>Ga0172382_10002241_pt1 | contig 32819 bp, 29 predicted proteins | sample Leawel138RmetaG_FD_122245 | JGI IMG/M metagenome (GOLD analysis project Ga0172382, IMG submission 122245) | Leachate microbial communities from a municipal landfill in Southern Ontario, Canada - Leachate well 138R metaG | ecosystem: Engineered > Solid waste > Landfill > Unclassified | place...
AATTCCTGGTAGGTCCGTGGATAGTCCACACCACCCACGGGAGCGCCCTGGATACCCATGCTGACCAGCATAGGTCCACTTAAGTAGATAAGCAGTACGTATGTTCGCATAGGGTATGCGCTGGGCTGGCCAAGGCATCGACGTCGACGACGGCGCGTTGCCCGGGCTCCAGCGTATCGGTCTGATCCGCAGCGTCCGTACCCCACAGTTCGACGGCATCACCTTTCACGAGGTGCTGTGCAAATCGGCGTTGAACAAGATTCCGGCCGCGTCGATGCTGCCCTTTCGGTACACGGTCAACGGCTACCGCGGCTGCTCTCACGCCTGCCGCTACTGTTTCGCCCGGCCCACCCACGAGTACCTGGATTTCGACAGCGGGCGCGACTTCGACACCCAGGTGGTGGTCAAGACCAACGTCGCCGACGTGTTGCGCCGCGAGTTGCGGCGGCCGTCGTGGACACGGGAGACCGTTGCGCTTGGCACGAATACGGACCCGTATCAGCGTGCCGAGGGCCGCTACGCCCTGATGCCCGGCATCATCGGCGCGCTCACCGATTTCGGGACGCCGTTCTCGATTCTCACCAAGGGCACGCTGCTGCGCCGGGATCTGCCGCTGCTCACCGAGGCGGCGCGCAGGGTCGACGTCAGCGTCGCGGTGTCACTCGCCGTGGGGGACGCCGAGTTGCACAGCCTGGTCGAACCCGGCACGCCCTCGCCCGAGGCGCGACTGGGCCTGATCTCGGCGATCCGGTCGGCGGGTCTGAGCTGCCATGTGATGGTGGCGCCGGTGCTCCCGGGGCTGACCGACTCCCGCGACCATCTCGACGACCTCCTCGGGCGGATCGCGGCGGCAGGAGCGACCAGTGCGACGGTGTTCGGGCTGCACCTGCGGGGTAGCACGCGTGGCTGGTTCATGGACTGGCTGGCCCGCACCTACCCCGACCTGGTCGGCGAGTACCGCCGGCTCTACCGGCGGGGGGCCTACCTGCCGCCCGAATACCGGGCCGAGTTGGCGCGCACGGTCGCGCCGCTGATGGCCAGGCACCGGCTGGCGGCCGCACCGCGGATGGCCGCACCGGCGCCGAGCGTGGTCCCGGTCACGGCCGGTTCATTGCAGGCCACTCTGTTCTGACGGCGGCTACAGGCTCAGCACTTGTTGCGCTTGACCTGATTGAACGGAATTCCCTTGTCGGCGGCGAGTTCCCGGGGGAAGCCGAGGATGCGCTCACTGATGACGTTGCGCGCCATCTCCGACGATCCACCGCCCAGGGATCCGGTCTGGCGCGACAGATAACGCACCCCCACGTCCATCAGTCCGGTCAGGCGTGGCGCATCGTCGGAGCCCTCGTCGACCACGCCTGCCGTGCCGGCGATCGCCAACGCGGTGTCGACTTCGAGTTCGGTGGTCTCGGCGTGAAACAGCCGGATCAGCGTGCCCGCATTCGGTGGCAGTGACCCGTTGCCGATGCTGCGGAATACGTGATCGATGAGCTGCTCCTTGACGATTCGACGCACCAGCGCCCGGCCGGCAAGGTCCTGCACCCTCGGGTCGCCGTCCTGCCCGGTGGCCCGGGCGAGGCCGACATGGTCGGGCGGCATCTCGCTGGCGTTCTCGGCGGCGGTGCCGCTGGCGAACTCCGAACCACCGCCGACGGCGCGGCGCTCGTGGTGAAGCTGCCGGGTGGCGACCTCCCAGCCCTTGTTGACCTCGCCCACCACCGCGTCGTCACCGAGCTCAAGGCCGTCGAAGAATTCCTCGCAGAACTCCTCGTTGCCGTTGACCTCTTTGATGCGGCGCATGGTGATACCCGGCGCGTTCAGCGGCACCAGGAACATCGTCAGGCCTTCGTGTTTGGGCACGGTCCAGTCGGTACGCGCCAGCAAGAGCCCGTAGTCGGCGGCGAAAGCGCTGGTGCTCCAGGTCTTGGCGCCGTTGATGATCCATTTGTCGCCGTTGCGCTCGGCGCGGGTGATCACCCCGGCGAGGTCGGACCCGCCGCTGGGCTCGGACAGCAGCTGGCACAGAATCTCGTCACCGCGGATCGCGGCCGAGATGCGGTCCCTCTTCTGGGCTTCGCTGCCCATGTCCAGAATGGTCGCCGCGCAGATGGTGAAGGTCGGGACGTTGAGGATCAGCGGCATCTCGTAGCAGCGGCATTCGGCGTTGAACGCCTTCTGGTACGCGTGGTCCAGTCCGAGTCCGCCGTACTCGCGCGGGAAACAGATGCCGGCGAAACCGCCCTCGTACAACCGCTTCTGCAGCTCCTTGGCCCGGTCCCAGGAGGACTGCTCGGCGCGGACCGAGAACGGCGGGTCGTCGGGGTCGATGGACGGCATGTTCTCGGCCAGCCAGGTCCGCGCGCGGGCGGCGAAATCGGCGACCGACTCGGTGGTCTCGGTGGACGTCATGGTGTCGGTCATGCGTTCGCCTCCGTCTCACTGCTGAGCGCGTACACGGCGCGGTGGTGGTCCTCCGGGGAGCCGAACATCGCCCGGTACAGCGCCACCCGGCGCAGAAACAGGTGCAGGTCGTGCTCCCAGGTGACACCGATACCGCCGTGCAACTGCACACAGTCCTGCAGCATCACCGGTGCACGTTCTGCCACATAGGCTTTGGCGACGCTGACCAGTTTCGGCGCGTCGGGGGAGCGGTCGGCCACCGCGCGGACGGCGCCCGCGGTGGTGGCCCGCGCGGCCTCGAACCACATCTTCATGTCGGCGGCGCGGTGTTTGAGCGCCTGATACGACGCCAGCGGGCGGCCGAAGCTGTGCCGGTCGAACAACCACTGATTGGTCATCGCGAGGACCGCATCGAGGACGCCGACGATCTCGGCGCACTGCAGCACCAGCGCGATCTGGCGCTGCCGCTCGACGATGTCCGGAGTCTGCTCGGCGGTTCCCACTGCCGCGGATTCGCCGACCTCGACGCCGTCGAATCGCACCCGGGCGTAGCGCTTGACGAGGTCGACCGAGTCCTGAGCCGTCACCGTGACGCCCGGAATGTCCGTCGGCACCAGGAACTGTCGGACGGCGCCGTCGAGTTCGGCGACCACCAGCACGGCACCGCAGTCGGCGCCGGCCTCCACCCGGTCCTTGACGCCGTCGAGGCGGTAGCCGCCGTCGGTGCGGGTGGCCTTCGTCGCGGCGAGTAGCGGTGCGAACGGCCGGGCGGGCTCGTATACCGCCCACGACGCGACAAGCTCGCCGGAAACGAGCGCCTCGATGGTCTGTTCATGCCCGCCGGGCGCCTCGACGAGTCCGGCCAGCACGATGCTGACCGGGTGCAGCGGGCCTGGCGCGACGGTGTGGCCGATCTGCTCGGCCACCATCGCCAGATCCGCAACCCCGTCCCCGGAGACGCTTCCACCGCCGAGTTCTTCAGGTACCAGCAGGCTGGCCCAGCCCAGTTCGGCCGCGCGCTGCCACCATTCCGGCTGAAACGAGACACCGGATGCGTGCAGCCCGCGGACATGGGTCAGGGAGGCCTGCTTCTCCAGGAAGGTCTGGGTGGTAGAGGCGAACAGCAGCTGTTCCGGATTGGCGGTTGTCATGAAATAGGTTCAGCCTCTTCGATGTCGTTGGTCTCAGGCGATGACGAGGGCGGGCACGTCGGGTTTGTAGACCACCTTGTTCTCGACCCTGAACAGGTCGACCATGTTCTTGCCCATCACCTTTCGCACCCCCTCCTGGTCGAGGCCGTGCGCCTCCAGGTCGGCGACCAGGTTGATGGGATCAGCCAGACCTTCGGGGTGCGGCCAGTCGGACCCGAAGATCACCCGGTCGATGCCGCACAGGTCGGCCATCTTCTTGAAGTCGTCCTCCCAGAACGGTGCCACGTACACACAGCGCCGAAACGCCTCGATCGGGTCCTCCGGAAACTCCTGCGGCATCTTCGAATACACGTCCTTGAACTGATAGAACAGGTAGGGCACCCACGACGCGCCGTTCTCGATGGACAGGATGCGTAGATCCGGGTTGCGGGTGAACGCGCCGTGGCAGACCAGCGCGGCCATGGTGTCCTCGATCGGGCGCTTGCCCATCGCCACCATCCGGAACGCCGTCGGGCGGAACGGCAGGAATTCGTCCGCCGGCTCCCAGTCGTTGAGGTACTGGGCATAGCCGCTGTCGGAGGCGTGCATCGCCACCGGGATGCCGGCCTTGACGCAGGCATCCCAGAACGGGTCGAACTCCTCGGTGCCGAACGAGCGGGTGCCGCGGAACCCGGGCACGGGGGCAGGTCGCACCAGCACCGTCTTGGCCCCACGCTCGAGGCACCACTCCAATTCCTCGAGAGCACGGTCGACGATCGGCAGCGTGATCACCGGCGTCGAGAAGATCCGGCCCTCGTAGTCGAACTGCCATGTCTCGTACATCCATTCGTTGAGCGCATGGATGATGTCGTGGATCAACTCCGGGTCGTCTTTGAGCCGCTCCTCGACCAACGAGGCCAGGGTCGGGAACATCAGGGTGTAGTCCAGGCCGAGACCGTCCATCACCTCGAGGCGGGCCTCGGGGTTGCGGAAGGCGGGAATCGCCTTCATCGGCTTGCCCATCACCTCACGGAAGCTCTTGCCGCCGCTGCCGTGGCGGAAATACTCCTCCTGGGCGCCGGGCCGGGCGACCACCTCGAAGGTCGGGTTCGGGATGTAGTCGCTGATGTGGTTGCGCACCATGATCTTGGTGCGGCCGTGAACGTCGATGTAGTCGATCACGCCCTTGCGCTTGTCCGGGAGGAACTTGGTCAGCGCTTCCTTGGGTTCGTAGAAGTGGTTGTCGGCATCGAATACCGGATAGTCGAGGATGCGTGACGGCATGATGTGGGCTCCTGACATGACGTATTTGCATATAACGGTAATGGTATTACCGCTTGGATGGTAATGACATTACCACGCACCGGTGTAACGATGCCAGGGCCGTGGCAAGAGTCTTTTGCCAGTTCAGGGCGTTAGCCCGTGAGACCGCGCACGCAGAACGTGTGCACGTGATCCCCGACGATGGGTACGCCGTTGAGCTCGGCGCCCAGGTCGCGCAGGCGCAATACCCCGAGCACGGTGTGCATCAGGATCGCGGCGTCGGTGTCGACGTCCAGATCGGCCCGGAACGTGCCCTCGTCGATGCCGCGACGAAGAATGTCGGCGACCAGCCGGTGCAGCGGAGCGAGCACCTTGGCGAACTCCTTCGGCCTGGTCTCCAGCAGATGGTCGTTGTAGTAGGTCAGGCCGCGATTGATGCTGTCCTGTGTGCTGGATTCGGCCGGGGCGCTGATGCGTTCGATCAGCAGACGCAGGGCGTCATCACTGGTCATCCGGTCGGTCTCGGCGCGCCAGCGTTCGGTCGCGTCGACCATGACCCTCTCGACGAGGGCCAGCAGCAGTTCGTCCTTGGTGGCGAAGTGCTGATAGAACGCCCTCAACGAGGTCTTGGATCGCTCGACGACCTCAAGGACGGTGAAGTCGGTCCGGCCGGTCTCGCCGAGGATGTCCAGCGCGGAGCGCATGAAACGGCTGGCGCGGGACTCCTGTTGGGCGCCATCCCGCTGTGCCGTGGGACTCGGCTGAGCTTTCGCGGACATGGTAATGACGTTACCGCTTTCGGCGAACCTCGGTTACTGTTCCACCGACGGTCACCTAACGGAGGGGTTGTGCAGATGACGACAGAATCGGCACAGACGGCGGGATCGGTGCAGTGGACGGTCCAGGGGCTGCTCGACCTGTTCGACGCAGAGCCCGCGGGCGAGGACACGTTCACTGCGCAGACCGGCCCCGCCGGCGAGGACGAGCGTCAGGTGGTCGAGGGCACGCAGGTGCTGGCACAGTCGATTGTCGCTGCCGCCAAGCGATTTCCCGACAAGTCGATACGGTCGGTGTATTCGGTGTTCGCCAGGGCGGTGATGGTCGGTGCCGGGCCGGTCGAGCTGGAGATCGACGTGATCAGCGAAGGCCGCTCCACCGCGTCGGCGGTCGTCACCGCCAAGCAGAACGGCAAGCGGTGCATCACCACGACGGTGCTCGCCGACGTGCCCACCGACGACGTGATCCGGCACCACCTCCCCAAGCCGGACGTGGCGGGGCCCGCAGAGGCGAACGCGTCGCCGATGCCGATGGCCGGGCGGGAGCTCCGCCTGGTCGACGTGGTCGACGTGAACAGCCCCGACGAGGTCGGCCCGCCGGAGCTTTACGCGTGGCTGCACTACGACCCGATCCCGTCGCGCGATGACCTGGCCAAGGCGCTCATCGCGTATTTCACTGGCCACCTTGGTATTTCGACGACGATGCGGGCGCACGAGGGCATCGGGACCGCGCAGGCCCACCTCACCGTCTCGACCGCCCCGATGACGGTGTCGGTCAGTTTCCACGAGCCGGTGCGCTGGGACGGCTGGCTGCTGTACAGCCACGTGAGCACGCAGGTGGGCGCCGGGATGTCCTACGTGCGTGGAACGGTGCACACCGAGGAGGGTGAGCTCATCGCGTCGTTCACCCAGGATGCGCTGATCCGGCCACTGCGTACCACCGACACCTCTATCAAGCACCAGTCCCGGCTGTAGCCGAGCTAGTTCGCGATGTGACATAAGCCCCTGTTCGGCCGTGGTGGCAGTTCCTAGGTTGAGTCCTCATGACGGACCATTTCTGCTCCGCGTGCGGCAAGTCCGTCGAGCCGGGGACGCACTTCTGCCCGTACTGCGCGCATCCGGTCGACGGGGGTGCCGCGCAGCAGTCGCCGGCGCTAGCTGCTGGCGGCCCTGACCGGCGCAAGACGCGAAACCTCCTGTTCGCCGGGATCGCGTTGCTCGTGGTGGTCGGCCTTGCGATCGGCCTCACCCTGTTTCTCACCCGCTCTTCGCAGAAGACCGGGGAATTCTTCCTCGAATCCGCGATGTCGACCGGTGTCAACCCGTTCACCGACTCGACGGCCGCGGGGACGGGCACCTCGACGACAATCACCACCAGCGCCCCGACGACGACAGCCGCCACCCCGACCAGCTCCTTCGAAGGCCAGACCGTGGTCGGCACCGTCGAGGGGAACACCGCCGGCCTTTACGGCGGCACCCTCAACGAGGCGTCATGTGACCGCGAGCGGCAGATCGCATTCCTGCAGGCCAATCCGGATAAGGCGGCCGCGTTCGCCGGCGTCCTCGGCATCGGGACGGACCAGATCCCCGAATACCTTCGCGGGCTCACCCCGGTCGTGCTGCGCCACGACACCCGGGTGACCAATCACGGCTTTGTCGACGGCGCCGCGACCGGGTTTCAGTCCGTTCTGCAGGCGGGCACGGCCGTGCTCGTCGACCAATACGGCATCCCCCGGGTGCGGTGCATGTGCGGCAACCCGTTACGGCCGCCCGACGCCATCGAAGGCGACGTGCGCTACCGGGGACAGACCTGGCCGGGTTTCGAGCTCGAACAGACGGTCGTGGTGCACAACGAGACCGATATCGACATCGACCTCTTCATCCTCGTCGACCTGTTGACCGGCGACTGGTTTGACCGGCCCACCGGGACCGACGGGTCCGAGGACAGACCACATGACGGCGGTGGCGGCACCACAGGCGGCGGGGGCCCCGCCTTCTGCGCCGACACGTACGAGGGCGCGGTGAACCGACTGCTGGGCTTCCGCCGTGACAACGACCGTGCGGGCGCCGCCCTGTGCGGTTCGCCCGTGGCCATCGACTATCTGTGGCGCCTGTCCGACTCTTTCGCCGGCACCCTGGCGATCGAAAGCTGTGAAGCGGGCAACAAGGGAATGCTGCCCGCCAACATCCAGGGCTATGCGTGCACGATGTCGAACAACGCGATCTTCGTGGCGGAATTGGTCCCACAAGGTCCGACGAACTGGATCGTCACCTTCGTGGTGCTGGTCGACGGCCGTGGTCCGACGACCGGACCTCCGACGGCCACCGAACCCGAGTGCGGGTCCTCAGGCGAGTCGTTCAGCCCGACGACCCCCGAGGAGCGACTGCTCGTCGACTACTTCCGCGCGCTGAACGACGGGTATTACGCGACCGCGTGGGGACTGATGGGCGAAGGTCTGCGGTCACGCTACGGGTCGGAACAGGCCTTTGCCGACCTGATGTCGCGGCACGTGAGCTGTGTGCGGGTACTCGACATCGGGTCGCGCGGTGACGGTGTCTACGCAGTGCGGTTGGCGGCGCAGTACCGCACTCCGTTCCCCGCCGGCAGCGGCGAGCTTCAGCCGTTCTGGACCGTGGTCGGGGGCCGGATCGTCGATGCCGCGACCGGGCCCTAAAACGCTATGCCGCAGTCGTATTCGACCAGCGGCTGATCGCGTTCGTCGACGATCGCGTGGTCGGAGCGATTGATCGTCAACGTACGGCGGTAGAAGCCACCCCATTTGGTGAACACCAGCATGGTGACCTTCGCCGTGGTGTCGTCGAGCACCACCGAGGGCTCGGGATCGACGATCGCCCGGGCGGCCTGCTTCTGGGCGTCGGTTATCGGTCGGCCGGGGCCCCCGTCCTCCAGTGAGCGGATCACGTCCTCGATATCGTCGCTGCTGCACACCACCTGCCAATCGTTGTAGTTGGCGTGCCAGTCCAGATAGAACTGGTTGGCCGATTGGGCCAGAATGGCGTATTCCAGATAACCCTGGGCGCTGTCCTGTGGCGTGATGAGACTCAGATACTCCGGTTGGTCCGGGGCGGCTTGATACTCGCTTTCGTCGGCGTACGGCTGCTGATCGGCCGGGCGGGCGTAGAGCAGCGGGTAACCGCCCATCCCGTCCTGGTGGTACACGTAATCCAGCGTGTAGCCGTCTCTCATCGCGACGTGGGGCAGGGCGCCGAGAACCCGGTTCGCGTCGAACTCACCACCGCGTTTGCCGGGATTGCGCTCCGAGAAGTGCGGCGGGAACGGCAGATTGTCGTACATACCGTCAATCGCCGATGTCACCTGACGGCACCCCAGATCCGGCGCCTCGGCGCGGACGGGGCTGTCGTGATGGCAGGCCACCAGGGCCGCGGTGAGCGCGGAGACCGCAACGGCGCGGCAGGTCCTGTTCATGCTCGCTCCCATGGTGACGGGGACGTCAGTCTAGTCCTCGGCGGCTTCCAGCAAGGCCGACCTGAGCACATTCAGCGGGAGGCCACCGAGATCCAATGCGCGGCTGTGAAAATCCTTCAGCGGCACCCCACGGGCGACCATGTCGTCGCGCAACTGCTGCCAGATCCGCTGGCCGATCGCGTACGACGGCGCCTGCCCCGGCCATCCGAGGTAGCGGTCCAGTTCGAAGCGCAGATTTTCCTCGGCCATCGCGCTGTGCGACTGCAGGAACGTCCAGGCCCGGTCGGCATCCCAGACGCCGCCGTCGGGTGCGACCAACCCGCAGTGCACGCCGATGTCGATGACCACGCGGGCCGCCCGGAATCGTTGGGCGTCAAGCATTCCCATTCTGTTGCCGGCGTCTTCGAGCCATCCCAGCTCCGCCATCAGGCGTTCGGCGTAGAGCGCCCAGCCTTCACCGTGGCCGGACACCCAGCAACCCAACCGGCGCCAGCGGTTGAGCTGATCGGCCAGCACCACCGCGCGACCGATCTGCAGGTGGTGCCCCGGGACACCTTCGTGGAACACCGTGGTGGTCTCCTGCCAGGTGTGGAACGTGGTGACGCCGCGGGGCACCGACCACCACATCCGTCCGGGGCGGGACAGGTCCTCCGAGGGGCCGGTGTAGTAGATCCCGCCGGTGTGGGTCGGTGCGATCCGGCACTCCAACCGGCGCAACGGCTCGGCGATGTCGAAGTGCTTGTCGGCCAACGCATCGACGGCGCGGTCGGACAACTCCTGCATCCAGTGCTGCAGCGCGTCGGTGCCGTGGAGCAGGTACCGCGGCTCGCCGTCGAGCCTGCGCAGCGCCTCGGCCGCCGACGCGCCCGGATAGAGACGATCGGCGATCGCATCCTGTTCGGCCACGATGCTGTCCAGCTGGCTCAGCGCCCAGTGGTAGGCCTCGTCGAGATCGACAGTGGCGCCGAGGAAGAACCGCGACATGACGGTGTACGCCGCGCGCCCGCACCCGTCGGTGTCGCGTGCGTGCGGGCCGATCTCGTCCCTGAGTACGGTGCCCAGCGAGGCGTACGCGGTGGCCGCGTCCTCGGCATGCCGGCGCAGTTGCGCCCGCAGCGTGGGATTGTCCGGCACGGCGCCGTCCACCAAGCTGAGGAACAGTTCGGCGTTCTGGCCCGCCTGCTGGATGCCGCGCCGGACCTGTCTGGCCGCCGGTGCTGCTCCGCTCACGGCGGAAGCGCGCAGTGCGTCGGCATAGCCCGCGACCCGCCGCGGGATCTGCGCCAGCCTGCGGTCGATGGTGGCCCAATCGTCCTCGGTGTCGGTGGGCATCAGGTCGAACACATCGCGCATCGTCTGCAGCGGCGAGGCGATCACGTTCAGCTCACCGAGATCGAGGCCGCCGTCGTGCATCTCCAAAAGCACGCCGAGACGTTCCCGCATCGCCGCGACGGTCACCACGTCGACAGCGTCGGCGGGATCGGTGTCGTCGAGGTCGCGCAGCGCCGCGCGGGCGGCTTCGGCGCGCTCCTTGACCCCGTCGGGGGAGTAGTCGGTGATCTGGTCGTCGTACCCGGCGATACCGGATTCCGTTGCCGCGCAGGGGTCGAGGGCCGCTGAGATCTCCAGGTAGCGCTCGGCGACGGCGTCGACGGCCGTGGTCGCCCTAGCCAAGGTTGTTGGTGGCGAAAGTGTCGCACCGCGCCGGGTCGCCGGTCTGGTACCCGGTGGTGAACCACTTCTGCCGCTGTGTCGAAGACCCGTGCGTCCACGACTCGGGGCTGACCCGGCCCGTCGCCGCCTCCTGGATCCGGTCGTCGCCGACTGCCGAGGCGGCCGACAGGGCGTCGGCGATGTCCTTGTCGCTCAACGGTTCCAGGAATGGCACGTCGGTGCCCTCCTGTTTGGTGATCGACGCATAGTGCGCCCAGATCCCGGCGTAGCAGTCGGCCTGCAGTTCGGTGCGCACACCGCCGCCGGTGGGACCGGTCGGATCCTGTTGGGCGCGTCCGAGCACGCCTTCGAGGTTCTGAATGTGGTGACCGAACTCGTGGGCGACCACGTACTCCTCGGCGAGCGGTCCGCCGCTGGACCCGAACTGGGTCTTCAGCACGTCGAAGAAGCCGGTGTCGAAGTAGGCGGTCTTGTCGACGGGGCAGTAGAACGGCCCGACGTCGCTGCTGGCGAAGCCGCATCCCTCGGTTTCGACTCCACTGGTGAACAGTTCGATCTGTGGCCGGGTGTAGCCGGGCATCAACTGCTCCCACACCCCGTCGAGGGAATTGCCGGTCGCCACCACCCGGCACTGGACGATTTCGTTGGCGTCCTTGCCGGTTTGGCACTGGCTCAGGTCGAAGCCCGGTGCCTCCACCCCCTGGGTGTCCATCGGGGGTTGCTGCGGCAGCACCGTGCTGGGGTCGACGCCGAGGAACAACGCCACCACCACGATCAGCAGGCCGCCGAGGCCACCTCCGACGGCGATGCCGCGGCCGGGACCGCGGCCACCGCCGCTGCTGGTCGATGTGGTGCTGGTGTCGATCCGCATGCCTTCGTTGAAGGTCATCGCGCCACCTCCGTCTGATTCGGCCGGCCACCTGACACCGGTGCCGGTCCAGCTTCGCACACTACGATTTGACTCGTGGCCGTCGTCGCCGGAGAGCCCGCCGTGCTGAGTACCCCGTCAGGCGACCTGCGTGGTGAGGTCGAGGCGGGCATCGGGGTGTGGCGGGGAATCCCCTACGCCGAACAGCCGACGGGGCAGCGTCGCTTCCTGGCCCCTGAGCCCATGGCGCCGTGGCCGGGCGTGCGCGAGGCGCGCGAACACGGGCCGTTGCCACCGCAGTCGAAGTCCTTCGTGGGCGGCGGACGCGACGATCCGAAGGTGCGCGACGAAGCCTGCCTGACGCTGACCGTGTGGTCGCCGGACACCGCGGCCTCGTTGCCGGTGATGGTGTGGATCCCCGGCGGCGCCTTCGTGTACGGCGCCGGGCAGTTCCAGCTGTACAACGGCTCCCGGCTGGCGGCCAACGGCGACGTCGTCGTCGTCAACGTCACCTACCGGATCGGGGTGTTCGGGGGGTTGGAGCTGAGCGATCTCGGCGACGGGTTCGACGACAACCTGGCCCTGCGTGACCAGATCGCGGCGCTGCGCTGGGTGCGCGACAACATCTCCGCGTTCGGCGGTGATCCCGGTCGGGTGACGGTGTTCGGCGAGTCCGCGGGAGCGACGTCGGTGCTGGCCCTGATGGCCGCCCCGTCGGCGCAGCGCCTTTTTCACCGGGCCATCGCGCAGAGCCCGGCGCTGCCGCTGGTCGCCGACCGCGAGTACCGCGCCGCCAACGCCCACGACTTCCTGCGCCGTCTGGGCGTCGGTGCAGGCGAGGTGAAGGCGCTGCCGCAGCGTCAGCTGCGCCGTGCCGCCGGCATCCTGCAGCTCAAGAGCGCCGCGAACACGCCGACGCTGGCCTACGGGCTCACATACGGCACCGAGCTGCTGCCGCAGCATCCGGTGGCGGCCGCACGTGAGGGCCGGACGTCGGGTGTGCCGTTGATCATCGGCACCAACAGCCATGAGGCCTCGATGTTTGCGTGGACCAAGCCGCCGATGCTGCCGACCACGAAAGCCTCCATCGACGGGTACTTCCAGCGTGTCGCACCCGACGCCAAACAGCGTGTGCTGCAGGCATACCCGGGATATCCCAGGCGCAGCGCGCTGGTTGCGCTCGGCTCGGATGCCATGTTCGGCGGACCTACCTGGGCATTCGCCGATGCCTACAGCGCGCAGGCGCCTACCCGGATGTACCGTTTCGACCATTTCGGGTGGAGCCTGCGCATGCTCGGGCTCGGCGCGACGCACGGCAGCGAGATCGTGCACATCCATCACAGCTACGAGTCGTTCGTCGGGCGCAAGCTGCACCCGCTGGGCCGGCGCATCCAGCCCGGTGTCGGGCGCCGGATGCAGCGGGCCTGGCTGGACTTCGCCCGTGGCAGCGAGGACGTCGACGACGAGCACTGGCCGCTCTACGAGACAGGGGAGCGGCTGACCCGGCTGATCGCATCGACCCGCGACGTGATGGCGTCCGACCCCGACCGGGACCGGAGGCAGGCCTGGGCGGCCGTGTACTAGAGGATCAGCGGGCGCGCCACTTCGGCGTGCGCTTCTCCCGCCACGCCGCAATGCCTTCGGCCACGTCCTCCGTGGCGCCTGCGACTTTGCGCATCGTCTCCCCGAAGCGCACGGATTCGATCCACCCCATGTTCGCCGTGCGCGACGCCACCTCTTTGGTCGCGCGTTGCGCCAGCGGCGCCGCCTCGGTGAGCGTCCGCGCCCACGACTGCGCCTCCGATTGCAGCCGATCCGGCTCGACCAGCCGCCACACCAAACCGATCTCCTTGGCGCGCTCGGCGGTGACGGGCCTGCCCGTCAGCAGCAATTCCATGGCATCGGCCCACCGCACCCGCTCCGGGAGCCGAATCGCCCCGACGATGGTGGGCACCCCGAGCGACACCTCCGGATACGCAAAACTGGCCTCCGTACTGGCAATGACGAAGTCGCAGAACAGAACCCCGGTCAGTCCGTAGCCGATACACGGTCCGTGGACGGCAGCGATCGTCGGCTTGAACAGCTCCATCCCGCTCTCGAACGAATTGATCGTCGGCTTCTCCCAGAACGTGCCACCGAAGGTGCCTACGGAGCCCTCGCCGTCCTTGAGGTCGCCACCGGCGCAGAAGACGTCACCGTTGGCGGTCAGGATGCCGACCCAGGCATCCTCGTCGTCACGGAACCGGTTCCATGCCGCGTTGAGGTCCCGCCGTAGCGCGCCGTTGATGGCGTTGCGCGCATCCGGGCGGTTGAGGGTGATCGTGGCGACGTGGTCGTCCAACTCGTAGGTGACGAGGCTCATTGCTGGACCCTAACGCCGTCGCGGCGCACACAGACTCCGCGCCGATGTCGAGAATGCCGTGACGGCTCCGTCCCAGGGATGAGCGACCAACTAGCGTCGCCAATCAGGAGGGAGAAATTCATGGCGAAGTACCTGTTCCTCAAGCACTACCGGGGTGCGCCGGCGGCAGTCAACGACGTACCGATGGATCGGTGGACGCCCGCGGAGATCGAGGCGCACGTCCGGTACATGGAGGACTTCGCGGACCGCCTCAGGGACAGCGGCGAGTTCGTCGCCAGCCAGGCTCTGGCGGCCGAGGGCGCCTGGGTTCGGTCCGACGGCGACGGTAAGCCACCGATCACCGACGGACCGTTCGCGGAGACCAAGGACCTGATCGCCGGCTTCATGATCGTCGACGTCGACTCCTACGAGCGCGCCGTCGAACTGGCCGGTGAGCTGTCGGCGGCGCCCGGAGCGGGCGGGCGGCCGATCCACGAGTGGCTCGAAGTGCGCCCGCTCATGACCGCATCGGGGACTCTTCACGAGTGAGCACGGCGGTGGACGAGACGGCGCTGCGGGACCTGATTCCCGGTGTCCTCGCTGCCCTTGTCCATCGCGGTGCCGACTTCGCGACCGCCGAGGACGCGGTTCAGGAGGCGTTGATCCGCGCGGTGCAGACGTGGCCGCGACGGCACCCCGACGACCCCAGGGGCTGGCTGATCACCACCGCGTGGCGGCGCTTCGTCGACCTGGTCCGCGCCGACGCCGCGCGGCGCGACCGGGAACTCAAGAGCTTCGATGAGCCGGCGCCCGGACCGGCCGAGCACGCCGACGACACGCTGTACCTCTATTTTCTGTGCGCGCATCCCAGCCTGACCCCGTCCTCGGCCGTCGCGCTGACGCTGCGGGCCGTCGGCGGTCTGACCACCCGCCAGATCGCGCAGGCCTATCTGGTACCGGAATCGACGATGGCGCAACGCATCAGCCGCGCGAAGCGCACGGTCAGCGACGTGCGGCTGGACCGGCCGGGCGACGTGCGCACCGTGCTGCGCGTGCTGTACCTGGTGTTCAACGAGGGCTACAGCGGCGACGTCGACCTGGCCGCCGAGGCGATCCGGCTGGCCAGGCAGCTCGCCGCGGTCGTCGACGACCCGGAGGTTTCGGGGCTGCTCGCGTTGTTCCTACTTCATCACGCCAGACGCCCGGCCCGGATGCGGGGCGACGGCAGCCTGGTGCCGCTCGCCGAGCAGAACCGCGGGCTGTGGCGGACCGATCTCATCGCCGAGGGGGTTACCGTCCTGCAGGCCGCGCTCGCACGTGACCGGCTGGGCGAATATCAGGCGCAAGCCGCGATCGCGGCACTGCACGCGGACGCGCAGACGGCCGAGGAGACCGACTGGGTGCAGATCGTCGAGTGGTACGACGAGCTCGTCCGGCTCACCGACAGTCCCGTGGTGCGGCTCAACCGCGCGGTCGCCGTCGGCGAGGCCGACGGACCGCGGGCCGGGCTGACCGCGCTCGCCAATCTCGACCCGACGCTTCCGCGCTACACCGCCTCGAAGGCCTACCTGTGTGAAAAAGCCGGTGACACCGAGGCGGCCGCAGCGCTTTACGCAGAAGCCGCGGCGCAGGCGTACAACGTCGCGGAGCGCAACCACCTCACGCTGCGGGCGGCGACGCTGCGCCAGGCGCTTCCGCACGACAGCGACTGAACCTCGGTGCTGCCCAGGCCGGTCGGCGACAACGCCGCGCAGGCCCGGCATCCGACACACCAGATAGCTGGGATTCCGGCGCCGACGGATCGACGGTTTGATTCGGTCATACCGGTGGGCCCGACGGATTTCCTGCCAAGGGGCGGTCAATTTCTGCCAGCTGAAATGAACCCGCTGAAGTGCAGGTTTAACCGATCAGAACACCACAACAGACCACCACCGAAGAGAGAAGCACGATCATGAAGAACGTCACCATCGCCACCGCTTTCGCCGCCGGCCTGGGCGCCGCCGTGCTCGGTCTGGCCGCCCCCGCCGTTGCCGCCCCCACCGGTGGCAATGCCGACGCGACGATCAGCCAGCTGGAGGCCCAGGGCCACCGTGTCGTGGTCAACCGGCTCTCCGGTACCCCGCTGAGCCAGGCCAGCGTCGTCGGCATCCACAAGGGCGGCGACATCCGCTCCACCGTCCGCGACGACTTCAACGACCGGACCTACCAGAACACTGTCACCGGCAGCCTCTACTACGTCGACGTCAAGTAAGCGCCAGACCGCCACGGGGCCACCTCCCATCAGGAGGTGGCCCTGTCGCTGAGCGCACGCCCTTGCCGAGATTGCATCCATGGAGTGGAAAAGACGGCGTGGAATGCAATGTCAGCGCGTGGCGAACCGCTCGTCGGTGTAGCGGCGCAGGTTGTGCAGGAAGCGCTGGAACAGCCACCCCATCACGGGCTTTCCGGCGGCCAGCCCGAACCGTCCGGCCGGCCCGTTGGGTTTGAGCGCCATGATCCAGGTGAGGTGGCAGCCGCCGGCGGTGGGCACCACGTGGTAGTCCTCGGCGAAGGCCGAGATGCTCCCGGTGCTCGACTCGTTGAAGCGGAAAGCCATGCGGGTGAACGGTTCCCACGCCAGGAACTCCTCGGCCCCGGTGATCCCGCCGCGCATGTCGACCGTGCGGGTGGTTCCGACACCGCGCGGTTCGGGGCTGGTCCAGGTGACCTTGGTGATCACGCTGGCCCAGTGCGGCCACGACGTCTCATCGGCGAGTACCTCGAAGAGCTGTTCCGGCGTGATGGCCAGGTCGACGGTGCTTACGAAGCGGTACGGGGCGGTGTCGACGAAGTCCAGGTCGACGCGCTCACACGGGTGCATGACCATACACAGTAGGTCATGGTGGTTGGTCGCGGGCGGAGGTGAACGGAGCCGGCAACCGTGCTCGCCGGGCTGCTGACCGGTCCCCACTAGACTGACCCGTTGACTATCCCCCGCGAACAGGAGTACTTCGTGCTGCGCACCCGCACCGCCGGTTCATTGCGCCCCGCCGATGCCGGTCAGACGGTGACGCTGGCCGGCTGGGTGGCGCGCCGTCGCGACCACGGCGGCGTCATCTTCATCGACCTGCGAGACGCTTCCGGCACCTCGCAGGTCGTGTTCCGGGAGGGCGAGGTGCTGGCCCAGGCGCACCGGCTGCGCTCGGAGTTCTGCGTCGCGGTCACCGGCGTCGTGGAGATACGCCCCGAAGGCAACGCCAACCCGGAGATCGCCACCGGCGAGGTGGAGGTCAGCGCGACATCGCTGACGGTACTGGGGGAGAGCGCCGCGCTGCCGTTCCAACTCGACGAGACCGCGGGCGAGGAAGCCCGGCTGAAGTACCGCTATCTCGATCTGCGCCGCGAGGTGCCAGGCAACGCAATCCGGTTGCGCTCCAAGGTGAACGCGGCCGCACGCAGTGTCCTTGCCGAGCACGATTTCGTCGAGATCGAGACACCCACGCTGACCCGCTCCACGCCCGAGGGGGCCCGCGACTTCCTGGTGCCCGCCCGCCTGCAGCCCGGTTCGTTCTACGCGTTGCCGCAGAGCCCGCAGCTGTTCAAGCAGCTGCTGATGGTGGCCGGCATGGAGCGGTACTACCAGATCGCGCGGTGCTACCGCGACGAGGACTTCCGCGCCGACCGGCAGCCGGAGTTCACCCAGCTGGACATGGAGATGAGCTTCGTCGGCGCCGACGATGTGATCGCGGTCTCCGAGCAGATTCTCAAGGCGATCTGGGCGCTGACCGGCTACGACCTGCCCCTGCCGTTGCCGAGGATCAGCCACGCCGACGCGATGCGCCGATTCGGTTCCGACAAGCCCGACATGCGGTTCGGCCTGGAGCTCGTGGAGTGCACCGACTACTTCATGGACACCCCGTTCCGGGTGTTCCAGGCGCCCTACGTCGGCGCGGTGGTGATGCCCGGTGGGGCGTCGCAGCCGCGCCGCACCCTGGACGGGTGGCAGGAGTTCGCCAAGCAGCGCGGTCACAAGGGGCTGGCCTACGTGCTGGTCGGCGAGGACGGCGAGCTCGGCGGACCGGTCGCCAAGAACCTGTCCGACGCCGAACGGGACGGGCTGGCCGCCCACGTCGGCGCCAACCCGGGGGACTGCGTGTTCTTCTCCGCAGGCTCGGCGAAGGCGGCACGGGCGCTGCTGGGTGCCACCCGCATCGAGGTGGCCAAGCGTCTCGACCTGATCGATCCGTCGGCGTGGGCGTTCACGTGGGTGGTGGACTGGCCGCTGTTCGAGCCGGCCGACGACGCCACCGCGTCCGGGGACGTCGCCGTGGGCTCCGGGGCCTGGACGGCGGCGCACCACGCCTTCACCGCGCCGAAACCCGAGTCGGAGGCCACGTTCGACACCGACCCGGGATCGGCGATGGCCGACGCCTACGACATCGTCTGCAACGGCAACGAGATCGGCGGCGGGTCGATCCGTATCCACCGCAGCGACATCCAGGAACGGGTGTTCGCGATGATGGGCATCGACCACGACGAGGCCCGCGACAAGTTCGGATTCCTGTTGGACGCGTTCACCTTCGGCGCCCCGCCGCACGGCGGTATCGCTTTCGGCTGGGATCGGATCGTGGCGCTGCTCGCCGGGCTGGACTCGATCCGTGAGGTGATCGCGTTCCCGAAGTCCGGCGGCGGCGTCGACCCGCTGACCGACGCTCCCGCGCCGATCACCGCGCTGCAGCGTAAGGAATCCGGAATAGACGCCAAGCCGGAGAAGCTGGACAAGGCATGACCGAACTGGACAAGGACAAGCTCGTCGCCGACACCGCGGCGTTGGATGAATTCAACCGCAACATCGTCGAGGAATTCCGCGCCAACGGCGGCAAGGTCGGAGGCCCGTTCGAGAGCGCCACGTTGCTGCTGCTGCACACCACGGGAGCGAAGTCGGGGACCTCGCGGCTGTCACCGCTGGCCTACCTGACCATCGACGACAAAATGCTGATCGTCGGCTCCTACGCGGGCGCCCCGAAACATCCCGCCTGGGTGCACAACCTGCGCGCACACCGGAAGGCCTACATCGAGGTCGGCACCGACGCCTACGACGTCGACGTCCGCGAGCTGCCCGACGACGAGCGCGACGCGACTTACCCGAAGATCGTGGCGATCGCGCCGGTGTTCGCCGAGTACCAGGCCAAGACCGACCGGGCGATCCCGCTGTTCGAGCTGACCCGCGCCTGAACACCGCCGAAATTGCATTCCAGCAGGCGTTTTCTCGATCTTTCGCTGCTGGAATGCAATTTCGGCGGAGGGGTTTACAGGCGTTCGATGATGGTGGCGTTGGCCATGCCGCCGCCTTCGCACATCGTCTGCAGCGCGTAGCGCCCGTCGCGCTGCTCCAGCGCGTTGACGAGCGTGGTCATGATGCGCGCACCGCTGGCACCCAGCGGATGGCCGATCGCGATCGCGCCGCCGTGGACGTTGGTCCTCGCGAGATCTGCGCCGGTGTCTCTTGCCCACGCCAGCACCACCGGCGCGAACGCCTCGTTGACCTCGAACAGGTCGATGTCCGACAACGACAGCCCGGAGCGTGCCAGCACCTTCTCGGTCGCCGGGATCACGCCGGTCAGCATGTACAGCGGGTCGGAACCGACCGCGACCGTGGTGTGGATGCGTGCCAGCGGGCGCAGTCCCAGCCGCCGCGCCGCCGCACCGCTGGTGATCAGCACCGCGGCGCTGCCGTCCGACAGCGGTGACGAGTTACCGGGGGTGATGTTCCAGCCGATCTGTGGAAACCGCGCGCCGATCGCCTCGTTGTAGAACGCGGGCCGCAGCCCGGCCAGAGTCTCGACTGTCGTGTCGGGGCGGATGATCTCGTCGGTGGAAAGGCCTGCGATGGGTGCGAGCTCATGGTCGAAGAGCCCGTCCTTGGTGGCGCGCGCCGCCTTCTGGTGGCTCTCGGCCGAGAACTCGTCGAGTTGCGTGCGGGACAGGTTCCACTTGGCGGCGATCAGCTCGGCGCTGACGCCCTGGGCGACAAGGCCCTCGGGGTAGCGCTCGGCCATCCCTGTGCCGAACGGGTTGCTGCCCGGCAGCACCGAGGATCCCATCGGGACCCGGCTCATCGACTCCACACCCGCTGCGATCACGATGTCGTAGGCGCCGGCCAGAACGCCCTGGGCGGCGAAGCTGATGGCCTGCTGGCTGCTGCCGCACTGGCGGTCGACGGTGGTGCCCGGCACGCTTTCCGGGAATCCGGCGCCCAGCAGCGCGTTGCGCGCGATGTTGACGGCCTGGTCGCCGACCTGGGTGACGGCACCGGCGATGACGTCGTCGACCTCGGCGGGGTCCACCCCGGCGCGGGTGACGACCTCGCGCAGGCTGTGCGCCAGCAGGTCTGCGGGGAGCACGTCATGCAGGGCGCCGTTGGCTTTGCCCTTGCCGACGGGGGTTCGCACCGCCGCCACGATGACGGCATCCCGATCCGTATATCCGGTCATTGTTCCTCCTGACGCTCACCGCTGAGTATCTTGGTATGAACCCAGATATAGCACCTGGGTATAGTCAGAACAACTCAGAAGGGGATGGGATTCCCATGCCGGTGCTGCAGGGCCCGCTGGTCGACCGCGACGCCTGGTCGGCAGTTGGTGAGTGCCCGATCGAGAAGACGATGGCCGTTGCCGGGCAGAAGTCGGCGATGCTGATCATGCGTGAGGCTTATTACGGCACCACGCGCTTCGATGACTTCGCCAAGCGGGTCGGTATCACCAAGGCGGCGACGTCGGCGCGGCTGAGCGAACTGGTGGAGGCGGGCTTGTTGACCAAGCAGCCCTACCGCGAACCCGGACAGCGGGCGCGTGACGAGTACGTGCTCACCCAGGCCGGCGTCGACTTCATGCCCGTGGTGTGGGCGATGTTCGAATGGGGCCGCAGTCACCTGCCCAACAACGGCAGGCTGCGCTTGACGCATGTGCCGTGTGGCGCGGACGCGCATGTCGAAATTGTCTGCGACAACGGGCATTCCGTCCCACTCGAGGAGCTCGGAATGCGACTGGTGCCGCAGAAGCGCCCGGAATCCGGCTGACGCCAACATCGGCCGCGGTACTCCCCGGCGCCGGTGTGGCGCAGGGGAGCACCGGGACGCCGTCACCGCTGTGCGCGGAACTCCTTGGCGGCTCCCATCAGGGCCTCCACCCTGGACTTCTCGACGGCATTGGCGAACAGCCCGTCCTTCTTGAAGTAGGTGCCGACTACCGCACCGTCGGCCACACTGAGTTGGGCTGCGACGTTCTCGGCGCGCACTCCGGTGTTGACGAACACCGGCACCTCGCCCGCGGCCGCCTTCACGATCCGCAACGCCTCGGTGTCGGTGGGAGCGCCCGCCGTCGCGCCCGACACGCAGATCGCGTCGGGCAGCGTCGCGAAGACGGTGGTGCGGGTGATCGACGCCAGGTCGCGATCGGCAAGGTACTGGGCCGACTCCGGGACGATGTTGAACAACAGCTTCACGTCGGCACCGCCTACCCGCGCCCGGTGCCGGGCCACCTCGCCCACGTTGGTGTCCCACAACCCGAAGTCGCTGGCGTACACCCCGGTGAAGATCTCGCGGACCCACTTGGCTCCGGTGGCCACGGCCAGGTCGATCGACGCGCGGCCGTCCCACAGCACGTTGACCCCGAAGGGCACCGAGATGTCGGGGAGCAGTTCGCCGATGATCCGGGCCATCGTGATCGCGGTGATCGGTTCGGTCTTGGTCAGGTACGGCAGGCTGAACTCGTTGCTGATCATGACCCCGTCGACACCGCCGCCCTGCAGCGCCTCCAATTCGGTGCGGGCACGGTTGACGACGGCCGCGATGCCGCCCGCGGAGTCGTAGCCGGGATCGCCGGGCAGAGCGGACAGATGGAGCATGGCGATGACGGGTTTCGCAACGCCGAAGACCTCGTCGAGCCAGTTGGTGGTCACTGAAATGCCTTTCTTCTGTATCGGGTGAATCGGTGAGCCGCCTGCCGGCTCAGTCCATGTAGGCGCCGCCGTTGACGGCGAGCGCTTCGCCGGTGATGAAACGGGCGTCGTCGGAGAGCAGGAAGGCCACGGCGCGGGCGACGTCGTCGGCCTGCTCAAGGCGACCCAGCGGCGTGTCGGCGATCATCATGGCGCGGACACCGTCGGGGGTGGTGCCACGCAGCTCGGCCTCCCACTGCAATTCCCTTGACTGCATGGGGGTTTCGACAAAGCCAGGGCACACGCAGTTGACTGTGATGCCATGCTCGCCGAGTTCGTAGGCCATCGCCTGGGTCAACCCGACCACCCCGAATTTCGAGGCGACGTAGTCCGACAGGAACGGCACCCGGCCCTGCTTGCCCGCCATCGAGGCGGTGTTCACGATCATCCCGGGAATGCCGGCGCGCACCATCTCCCGCGCCGCGGCCTGCCCGCACACGAACACGCCCTTGAGATTCACGTCCATGGTCTGCTCGTAGCGCTCGATGGGGGCGTCGAGGAAGCGGTGCATGAACGAGATGCCGGCGTTGCTCACCCACGCGTCGAGCCCGAGCCGCTCCGAGACGTCGGATGCCACGGCGGCCGCGTTCTCGGGGGAGGTGACGTCCAGTTGTGCGGATTCATGGCCTGCGGGCGGATTCGGCAGTGCCGCTGCGACCTCGCTTGCGGCGGCGGCATTGACGTCGGTGACCACCACCCGCCAATTTCGTTGCGCCAGTGTGTTGGCGATCGCTCGTCCGATACCGGATCCCGCGCCGGTCACCACAACAGTTCTCGTCATCTGTAGCTCTCGTTTCCTCTCTGTTTCAGTCAGCCGGAAAGACGGCTGCCGGTGGCGGGGTCGAAGAAGTGGGTGGCGCCGGGGCGGACGGCCAGGTCGACGGGCGTGCCTTCGGTGATGCCCGAAAGGCGGGAGGTCTCCACCACACTGGTGAGTTCGGTGCCGCGGGCGTCGATCGTGACGATGGCCCGGGGGCCCAGATGTTCGATGAGGATCACCCGTGCCGCCCCGTCGCCGTCGGAGACCGTGGGCAGCAGGTCGTCGGGCCGGACGCCGAGCGTCACCGGTCCGCCGGCGGCCGTCTGATCGACGGTCAGGGCGAACCCGTCGCCCACCGTGAACGTCGTGCCGGAAACCGCTCCGTCGATCAGGTTCATCTTCGGGCTGCCGACGAAGGCCGCGACGAAAGTGTCTGCGGGACGGGCATACACCTCCTGGGGAGTGCCCTGCTGGGCGATCCGGCCGTCCCGCATCACGACCATGCGGTCCGACAAGGTCATGGCCTCTTCCTGGTCGTGCGTGACGTACACCGATGTGATGCCGAGCCGCCGCTGGATCTGCAGCAGTTCGGTCCGTGTCTCGACCCGCAACTTGGCGTCGAGGTTGCTCAGCGGTTCGTCGAACAGGAATACCGACGGCTCCCGGATGATCGCCCGGCCGATCGCGACGCGCTGCTGCTGACCGCCGCTGAGGTCTTTGGGCTTGCGGTCCAACAGCTTCGCCAGCCCTAGCGACTCGGCGATGGTCGCCGCCCGGGTGAGCGCCTCGCGACGCGGCGTCTTGGTCGCGCGCAGCGGGAACGCGATGTTCTCCGCGACCGTCAGGTGCGGATAGAGCGCGTAGTTCTGGAACACCATCGCGATGTCGCGGTCCCGGGGCTGCAGGTGGGTGACATCGCGGGCGCCGATGGTGATGCTGCCGGAGGTGACCGTCTCCAGACCGGCCAGCATCCGAAGCGACGTCGACTTGCCGCACCCGGAGGGGCCGACGAGCACCGTGAAGGACCCGTCGGGCAGCTCGAGGTCGAGATCGCTGACGACCGAGGTGGTTCCGTACGCCTTGTTGACGCCGGAGAAGCGAACCGTTGCCATAGTGCGAAAAACCTATCTGTGCCTAGAACTTCACCGCGCCGCCGCTGATGCCCTGCACCAGCTTGCGCTGGATGAAGAAGCTCGCGATGACGACGGGGACGACCGCGATGAGGATCGCCGCGCTCATCGAGCCGATCTGCACCCCGCGGAATGTGTTGAAACCTGCGATGGCCACCGGCAGGATCGCCGCCTTGCCCGGAGCCAGGATGAGCCCGTAGAACAGATCGTTCCACGACAGCGTGAAACCGAAGATGGCTGCGGCGCCGATACCCGGATAGACCTGCGGCAGAACCACCAGCCGGAACGCCGTGAACCGGGTGAGGCCGTCCACCTGGGCCTGCTCCTCCAGCGAGCGGGGCACAGCCTCGAAGAAGCCGATCAGGAACCAGGTCACCACGGGCAGAACAAAACTCAGGTGCGAGAAGATCACCGGGATCAGCGTGTCGGTCAGCCGCAGCGCGTAGGCCATGGTCAAGAACGGGAACACCAGCACGGCCGGCGGCAGCACCTGCGCGGCGAGCATGCCGAACCTGGTGAGGGTGCCGCCGGCCCGGTAGCGGGCGATGGCGTAGGCGCCCATGCTGCCGACGACCACGCTGATGCCGACGGTGACCAGCGCCACCAGCGCGCTGCGTCCGGCGGCCCCGAGGATTCCCGAGCTCAGCACGTTCTGCCAGCTGGCGAAGTTCGGCGTGAACGCGATCAGGAACGGATCGTTGAGTTGCTCTGGCGTTTTCAGGCTCGCCAGCGCGATCCAGACGATGGGGAAGAGCACCGAGATGCCCGCAGCCCAGAGCAGGGTCACCCGCAACACGGTGACCACCGAGGAACGGGTCATCGCGATTTCGTCCTCTCCATCCGGCGGAACGCGATCACGATCACGGCGAGCACGACAACCAGCACGATGAACGCCATCGAGGATGCGGAGCCGAGCCGGAAGAACTGGATACCGGTCTGGTAGATGAAGTACTGCAGTGTCTCGGTTTCGGTGCCCGGACCGCCGCGGGTGGTGGCGAACACGTACTCGAACACCTTCATGGCGTCCAGGCATCGCAACAGGATCGCCACCACGAGCACGGGCGCCAGCAGGGGCAGAGTGATGCGCCGCAGCACGTAGAGGCCACTCGCTCCGTCCAGACGGGCCGCGTCGAGCGGTTCCTTGGGAATCGACTCCAGCCCGGCCAGCAGCAGCAGCACCATGAACGGCGTCCACTGCCACACGTCGATGAACGCGAGGGTGAACAGGGCGCGGCCGGGGCCGAAGAAGTCGTACTCGACTCCGATTGCGTCCAGCATCGCCGGGATCGCCCCGAGTTGGTCGTTGAGCAGGAACCGGAAGGTCAACCCGACCGCGATCGGGGTGATGAACATCGGAGCCAGCAGCATCGAGCGGGTGAGATCCTTTGCCCAACGCTGCTTCTGCAGCGCGAGCGCGATGGCCAGCCCGATCACCAGCTCGAGGCCGACGGCCACCAGCACATAGAGCGCGGTCGTGCCGAACGCACCCCAGAAGGCGCCGTCGGAGAACGCCGCGACGTAGTTGTCGGCGCCCACCAGGTTCGGCGCCCCGCGATCGGTCAGCTTGTAGTCGGTGACGCTCAGGTAGGCGGCGTAACCGAGGGGGAAACCGACCACCCCGACGAAGAGGGCGGCGAGGGGGGCGACCATACCGTGCTGAAATCTCAAAGAGGGCATCACGGTTGGTCTCGCTCCTTTCGTGGGGTGGTCGGTTTCCGGCTTCGGGGGAACGGCAGGGAAATGGCTAGCCTTGGATCTTCTCTGCCTCGGCCTGTGCGGCGGCCAGTGCGTCGTCGACGCTCTTCTTGCCGGCGACCGCTTCGTTGAGCTCGGTGCCGACTGCCTGGATCATCTCCTCACCGCTGGGCCCCTGGGTCAGCGGAGCCGCGTTGGCGAGCAGCTGCTCGACGGTCCGGTAGTACTCCTCGCCGAACTGTCCGCCCAGCACGGCCGGGTCCTGCAGTGTGCTCTGCCGGATCGCCGCGCCGCCCTTCTCGGTGCGCACGACATCGTTGGGCTTGGCGGTGATCCACGAGACGAACGCCCATGCCGCGTCGGGTGTGGCCGAATTGGCCGGGATCGCCCAGCTCCATGAGCCCAGCACCTGCTTGCCGCCCGGGATGGTGGCGAGCTTGATCTTACCTGCGGCCGGCCCGGAGCCCGGTTCGTTGAGGGCGGGCAGCTGCCAGTTGTAGTTGATCATCGACGCGGCCTGGTTCGCCGACACCGAACGCTGCGCCTCGTCCATGCCCCAGCTCAGGCTGTTGGCCGGCGCGGCGGTGTTGTAGGTGTCGATGTAAGCCTTGAGTGCCCGCTTGGCTTCCGGCGTGTTCAGCGTGATCTTGCCGTCGGCGTCGTAGATCGATCCGCCCGCGGCGAACAGCCAGTTGCCCCACTCTTCGAAGATCTTGTAGCCACGCTGCGGCTGCATCGCGATGCCGGCCCGGTCGCCGCTCTTGAGCGCCTTGCTGGTGCTGACCAGCTCGTCAAGGGTCGTCGGCACCTGCTGGTTGGCGGCCGCGAGATCGTCGGCGTTGTAAAGGTATCCGAGCGCGTAGTTGTAGAACGGAACACCGTAGCGGGCTCCGTCGACAGTGGTGATGTCGGTGAGCGGCTTGAAGAAGTCGGCGGCGTCGTAGTCCGGGGTGCTGTCGATGCGGGCATCGAGGGGCTGCAGGAACTTCGCGTTGGCGAAGTCGACCATCCACGGGTTGTCGACGACGATCAGGTCGTAGGTGGGCGACGAGGACTGGAACGAGGACACCAGTTTGTCGCGCATCTGGTCGAACGTCAGCGACTCGATGTTGATTTCGACGCCCGGGTACTCCTTGTTGAAGTCGGCCACCATGGACTTGACGATGTCGGTGTCCGGCACGTTCTCCATCAGGATCCGCACGGTGCCCGAGACGTCGGTGGAGACCTCGCCGGTGCCGGTGGCTTCGGCTTGTTCGGGCCCGCCGCTGCCTGCGCACCCGGTCAACACCAGGGCCAGGACGGCGACCAGTGCCATCACGGCGGAGAACGCGGTGCCTGGGCGCCCGCTTCTCCGCCCCGAAGTGGGCCATTGCGTGATTCTCATTGGCAGAGTGATCCTTTCGTGTATTTCATCGGGTGGTCCGAGCGATCGCGTGGGAGATCGGTGTCATCGCCGAGCTCAGTTCACGCCAGGTGGCGTAGGCCTGGTCGTAGATGTCACGACGGGCCGGATCGGGGATGTACGGGTCGTCCAGGGTGATGAACCGCGCGGCGTCCGACCAGTCGGCGAGGGCGCCCACGCCGATCGCGGCGATCACCGCGGCGCCGAGTGAGGCGCCGGGATGGCCGCGCACGGGATGCATCTCCTGACCCAGGACATCGGCGTGAATCTGTTTCCACAGTGTGGATTTGGAGCCGCCGTTGGTGATCATCACCCGGCGCAACGGTATCCCGATCTGCGCGAACACGTCGACGTGGTGCCGGAATCCGAACGCGATGGCCTCCAGTACCGAGCGGTACATGTCCGCCCTGGTGTGCCCGAGATGCATGCCGGCGAAGACGCCGCGCAGGTCCGGGTCGTGGATCGGGCTCTTCTCGCCGAGAAAGTACGGCAGGCAGAGCACCTCGGCGGGGGAGCGCAGGGCGGCCTCGGCGTCGAGCGTGGTCAGCTCCACCGCTTCCGGACCGCCTATCAAAGCCTGGAACCACCGGATCAGGCTGCCGCTGGTGGCCATGCAGCCGTTGGGCAGCCAGTGACCCGGGACGGGGTGGGCGTCGAGGTACAGCCGTTCGTCGACGACCTGGGTGTCGCTGGCAACCAGGATGTCGCCTGCCCCACCAAGTTTCACGAGCGCATCACCGGGATCGTTGACCCCGGCGGCGTACGCCGACAGCACGTGGTCGGCGCCGCCGACCACAAGTGCGGTGCCGGCGCGCAGACCGGTCTCGTCGGCGGCCCGGCGGCTGAGTTCGCCGACCTGGGTGCCCGGACGCCGGACCGGGGCCAGCATGGCCGGGTCCAGGGCGGCGGCCTGCAGCACGTCGGTTGCGACGTCACCGTCGATCTCGAACAGTCCGGATTCCAGCGCCCAGTTCTGTTCGACGTGGATCGGGGCGCCCAGCGCCGACAGCACCCAGTCGTAGGAGCCGATCCAGTGGGCGGTGCGGGCGTACACGTCGGGTTCGTGGTCGCGCAGCCACGCGGTGGTGGGTGCCACCGACTGCTGCGTCAGCGCCGAACCGGTCAGTGTCACCAGGTCGACTGTGGCCAATTTCGCTGCCAGGCCGGCGACTTCGCGGTGGGCGCGAGCGTCGTTCTGAAGTATCGCACGCCGCAACGGCGTTCCCGTCTGATCGACGGCGACGACGGCGGGGACCATGCCCGACGTGGCCAGCGCGCCGATCTGATCGGGTGCCACGCCGCTGACGGCGAGCACCTCGCGGATCGACTCGACGACGTTGCGGTACCACTGCACGGGGTCGGCCTCGGCGAAACCGGGGCCGGGGGAGTGCAGCGTGTTCTCCCGGTTCGCGGTGGCCACGATCCCGGCGGTGGTGTCGAGAAGCACCGTCTTGATGCCGGTGGTGCCGATGTCGACGCCGATCGTGTACCTGCTCATCGCGACCTCATCGCGGCTTCGGCTGACGAATCGTCCTGTCCGGCAACACAGATCACTTCGACGCCGGCAGCACGCGCCGCGACCAGGGCGGGGTGGTCCGCGGGCCCGTCGCTGACGATGGTCTGGACCTGCGACAGCGTGGCGATGCTGACGAAGGTGACCCGGCCGAGCTTGCTCTTGTCCGCGGCGACGATCACGCGGTCGGCCCGCCTGCTGGCCGTCCGCTTCACCCGGCTCTCGGCCTGGTGATAGTCGGAGATCCCGCGGTCGCCGTCGATACCTGCCACACCCATCACGTACGTGTCGCAGTTGTAGTTGGCGAGCGTGTCCTCGGCGCCCGGCCCGATCAGGCTCAGCTCGCCCGCGCGCAGCTCCCCGCCGGTGAGCACCACGGTGGTGTCCGGCTCGTCGACCAGGGCCAGCGCGGCGAGGACGCTCGGCGTCACCACGGTCAGGCCAAGGCCGCGGCCTTTCAGTGAATTCGCCACGGCCAGTGCGGTGCTGCCCGAGTCCAGGATCAGCGTCTCGTTGACCCCGATGAGGTCGGCCACCACGTCGGCGATGTGGATCTTCTCCTGGGCGGCGTCGGCCACGCGGGTCGCGAACGACGGCTCGGTGTCCTTGCCCTGAACCGCGATCGCGCCGCCGACCACGCGCCGGAGCACGCCGAGGCTTTCCAGCGCCTCGACGTCACGCCGGATCGTCATCTCGGAGACGTCGAACTCCGCCGCCAGGTCGGCGAAGTTGATCTCGCGGGCGGAGCGAACACGTTGTTCGATCCGGTCCCTGCGGGTTCTTACATCCACGGCCACCAACACTCTGTCTGTTGAAAATTCACAGAAACGTCCCAATGTCGCCGGGTTTTGGTCAACTTCGGCGCCAACGCTGTGAATCTATAACACGACTGTGTGCAATGCCCACATTTAGCGGTCGATTGTTCATTTCTGGTGCGTGGCGCGGTTAACGTGCGCCGGTGCTGCATTTGCGGGTGATAGCCCCCGAAGACATACGTGACGACGTGCTGCGGGTCCTGCAGCGCCACGTCGGGGTGACGCACCTCGTGATCCATCCCGGCGCCGCCCTCGACCCTGCGGGCGACGAGATCGCCGCCGACATCGCGCGGGAGAGCGCCAACGACGTCGTCAAGCAGCTCAAGGACCTGGACGTGCAGCACCGCGGTGCGATCACGCTGACCGCCCTGGACACCGTGCTGTCGACCCGGGCGCACAAGGCCGAGGACGAAGCCGAGGGTGACCCGGCCGATGCGCTGGTGTGGGACGAGCTGATCACCAGGACCCGTGAGGAATCGACGCTGTCGGTCACGTTCATGACGTTCCTGACATTGGCCTGTCTGCTGGCCGCCATCGGCGCGGTCACCGACTCGATGGTCACGGTCGTCGGCGCGATGGTGCTCGGGCCCGAGTTCGGGCCGCTGGCCGCGCTGTCGGTGGCCCTGGTGCAGCGGCGTGGTGACCTCGCGCGGCGGGCCGCCATCGCGTTGCTGATCGGCTTCCCGGTCGCGATGGGTATCACCGCACTGCTCACCCTGGCGGGTCGGGCGGTGGGCTGGCTGAGCTTCGACACCATCGGCGACATCCACGACGTCGACTTCATCTTCCAGGTCGGACCTGTCTCCTTCATCGTCGCGCTGCTCGCCGGTGCCGCGGGCATGCTGTCGCTGATGTCGTCGAAATCCGCTGCGCTCGTCGGCGTGTTCATCTCGGTGACCACCGTCCCCGCGGCGGGATTCACGGCCGTCGCGGGGATTCTCGGACACTGGGACGTGGCGGCGCAGTCGGCGGCGCAACTCGCAGTGAACCTGGTGGGCGTGGTGTTGGCGGGGGTGCTCGTGCTGGTGTTGCGGCCGCGGGGCAACGTCATCCCGCGATCGGCGCAGACCTGACGCAGCCTGCACGGCGCTGTCCGGTGTGGTGGGATCTACCGCTATGGGGATCAAGGTGGCGCTGGAGCATCGCACCAGCTACACATTCGACCGACTCGTCGAGGTGTATCCGCACGTCGTGCGCTTGCGTCCCGCGCCGCATTCCAGGACCCCGATCGAGGCGTATTCCCTGCGGGTCGAACCGGCGGATCACTTCATCAACTGGCAGCAGGACGCCTTCGGCAACTTTCTGGCCCGGCTGGTGTTCCCGACACGCACCCGCAGCCTCACCGTCACCGTGGGATTGATCGCCGACATGAAGGTGGTCAACCCGTTCGACTTCTTCATCGAGGACTACGCCGAGCAGGTGGGCTTCACCTATCCCGAGTCGCTGGCCGAGGATCTGAAGCCGTATCTGCGTCCGGTCGACGAGGAGGGGCCGGGTTCGGGGCCCGGCGACCTCGTCGAGGCGTGGGTGAAGAACTTCACCGTCGCCTCCGGCACCCGCACCATCGACTACCTCGTCGCGCTCAACCGTGCCGTCAACGCCGACGTCGGCTATTCGGTCCGGATGGAGCCCGGGGTGCAGACACCGGATTTCACGCTGCGCACCGGCATCGGTTCGTGCCGTGACTCGGCGTGGCTGCTGGTGTCGATCCTGCGGCAGCTCGGGTTGGCGGCCCGGTTCGTCTCGGGCTACCTCGTCCAGCTGACCTCCGACATCGAGGCGCTCGACGGCCCGTCGGGGCCCGCCGCCGACTTCACCGACCTGCACGCCTGGACCGAGGTCTACATCCCCGGCGCAGGCTGGATCGGACTCGACCCGACCTCGGGGCTGTTCGCCGGTGAGGGCCACATTCCACTGTCGGCGACGCCGCATCCCGAGTCGGCGGCGCCGATCACCGGTGCCACCGAACCGTGCGAGACCACCCTGGAGTTCAGCAACGTCGTCACCCGGGTGCACGAGGACCCGAGGGTGACGCTGCCCTACACCGAGGAGTCGTGGGAGGCGATCAACGCGCTCGGCCGGCGCGTGGACGAGCGGCTGACCGCGGGCGACGTGCGGTTGACGGTCGGCGGTGAGCCGACGTTCGTGTCGATCGACAACCAGGTCGACCCGGAATGGACCACCGACGCCGACGGCCCACACAAGCGCGAGCGCGCCTCCGCGCTGGCGGCCAGGTTGAAGAAGGTGTGGGCGCCGCAGGGGCTGGTGCAGCGTAGCCAGGGCAAGTGGTATCCGGGAGAACCGTTGCCGCGCTGGCAGATCGGACTGTTCTGGCGCACCGACGGCGAACCTCTGTGGGCCGACGAGTCCCTTCTCGCCGACCCCTGGCAGGAGACGTCGGACACCCGCACGCCGACTCCGGACGCCGGCCGCCGGCTGCTCGCTGTCATCGCCGACGGGCTGGGCCTGCCCGCCGGTCACGTCCGCCCGGCCTACGAAGATCCGCTGGCCCGGCTGGTCGGTGCGGTGCGGCAACCCGCGGGGCCACCGGTCGACGCCGAAGACGACCTGGCGGTCGACTCTGCGGACGGCCGCGCGCAGCTGCTGGCCCGGCTGGAAGCGTCCGTCACCGAACCGTCCGCGTTCGTGTTGCCGGTGCACCGCCGCGACGACGACTCCGGATGGGCCGGCGCCCAGTGGACGCTGCGTCGCGGCCGCGTCGTGCTGTTGGAGGGGGATTCGCCGGCGGGCCTGCGGTTGCCGCTGCACTCCATCAGCTGGCAGCCGCCGCGGCCGACCTTCGACGCCGACCCGATCGAACGTCGCCCTCCGTTGCCACCCGCCGGATCCGTCACGACGGCCGCGCCGGACATGGCGACGACGGTCGAGGACGCCGACTGGGTCCCGACGACCGCGCTGGTCGGCGAGATCCGCGACAGCCTGTTGTATGTGTTCCTGCCACCCACCGAGGAATTGGAGCACTTCGTCGACCTCGTCGAGCGGATCGAGGCGGCGGCCGCCGCGATCGACTGCCCGGTCGTGATCGAGGGATACGGACCACCCAACGACGCCCGGCTGAGCTCGGTGACGATCACGCCCGACCCCGGCGTCATCGAGGTCAACGTCGCGCCGACGGCAAGCTTCGCCGAGCAGCGCGAGCAACTCGAAACGCTCTACGCCGAAGCCCGGCTGGCCCGGCTGTCCACCGAGTCGTTCGACGTCGACGGCTCCCACGGCGGCACCGGCGGCGGCAACCACATCACCCTTGGCGGCATCACCCCCGCCGATTCGCCGTTGCTGCGACGACCCGACCTGCTGGTGTCGCTGCTGACCTACTGGCAGCGGCACCCGTCGCTGTCGTACCTGTTCGCCGGCCGGTTCATCGGCACCACGTCGCAGGCGCCGCGGGTCGACGAGGGCCGGCCCGAATCGCTCTACGAGCTCGAGATCGCCTTCGCCGAGATCGCCCGGCTCGCACAGGCGCCGGGCGGTGCCAAGGCCTGGGTCACCGACCGGGCGCTGCGGCATCTGCTCACCGACATCACCGGCAACACCCACCGCGCGGAGTTCTGCATCGACAAGCTCTACAGCCCCGACAGTGCGCGGGGCCGGCTGGGGCTGCTGGAG
>Ga0172382_10002242_pt1 | contig 32808 bp, 35 predicted proteins | sample Leawel138RmetaG_FD_122245 | JGI IMG/M metagenome (GOLD analysis project Ga0172382, IMG submission 122245) | Leachate microbial communities from a municipal landfill in Southern Ontario, Canada - Leachate well 138R metaG | ecosystem: Engineered > Solid waste > Landfill > Unclassified | place...
GCGGCGATCGACGTGACTACGTACCCATGCCGTGGCCGCTTCCGCTTCGTTGGCCGATAAGTTGGTGTCTTGAAAAAATGCGCCGTGTCCCGCTACACCTTGCTGCGTGCTGTTGTCGCTCATAACGATCTCCTAGTCCTTGTCTTCTTGGCTCTCGAGCCAATCTTCGTAGTCTTCTCGTTTCTCATCGATGAAATCTTCAATTACGTCGAAGAGATTCTCGTCCATAGTTTCCAAGGACTTGAGAACGCCTGTCATCTCCCAGATTGTGTACATTTCAACGGAAGTCTTAAGAGATACTTCCCATGCAGTTTCAACGGTCTGCAAGGTTCTCACCGGAATTGCTTTACGGAGAACGCGCAAATCCCCCTCCACTTTCTGGATGTTGGGGCCCCAATCTGGAAAATGGTCAGGTTGAATCATATCCGGCGAAAGCTGATTACCAGTCGTTATCAACTTGAGCATCACACGCCCGAAAGGACGCAACACATCTTTAGCAGACTGCATGCCATGACGAATAGATACTTCGCGCATGATCATGACCAATCCGCCGGGGGAATTCTTGAAGGGACAACGCGCAGCGCAGGTCATGCACTGGGCACAAGCCCAGATTTTTTCCTGCATCGCGTCATAAATTTGCTCCACGTTTTCCGTCCATAACAATTGAACGATCTCACGGGGACTATAATCATAGAACTGCGCCGACGGGCAGGTGGCTGTACATATGCCACAATTCAAACAACCATTGAGTTCGTGGTCATAACGAAAATCCGCCCGGATCTCGTCAAACATCTCTTTCATTTCAGCGTAAGTCGCCATCTACTCGCTCCTCGCTAGTAATTTAATACATCATGCCTGTTCGACCCGCAGCGCAGATCATTGGTTCAAATAAACAACGTAATATCAGACTCGCCAGCAAACTCAAAAAAAGCAGCCGCGCCACCTAATTCAATACCTTCGATAAAGTCTGCGGTATCAAATTCAAACAAATCCACCGTCATCTGACAGGCGACCATGCGCACTTCTGCTTCAACGCAAAGTTCACGCAATTCTTCGAGGCTGGCAACTCCCTTGGCTTTCATTTTGCTTTTCATCATGGAGGTGGCCATACCTTCCATACCTGGGAGGACCATCATCAGGGTGGGCATAGGTACTGGCATCGGCATAGCGGGATTACCCAGCGGGCTAACGCGCAAATGACTCAAATCTTTTTTCAGCAACTGCAGGCCATAGAAAGTGAAAAATATTTCTACGCCGTAACCTAATGCCGCCGCCGTCGACGCCAAAATGAATGGAGGATAACCCCAGTCTAGCGTACCTTTGGTAGCAACAATCGCTAATTTTTTCTCGTCCATTATCTTGTACTCCCGGCCGGACCTGAAGGCCCGGCACTGTCAAATTAGGCCTTCTGAATAAAGAAGATAAACTCGCCAGCAGCTTCGGCATGCTCCAGCAGCGGGTTTTTGGTTTGCTTGGCAAAGGCTTCAAAATCTTTTACTGCACCAGGATCGGTGGCCACAATCTTCAGAACCTGCCCAGAGGTTAGTTCGCCGAGGGCCTTTTTGGTGCGCAGAATGGGCAAGGGGCAGTTCAGGCCGCGTGCGTCGAGAATTTGGTCTTCTTGTACCATGGGTTAACCTCCTAAGGTTATTGATGTCTGAAAACTACCTGCAAGACTCTATCAGGAAAAGCCCGAACAGCAAGGCAATTATTTTGATTTGATGATTAAGCACTCCTATTTTAGAATATGCTTATTAAGTAGGAAGCTGCCCGATGGGTAATCCGCGATTCGCCCAAGCGGAAATACCACCCCGTAAATTAAGCACTTGACCAAAGCCTTGAGCAGCCGCAAAAGCCGCAGCTTGGGCTGATCGGCCACCACTCAAGCAGTAGAAAACTACGGTCTTCGTTTTATCCATCTGCTGCAGCGACATGGGTAACATATGGAGCGGTAAGTGCTGAGCACCCTCGATAATTCCGCGCGCCACTTCTCCTGGTGAGCGAACGTCCACCAAAATAAATTCATCGCCCGCATCGGCTAACGCCTTGAGCTGGTCTGCTGTGATTTCTTGAAATCCGTACATAAGCCACTCGCTAATTAGTAAATTAACATTATCTTCTGAGCTTACACTAAGTCTTGATCGTCGTGTAGGCCCTACCCACCAAGACGCATCATGAAAATGCGCGAGGATCGCTCTGGATCGTTCACAAACTCGTGGCGCTCAGGCTTGTCCTGCCAAATACCCCTACTGATCAATTCGGCAATTTCAGCGTCATGGTAGGTACTGCGTATAAGCGGTAGTAAATCCATGCCACTTTCTTGACCCAGACAATAAACTAATCGGCCCGTGGCCGTAAGGCGCACTCGATTACAGGTCGCACAGAAATTATCACTGATCGGCGTAATAAATCCAATTTGGGTAGTAGTGTTGCCTGCAAGGTGATAAAGCCGAGCCGGACCATTATCAGTAGACCGAGTAGTTGGATACAGCTTGCCGAGAGCCGCTTCAATCAGCGATTGTGCTTCGCTAGCACTGAGATACTGACCGTGCTGAGCTTCTGTTCCGGCTGAGCCCAACGGCATTGTTTCAATAAATCGTATATCTATACGACGATTCAGGGCATATCGCACGAGTTCAGGCAATCCATGTCCGTTTTCTTGACGGAGGAGGACCACATTCAGCTTGATACGCGAGATACCCGCAGCAATCGCCGCATCAATACCTTCCAACACACGCTGGAGATCTCCACCCCGGGTAACTTTTTCAAAAATGTCAGGCTCAAGACTGTCCAGACTCACATTGAGATTATTGAGTCCAGACTCCCGCAACCCGGGTGCCTTGCGTCCTAGGAGTAACCCATTGGTACTAACACTGATTTTACCAATGCCGTGACGCGATGCCGAGTTTATCAACGTATTGATATGTGGGTGAATGAGCGGTTCACCACCCGTAAAACGTACATGACGAACACCCATGTTCTTGAAAATACCAATGAGGCGATCGTATTCTTCCGGCTTCAGGTGATCTTTACGGGAAAAATAAGGCGTACCTTCTGCCGGTGAACAATAAGAGCAACGAAAGTTGCAGTGTTCTGTCACTGAAATCCGCAGGTAGGAAATACGGCGCCCGAAACGATCCGCCAAAGCGGTTTCCGTTATCGGTATTGCCAGCATTCCCTGCGCCATCGAATACACCTTATTTTGAAATCCGAGAGAACTATACTAGACCTCTTTTGAGACTGAGTTCAACATTGTTGACGCCCATGGTACAGATTGACGACATGCTGGGCTTCCACAAAAAACAACCAACGTTCGACGCCAATGCCAAACACTACTGAGAATACGGCAATCCATGCGAAAGCCACCTGAGTCGTCAGTATTCCAATAACCAGTGCTGCTATCGGGATAATAAAAGCAAATATATACATCATCAGCTTGATACTACGGGCCTTAGCATCTGGAATCGTGTGACCAAACTCTTCCGTCAGGAAGGTGCCAAATGTGTGGCCCTGCTCAAGAATCCGCACGGTGGAACGATTGAAGCCAGTCGCTGTTCGGATAGATGGGCCACCGGGTCGACTGATCCAGAAATAATAGATTCCTTTCAACACGGCGGAAGCAGCCAACAAGGCTAAGGCTATTCCCACAAGAGTCAGTGCAGGTTGGCCCATGATCATTCTTTCTGCTGCAAGAATGGTTGCGCCGATCGCCAGACCCATCGCGTAAAAATTAGCGGGTACCAGTGCGGTATTCCACTGACGAATGGTTCGCAATACGGCATAAATCATGCCTTGGCAAAAAATGGTAATGAGCCCAATCAATCCTGCCAAATTAACCAGAATCAAGCCCACAACATCTTGGGTGCCAGCCGTAAAAAATACCCAGACCAGATAGGCGAATGCAAATGGGTAATAAAGAACCGCAAATACTCCTTCGCGCGCCAGCCAAGAGGTCCGCCAACGCGTAAAGGCCCGCCAGGCGTTCTTTGGATTTGCCAAATGCGCCGTCGAGGACAGCATGCCGATACTAACAAAAACCAGCGATAGAATGACGGCTATCATGGTCTGAAGCGGATTCAGACCCCCATCAATCTGAAAATCGTTGATGATCGCGGTGAGTGCCATGATACCAAATCCACCACCAGAAAAGAGGGTCAGAAATATAACGGCGAGTGCGGGGTGCATGGTTTCTCCTTAGCGCTCGACAACGCGATTGACCCATTCCTTAACTTTGCGAACTGCTTTTTTCTTCAGTTCTTCAGTGGGAATCGGGGCATGTACACGGGGCGGCAAATAATGATTGGTAGGGTTGTAATTCAGTTCGGGCATTAACTGATAGCCACCGCGATCGCGCACGGCGCGACTCACCGGACTTTCTGGATCGTCGATGTCGCCAAACATTCGCGCATGCGCTGGGCAGGTCATAACGCAGGCGGGTTGCCGTTCTTCTTCTGGGACTTCCATATCGTAAATACGGTCAATGCACAGAGTGCATTTTTTCATGGTTCCAGAGACCCGGTCGAGCTCACGGGCGCCATAAGGGCAAGCCCAAGAGCAATAATTACAGCCCATGCACTTATTCTGGTCGACCAACACAATGCCATCCTCAGCGCGCTTGTAAGAGGCACCCGTGGGGCAAACGGTCACACACTCTGCATTTTCGCAGTGCATGCAAGACATGGGGAAGTTGACCGTCTTATTGTACGGATAATCGCCAATCTCAAAATGACGAATCCGGTTGAACCAAACGCCCGAGGGCTTTGCTCCGTAGGGATTATAATCAGTCAGTGGCGCCGTGGTGCCGCTGGTATTCCATTCTTTGCAGGCTACGGCGCAGGCATGACATCCCACGCAGGTATCCAAATCAATAACCAAACCGAGTCTCATTACATTCTCCTTGGCGTGTCAGGATTTCAGATTGACAGGCGTGTGGGTGTGATAGCGCAGCACGTCTGGAGCAGGCTTGTCTCCTGGAAGCGGTTTCATGGTTGGGAATACCGGCCAGGTACCTTCTTCACCGGGAGCTGCCGGATAGATTTTGACCATCAGATCATACCAAGCAGCCTGACCGGTAATCGGATCCGAATTGGTCAGACGCCGCTCACCCTGTTTCGCGGGCAACAACTCCGAAATGAGATGATTCATCAAGAATCCCCGGGTCGCTTCTGCGGCATCCGGCTTAAGGCCCCAGGCGCCGGACTGTTTACCAATGGCGTTCCAAGTCCAGACCGTATCTTCCTGACAACCCTCAATGAGTTTGACCTGCACCCGGATTTTGCCATTGTGACTTTCCACCCAGACCCAGCTCTTGTCGACGATACCCATCTGCTCACCGCGTTGGCGGTTCATGTACAGGTAGTTCTGCGCCAAGATCTGACGCAGCCACGCATTCTGGCTATCCCAGGAGTGGTACATCATCATCGGCCGTTGATTGACCGCATAGAAGGGATACTCCTTCATATCTACGCGCTGTTGTTCTAGGGGAACGTAGAAGGCTGGCAAAGGATCAAAGTACGTCGCTAGGCGTTCACGATCTACGGGGTCCTTAGGTTGCGGACCATCATATAGACCTTGGCCCGCCAGACGAAAGCGCTGAAAAGTCTCCGAATAAAGTTCGATAATGATGGGATCAGCGGTAGGATTAAAGCCAACACGCTGGGCCAATTCTAGATACTCTTTGTTAGCAAAGCGATAAAAGGCCATGGATTCAGGTAAGTGGTACTTGAAAAATCCCTGATTTTCGATGTAACGATCCCATTGATTGGGATTAGGTTCGCCGCGCAAATGGGTTTCGCCATCTTTACCACGCCATCCCGCCAGAAAACCGATGCCCGGAGCACGCTCATAGTTGGTGATAAAATCCTTGTAACCCGAAAAACGAGGTTCCCCATTTTCTTTGGTAAAGGCAGGCAGTTTCAGGCGACCCGCAATATCTACCATGACTTCTTGCCATGGCCGCACATTGCGGTCTGGCTGGAGAATGGGATGGCGGATGGAATCACAAATAGCGTCCGGTTCGGAAATCGGTCGATCCAGCAACGAAATAGCATCATAACGCTCCAGATAGGTCGTATCCGGCAGAATCAAATCGCCAAAGTTGACCATTTCTGAATGGAAAGCATCCACAACGACTAGGAAGGGAATATTGTACTCACCCGTCTCATCTTTAGACCTGAGCATATCCTGAACATTGGCCGTATTCATGGTGGAATTCCAACTCATGTTGGCCATAAAAAAAATCAGAGTATCAATAGCATACGGATCTTTGTTTACAGCGTTGGTCACCACCATATGCATCAAGCCATGGTTGGCAATGGGCGCCTCCCAAGAATACGCCTTGTCGATCCGCTTGGGCTGACCATTTTCATCAATCACCAAGTCTTCGGGTGCCGTGGGGAAGCCGAGCGGTGAGGATTTCAGCGGCGTATTGGGGGCGCTATGCTGAGCGGGCTTGACTGGCGGCGGAACCGGTTTGGGATAGGGCGCCTTGGAGCGGAAGCCTCCCGGACAGTCAATGGTACCGAGCAGCACTTGCAACAAGTGAATCGCACGCGCTGATTGCATGCCGTTGGAATGTGCTGAAATACCGCGCATGGCATGCATGGAAACCGGACGTCCGATGAATTTATCGTGTTTCCGGCCGGCCCAATCGGTCCACTCCACTTCGATTTCTATGCTTTCCTTGAAAGCGACGTGAGCCATTTCGAGAGCCAAGCGCTCAATGGTTTCAGCGGGAATACCGGTAATTTTGCTGGCGTTTTGCGGTGAAAATTCATCGCTGAGATAGCGCTCAGCCAATACCGACATGACGGTCCGCACCGGACGACCGTCGGGCGCGGTATACTCTCCGAACAATGCGCCCGTGGAACCTGCTTCCATACCATTGGCAAAACTTTCTTTCTGAATATCCCAAATCATGGGATGCCCTTCGGCATCACGGAGAATTAAGCCATCCCCCATTTTGCCGGGCGTGTTGACGACCAAGAAGGCGGCATTGGTGTAACGCAGCAAAAAATCCCAGTCAAACTGTTCATTCTGCAGCAGTACATGAACCATAGACAAAGCCAACATGCCATCGGTACCGGGCTTAATGGGTACCCACTCATCGGCAATGGCTTGGTATCCTGTGCGCGCCGGATTGATACCGACAAACTTGCCACCATGACGCTTCAGCTTCTCCAATCCGATCTTCAGGGGATTGGAGGAGTGGTCTTCGGCCACACCCCAGAGCATGAAGTACTTGGTGCGATCCCAGTCAGGATCACCGAACTCCCAAAATGCGTGGCCCAACATATAGAGGCCCGCCGTCGCCATATTCACCGAACAAAATCCACCATGGGCTGACCAATTCAGGGTTCCAAACTGCTGCGCCCAGAGCCCGGTCAATGCTTGCATCTGATCGCGCCCCGTAAAATAAGCGAGCTTGTTGGGATCGGTAGCGCGGATGTGCGCGAGCCGCTCGGTCAGCGTATCAATGGCCTCATCCCATGAGATTTCCTCGAACTCACCTGCACCGCGTTCCGTACCCGGCTTGCGGCGTAAAGGATTGCGGAGCTTTCCTGGGGAATATTGCTTCATGATGCCCGCCGAACCCTTGGCACAGAGCACACCCTGATTAATAGGATGGTTGCGGTTACCCTGAATAAAACGTACCTTATTATCCTCTACCGTAACCTTGATTCCACAACGGCATGCACACATGTAGCAGGTGGAGTATTTAATCTCCTGTTTGCTGTGGTCTTCAAATTCCATGACAGTCGCCATACTCATTGTACCTCGCGTCCGGCTGCACCAAATCGGGGAAATCCCGTTATCGGCAAGATGTTGGCGGAGCGCACCTGATAAAGCAAGTCAGCGTTTTTGATTTTGTAATAAGTAGTCCTTATTTGCTTTGTATCCGCTACGATGTTTAGTTTATTAGCGCTTAGTCCAAGGAGATGCATTCATGATTCGCAACGATTTCAAAGAACATTCACGCATTACCGTGACCTGGAAGGATAAGGAAGGAAAGCTGCGGCCCGGAAATTTTTATGTTTACGCGCTTCTCAAGGACGCCTTGATCGTGCGCGCCACCGATAAAGATGGCCTGCTGCGTAAGTTGGCTTACAGCGACGTATTGCGCGTGGTGAAGTTTCAGGATGTCGCACCCCAGGATCGCTTCATGATTCCCGATGAAATCCTCAAGGAATCAAGCTGGAAGGATACCGACGTGATGATGCGCTTCAGTTCTAGCCCGCATCGCGGCAAATAACCTGACCAGTCATAAGACGGGGCTCCTTTGCCAGAGCCCCGTCTTACCGCCGCCTTTCTTGAGCAGACGGATACTACCTAGCACCATTCCCCGATCCATCGCTTTACACATATCATAAATAGTCAGTAGACCGACAGATACTGCGGTGAGCGCTTCCATTTCCACACCAGTTTGGCCCGTACAACGGACTTCTACGCGACAAATCACTCGCCCCGTGGCGATTTCCGGGATAAGCTCAACATCCACCCCGGTAAGCAACAAGGGGTGTGCCAAAGGGATCAGGTCTGCAGTTCTTTTTGTGGCCTGAATGGCGGCGATCCGGGCGATACCCAAGACATCCCCCTTACCAATCTGACCGGCAAGAATGCGTGTCAGCGTAGCATCTTCCATTTTGATGTCGCCCTCAGCAAGGGCAATGCGCATGGATACCACTTTTGCGCCGACATCTATCATGTGCGCGTCGCCTGCAGCGTTAAAATGATTTAACTGTTCAGAATCTGACATGGATCTGGCACCTCTTTTGCTTAAAAACTTGCGACCCGAATAAACTAGGATTTTTGTATGAACGCGTGGAAGTATCTTTGGGTGATTCTCTGTTGTTTCGCGATCCCTGCGCAAGCGGATCTGCGCTTTCTTTTGCCGCCGGTCAGCAGCCCGGCCGTCATGTACGCAGCATTTACGCCACTTGCGAAATATCTCAGCCAGTCCATCGGGCAAACCGTTACTCTTCGTTTCAGCGGAAATCTTGAAAGCTTTTACAATGCGGCGGAAAAACGCAGTGCCCAGATCGTCCTTTTTTGCCCAATTGCCTATATACGCAGTGCGCATCAACAGCCTTACTACCCACTGGCTGGGGTTATTCCGTCTCCTGGGGGTAATCACAGCGTCATCGTCGTGCGCCATAATAGTCCCATCCACAACATCCTACAGTTACGCAACCGAAGTTTCGTCATGGGTGACCCCGCCTGTGCCGCCTCATCGCTCATCCCGCTGTCGCTATTCCAGGAAATCGGCATGAGTCCGAAAAGCTTTAGTGCTTTTCGACAAAGCGGTTCCGATCAAAGCGCACTCATGGATGTAGCAGCACGCTTTTACGATGCGACCGCAGTTGCCGAAAATGTGGCCGAACCCTACATTCGGGCAGGAAGCCTGCGGGTGATCGCCCATGCCGAAGTAGGACCCGGAGACTTGTTGGCCGCATCCGGAGAAATCCCTGCCGTCCAAAGAGCGAAGTTAACTGCTGCGCTCTTGTCTGCGCAACAACGGGATCCGGCCAGTATTGCCGCGCTTGGGGCTCTAGCCGTGGGATTCAAGCCTGTCAGCGACGGTGATTACAACGTGCTTCGGAGTCTTTACAAAGATATTCATGGAACCAATCTGGCGCCTAGAATTTCTGATAAGGCGATGACCTTGGGTATTCCACCGGCTTTTACGCCGATTGCTGCCTATCGTATTTTTGCGCCCCTACAAAAGGTGCTGAGCAAAGCGACGGGTTATCCGATACATCTTGTTATCCCTCATGATGAGGCGGCCTTCGTAGCCGATGGTCGTAGCGGGTTGTTTGACTTCGCCCTGCTAACGCCCAGAATGGTGCCCATGGAGACTCGAACAATGGTTGCAATCGCTAAATCCGTGCCCAGCCGGCACATACCCGGCTTAGCCATTGTCTATCGAGGCAACATGGCTCACAGCTTCAAACTATCTAGTAATCCTCTAACCGTTGCTTTTGCAAGCCCCTACTGCAGTGGTCGCATCATTGCGGAAAAAACTCTGCACCGGCTGGCGACAGGACACCAGCTCACTTGGGTTGCTGATGGTTCTGAACGAGCGGTTTTTACGGCGTTGGCAGATGGGCGGGCAACGCTCGGCGTTGTTCGCACGGCAACGGTCAAGGCGCTCGAAAAAGAGTTACCTGGTACCTGGTCGATTTTGACCAGTGCCGGAGCAGCACCCGCTTGGACACTGACCGCGAATCGCCAGATCAATCCCGCAATACGTGCACAAGCTCGCCAAAACGTTCTAAAATTGCCGCTGAACACGATGGGTAGTGCTGGATTCATGCGTTTTAACGCTATCGCCAATGGCTAGTTCGGCGAAAGATCCCACGCATCAGGAAACTCCGAAAAATTCTTTAAACGCGGCTACCGCAACTCAGACGAGACGTGCACCTCGCATTTTCGGCAATCTGCCAGCTTCGCTGACGTATCCAGTCTACCGTTTCTGGCAAAACATGACGTGGCGAGCTAAGAGCATGGTCTTCGTACTTTTACTCGTTGCATTAATTTATATGCTTATTTCTATCTTTCTGTACACTTCTGTACGTAACGATTTGACGAGCCAGGTACAAACTGAATTGATGCGACTGACCACCAATCTGGCCGGTGATGCAGCCGATCCTCTTTTGCTTAAGGACGGTGGCAAGCTCGGAAAAATCGCGCGCTTACATAATCCGCTGGTGGCGTCGGTCGTTATCGCCAATACGCAAAACGTCATTGTTGCCAGCCCAGATATTTCGCAGCTTGGTCAGACCATTCGGCCCTTCTCATCCGATCAAGCCCAACACCAGGCCGACCACTTTTTTGCACCCATTATTGCCGGCGGCCATCATCTGGGATTCGTGATGCTGCAGGGCAATCAACAGCAAATTGCGCAATTGGTGAACCAGCGCCTGAATCGAACCACGAGCCGCTTGCTCGTGCTTGGCTTGATTACAGCTTTGTTGGGTTTACTGGGCGCCTATTTGGTCAGCTTGGCTATTACCCGTCCGGTTTTACGATTACTGAACGACATTGAAAATATGGAAAGTCGGCTCGGGTTAGAAGAAAAAACGATAGCTGCTCGGGAACCGCTCTCCGGCGATGAATTACATCGTTTAGAACGCGCTTTTATTTTGACCGAACAAAAACTGAAAGGCCACCTCACAGAATTGCAGCAACTCCACAATCGACAACAAGCCATGCAATGCATGGCAACCATTGGCGAAATGTCGGCGCAGGTAGCTCATGAAATACGTAACGCCTTGTCATCACTACGCGGTGCTGCACGTTACCTAGTGCGTTACGGAAATACGGAAAACCAAGGAGACTTTATTCGTATCATTGAAGAGGAAGTGCAGCGGCTTTATGACATGACTCAAGGGTTTCTGGACTTCGGCAGACCCTACGCTGCCATCCCCATTGATACCGGAATTCGCTCTCTGCTGGAACGTAGTGTACGACGCCATACTGCAGACCTAGAAGCCAAAGCGATTGTCGTCACGATAGAATGTTCGGAATTATTGCATGCGGCATTGGACCCCTCACTCATTGAGCAGGCTCTCAGCAATTTGATTCTAAACGCTATAGATGCCCTACCCGCTCAGAGCGGAAGAATAGGGATCCATGCCGAATGCATTACATCCGATCAACTGCATATTGGCGTTCGTGACAATGGACCTGGGATAGCATCCGATAAATTGGCCACCATATTTAAACCGTATGTCACAACCAAAACCAAAGGCAGCGGCTTAGGGTTAGCTGTTGTAACAAAAATCATGATGGTCCATGATGGTGGGGTGGAACTTCACGATGCGCATCCCGGCGCCGATTTTGTTCTTTATCTTCCCTTGCGCCCGCCGCTTGAGAAAAATGAAATTACCGTAACATCCTCCAAGAAACTCACCGAGTAGTCCATGCCAACTTCAATTTTGATCGTAGAAGATGAGAAAAATCTGCGCTGCGTCCTCGCCGCCGTCCTTAACGCCGAAGGATTCAGTGCCCTTGAAGCGGGCGATGGTGAACAGGCGCTCGCGTTGCTGGAAAGTACGCAGCCTGCCTTAGTGCTCACTGATCAGCGTTTACCAGGCCTATCTGGAACCGAATTACTCCGTAAAATGAAGCAGCTATACCCAGAAATCCCCGTCATTATTACCACCGCTTACGGAGAAATTGAGCAGGCGGTGGAAGCTATTAAAGCCGGAGCTGAACACTACTTAACCAAACCGGTTGACGAAGGAGAGTTAATCGCCCTGATTCGTCAAGCACTCGGGCGACATGGAAAAGTCCTACCACCTTTGCGTCAGGAACCACGTCGACATGGTTTGATTGGAGTCAGCCGAGCTATTGAAACCCTCTTGGAAACCATTGATCTGGTGGCACCCGCACCTTCCAATGTGTTGATCACGGGAGAGTCTGGGACCGGCAAAGAATTAGTGGCACGCGCCTTACATCAGGCGTCTCCCCGCGCAGACCAACCTTTTATTGCTTTCAACTGCGGCGCCATTCCCCTAGAGCTGGTCGAAAGTGAAATTTTTGGCTTTGAAAAAGGCGCATTCACCGGAGCTACCCGCACCCAAGCGGGCAAGCTGGAAATGGCGGGCGGCGGTACACTTTTTCTGGACGAAGTCGGCGATATGCCGCTCGCTATGCAGGTCAAACTACTCCGCGCCTTGCAGGAGCGCGAATTTACCCGCCTAGGAACCCATCAACCCGTGCGCCTTATGGCGCGGATCGTTGCTGCTACGCATATTGACCTAGCCAAAGCCGTGAGCGAAGGACGCTTCCGCGAAGACTTATACTATCGTCTCAATGTCATTCCTCTCCATATTCCGCCTTTACGCGAGCGTCGCTCCGACATCAACCCTCTTGTACATCACTTTCTTGAGCAAATTTGCCGGATCATCGGCCGCCAGCCGGTCGTCACCATTGCCCCGGAAACTTTGGCTGCAATTGAGGCTTATGACTGGCCAGGCAACATTCGCCAACTGGAAAACCTGCTGGAACGCATGGTCGTACTCAACCGCCTCGGCCACCTTCAATATAACGATCTTCCACCAGAAATGGTCCATCGTGCGCTGGGCGGCAACGGATCCGGTAATGCTAGCCCCTTCGACCTACCTGCGCTGGAAAAACAAACGGTACTCGGCGCACTGGAAAAAACGCGTTTCAATCAAAGCCAGGCCGCCCTGTTGCTGGGAATCAGTCGTAAACAACTGCGTACTAAAATGAAAAATATGGGTCTGCTCGGGGAAGATCAAGAACCCGAAGAGGACAACAGCGACCATTGAATTCTTCTGAACGTCACGGGCCACTTGGCATGGTCCGTTTGGCACACACACCCGCTTCTTAATGCTCTCCTCGCATCGCACATTTGACTGTCACGACAATCCTGACATCAATGCCCATCCCCGTAATCTTGCCGGCACATTCGCTAACTGTCCAATTTTTGGATGACTTTGCAGGCTATACGGAACATCGTGAATAGCCAACAAAATATAAACATTACTACACTATATAATGTTTTGTTGCTTTAAAATCATTTTTGTATTGATGGCATGAAAGCTGCTAACTAAATTTCGCGGCGCGCGTGGGATGCGCAGCGTCAAAGGAGCATTTTATGAAGCACATGTCTAAACCGCTCACCTCTCTGAGCTTACTTATTACGTGTTTTTGTACCCTGCCCATTGCAACTGCCGCAGATGCGCCCGCAGGTATAAATAATATCGAAGCAGGTCGTGCCATCGCGTTTAATCGCGCAAAAGGTAACTGCCTAGCTTGTCACGCATTACCGGGCGGTAACATGGCGGGCAATGTAGGCCCCGCTTTACCCATGAAGGACGTCACTTTCCAGCAAATGTTTCAAACTAAGGAAAAATTAGTGGCCTTTTTAGACGATCCGGAAAAACTTTTTCCTTATGCCAATATGCCAGAATTTGGCAAAAATAAGGTACTTACACATACCGAGCTCGAACAAGTAGCAGACTACTTGTGGTCTTTGAAGTAATCACACAGTTCCAAAAACTATTAAGGAGAATGTAATGTTAAAAAAAACCATTCATCGGCGCCAGTTTTTAGGCACTACTATTGCCACTGGTGCCGTTGCAACTGCAGCCGGTATGGGCTTACTTAAACCAAAAATGGCGTTTGCAGATGACGTGGCTGGTTGGCCAGCAAAAGCTTTTGATGCCAAAGTGCTCAAGAATGCCATGACCGATGCACTAAGGAAAACCAGCATTCCGGTATCTTCCAAGGTGAAATTAACGGCACCCACCATCGCCGAAAACGGTCGCGCGGTTCCCGTCACTATTGAGGTAGATTCGCCAATGACTGCGGATGATTATATCGCTAGCGTGTATCTTTTCGTGGACCATAATCCCACTCCATTGGCCAGCCAGTTTACGTTCACACCCGCTTGCGGTCAGGCTTATATTCAGGAGCGGATCAAGATGGCCACAACCGATAATGTTCGGGTTATCGCCAAAACAAATAAAGGCGTTTTGATGGCCTCAGCACCTCGCGAGGTCAAAGTCACCATCGGCGGTTGTGGCGGTTAATGTATTTATTTTCAAGGCAATTTTGAGAGGGCAAATTTATGGCAGACAATATCGGAAATCCCATGATCCGCATGGCCAGCAGTGCCAAAAAAGGGGCACTCGTAGAAGTACGTTCATTAATCATGAATCCCATGACTACGGGCTTGGCAAAAGACAAAGCCGGAAAACTAATTCCTGCACACTTTATTCAAACGGTAACTATCACATTTAACGATAAGCCGTTGCTGGATATTGACTGGAGTACTGCGGTCAGCGCCAATCCCTATCTCGCATTCAAAATGCGTGCAGAAAGCAGTGGAACTCTGAAAATGGCATGGAAAGACAACACTGGCGGCCACTGGAGTGCAGACTCCAAACTGACTGTGGCTTGATACTTCATTGGGGCGAGAATCGCCCCTGTTACAAAAGGAGAGAACCATGAAGCGGTTGCTGATTGCGCTTTCAATAGCCAGCCTTGCTGGCGTCAGTGGCGCCGCTCAAGCGGTCAACTGGTGGGACCTTGGAAACACCCAGGTCGGCCCAGCTAAGACGCTCAAACAGTTCCACAACTATTTCAAAGAACATAATCCTAACATGCCTTTGACCAAGTATGCATTGGGCTCCTACGCGTTTAGTCCGGAAATGTATAGTCAGTATCAGGAAGCCATTCAGTTTAATCCGGGCGATCTCACCTTGTCACAAGGAAAAGCCCTCTGGAACAAACCCTTTCCGAATGGAAAAACCTATGCCAGTTGTTATCCCGATGCCGGCAAAGGTGTCGCGGCGCATTATCCGATTTTTAATGAAAAAACCCATACTATTGGCACCATAGGGACTAGCCTGAACGCCTGCCGGGTCGCCAACGGCCAACCCACGCTGAAATATGGTAGTAGCGATATGATTGCCTTACAGACTTACCTTGCCTCTCTTTCCAACGGAATGCCTGTCGATGTTCAGGTCAAAGGTCCTGCTGCCATCAAAGCTTTTGAGGAAGGCAAAGCCTACTTTTTTATGAAACGCGGCCAACTCAACTTCTCTTGCGCAACCTGCCATGTAGCTTATGCGGGCAAATACTTACGCGCTCAAATCATCTCGCCCGTCGTCGGTCAAAGCGCCCATTTCCCTACGTACCGGGCAGCCTGGTCTGCCGTAAATACGCTGCAAAAGCGTATGGAAGGTTGTGATAAGAAAGTAGGCGCAGTACCGCAAGCATTGGAAAGCACTGATTATCGTCATCTCGAATATTTCATGAGTTACTTGAGTAATGGTATTAAAATCAATGTTCCGGGTTATCGACCATAAGTATTCTCTAAAGGATGGCGGTACTAAAATCCACCACCCTCTGTATGTATCAATTAGTTCACATGAGGAAACATCATGAAAATACGCAAAATAATACCGGCGCTGACATGCACCATGATCTGCGCTGGATTCGGTTTGAGTAACACCGCATTGGCTGCAGAAATACCTTCGCCAGTGAAGGGAATGCCCGCAATTAACACCTCCAGTCCACTTTACGTTATCAATGTCCAAAAAGGCGTGACTACTGCACAAATAAAGATGGGTATTCAAAGTGGTGCGGAAGCCGAAAATATGAATGTAGTCGGCACCCTAGATGTTCAAAAAGGATTGCAGGAGCGGGGTATCAAAAGTTCTCAGCCCTATGTCATATATGAAGTTTGCAATTTGGTTTTGGGTGCCAAGATACTCAAAAGCACGCCTGAATTTGGAGCTTTTGCTCCCTGTAAAATTGTCATGTATGAACAAGGTGGTCAGTTAAAATTAATGACATACCTCCCTACTTTCGCTTTGAAATATTTCCCGAAAAATCCGGAGTCCGCCAAAGTGGCCAAGGAACTGGATCGTCAGATTATCACCGTGATGAAGCAAGCCGCTGCTGGCGGGCTTTAGACCGTAACGGAGGATTACATGAATTTAACCAGACGTGATTTTATGCAGTTAATGGGTATTGCTGGAGCAGGCAGTTTTTTGACTTCAGGTGCCATTCAGTCGGCTTGGGGTGCAGACGCTGATCCCTATGAAATTCCAGATTATGGAAATGTCACTTTACTTCACATGACCGATTCTCATGCCCAGTTGCTACCCGTATGGTGGCGTGAGCCGGACACCAATATTGGTGTCGGATCAGTATTGAATCAGGTTCCCCACCTTTGTGGTCAATGGATGTTGGATTATTATGGCGTGGCTACACCACCTTCTCATAAATATGCCTACTCCTGCCTCGATTTCGATACGCTCGCCCACAAATATGGCAAGATCGGCGGTTATGCGCATATTGCCAGCTTGGTGAAACGCTATCGCGAACAGCGTGGTGACAAACTACTGCTGCTGGATGGTGGAGACTCATGGCAAGGATCGGCCACCAGCCTATGGACTAAAGGTGCAGACATGGTCGGCGCACAAAACCTTTTAGGTATTGACGACTTCGTCGGTCATTGGGAATTTACTTATGGCCAAGAACAGGTACAACATCTAGTAAAAACCCAGCTTAAAGCCAACTTTCTTGCCCAAAATGTGTTCAGTAATACTTGGCAGGAATTGGTTTTCAAGCCCTACCACATTCACGAAGTCAGTGGCCGTAAAATCGCGGTCATCGGTCAAGCTTTTCCTTTTACACCCATCGCCAATCCCGGCTATATGATTCCTGATTGGGGTTTCGGCATTCATACCGAGCATATGCAGAAAATGGTCACCGAGTGCCGCGAACAGCAGCATGCGGATCTCGTGGTGGTACTGTCCCATAATGGTGCCGATGTCGACAAGAAAATGGCTGCGCTCGTCAAAGGTATTGACATCATTCTGGGTGGACATACCCATGACATTATGGGGCCCAAACCTTTTATGGTGGGCAAGACGCTCATCATCAACACCAGCACTAATGGCAAGGTTCTAGCGCGTTTTGATTTGGATGTGGGCAAAGGTAAGCTCAATGGCTGGCGTTTCCATTATTTACCGGTTTTCTCCAATCTGATTCACGAAGATCCGGAAATGGCTGATTACATTACCAAAGTACGTAAACCCTACCAAGAAAAGCTGGCACAGCCCCTCGCCACCACCGAGAGCCTGCTGTATCGGCGCGACAACTTTAACGGCACTTTTGATCAACTCCTATGTGATGCACTACGCGACGAAATGGATAGTGAAATTTCGTTCTCCCCCGGATTTCGCTGGGGTTACTGCAAACTGCCGGGCGAAACCATCACGATGGAAGACGTCATGGGGCAAACCGCGATTACTTATCCACAGGTGACCGTCAATACCTACACCGGCGAACAAATCAAAAATATTATGGAGCAGGTAGCCGATAATATTTTCAATCCGAACCCTTATTATCAACAAGGTGGGGATATGATTCGGGTGGGCAACATCCAATATGATTTCAATCCGGATGAAAAAATATATCACCGTTGCAGCAATTTGCGAGTGGGTGGTAAGGCCATGTCCGCCACCAAAAAATACAAGGTGGCCGGTTGGGCGGCCATGCAACCCGTGGAAGGAAAACCCGTTTGGGACGTCTTTGCCACTTGGCTGCAGTCCAAGAAACATGTACGCGTGGATAAGACCGACTTGCCGGTGCTGAATAAGGATATGGCCAATAATCACGGCATTGCGTTTCCGAAGACTTACGACCTCTAACCTTTCAACGACAGCGGGCAACACTTGCCGGCATTTCTTGCCGGCATTTGCATGGGAGCCCACCCTGAAAGCACTGTAGCTAAATCGCCCCAATTTAGAGCACTTTGTCTCTGTCATCCTGCATGCTAGACTGCGCTCTGATTTTTTGCGCCTCGGAAGCCGTCTTTCCTGCCACTTCCCAGAAGCGCCAACTCACTGCACAAAAGGCCTGCAATCAAATGATCTGGAAACGTATACTTGGACTTTTTTCGACGGACCTTGCCGTCGATTTGGGAACCGCCAACACCTTGATTTACGTCCGCGGAAAAGGCATTGTACTTTCTGAACCCTCTGTAGTAGCCATCCATACCGGTAAACGAGGTGGTAGCCGCCGTTTGCATGTTGGAGAGGAAGCCAAGCGCATGCTAGGGCGAACCCCCGCCAATATTACCGCCATACGGCCACTGAAAGACGGCGTCATAGCGGACTTCGAGATTACGGAGGCGATGCTCAAACATTTCATCAAGCGCGTGCATCATCAACGTTTCCTGAGCCCTAGTCCCCGTATTATTGTTTGTGTGCCTTATGGTGCCACCCAAGTGGAACGCCGCGCCATCCGCGAATCCGCCATGAGCGCCGGTGCCCGGGAAGTACATTTGATTGAAGAGCCGATGGCCGCTGCCATCGGTGCGGGCATGCCCGTCGCAGAACCGACCGGTTCCATGGTAGTCGACATCGGCGGTGGCACTACCGAAGTCGGTGTCATTGCCTTGGGTGGCGTTGTCTACTCACAAAGTGTGCGCGTGGGTGGTGACAAAATGGATGAAGCCATAGTCAACTATATTCGCCGCAATTACGGTATGTTGATTGGCGAGAGCACCGCCGAAGAAATCAAGAAAAAAGTCGGCTGCGCTTACCCTGGACAGGAAGTGATCAGCATTGAAGTAAGGGGCCGCAATCTGGCAGAGGGCGTTCCCAGAACCTTTACCATCAGCAGCAATGAAATTCTGGAAGCGTTGCAGGAGCCGCTAGGCGCCATCGTCGGTGCCATCAAACTCGCGCTGGAGCAAACGCCTCCAGAATTGGCTGGAGATATTGCCGAGCGTGGCATGGTTCTGACTGGAGGTGGTGCGTTGCTGCGCGACTTAGATCGCCTGATCATGGAAGAAACCTCCTTGCCGGTAATCGTCGCCGAAGATCCGCTTACCTGTGTGGCGCGAGGAAGTGGACGCGCGCTCGAAGAGTTAGAACTGTTAGGCGAGGTATTTGCCGACGACTAATCGGCAAGACTCCAAGCCTCATCATGCCAACGCTGTTTTTCCCTCGCCGCTACCCGCCGCTTCTTCGCGTAGCGGTTTTTGTAGTACTGAGTGTCCTGATTACGGCATACAGTCAAAAAAACCCTAGGTTACAAGGTTGGGCGGGAACCCTCAGCTACCCTGTGCTGTGGATCAATACGCAGATAGTTCATATCTGGCAGGATACTGAAAATTACCTTCAAGATCGCAACGCGCTCCTCCGAGAAGACGAGAAGCTGCATCGCGAACTACAGGACTTGCAGCCACGTCTTTTGGAAGGCGAGATACTCCGCAATGAAAATCGTCAACTGCTGGCACTATTGGATAGTATTCCTCGACCACCTGGTAGGGTAAAAGTGGCAGAGGTCATCAGTCAAAATTTATCACCGGGCAGCCAGCTTGTTACTGTCAACATAGGAAGCCAGGCGGGCGTATTTGTGGGGCAACCGGTCCTTGCCGATGGGGGTGTAGCCGGTCAGGTTATCAGCGTATCCGCCATGAGTAGTCAAGTCGCCTTGCTCTCCGACCTCGACAGCAGCGTTCCCGCTCAAATAGCTGGCACCAACATCCCGCTGCTCGTCAATGGAAAGGGAAACATACATCAGTTGATTGTCCCGTTTCAGGCTCGTAACACGGCATTGAAGCAAGGTGACCGCTTGGTCACTTCAGGGTTGGGCGGTCGCTACCCGCCAGGATTAAATATTGGCACTATTTCTGCCGTTATCCATAATGGTGATGAACCCTTTGCCCAAATTCTGGTCCGCCCTGCAGTGCGGCTGGGACAACTGAATACTGTGCTAGTTCTCTGGAAAGAAACAGCCGATCCTCAGGAGAGGAAGCCATGATGGCCATCGCTTTGGTTATCGGTTTTCTCCTTGCACTGGCGGCTGGAAGCCTACCATTTGGACCACTTTACGCGATCATTCATCCCGATTTTGTGGCACTGCTGCTGCTATATTGGGCCATCAGCAGCAGTTCAGAACTGAGTTTTACCGTGGTATGGTTGATCGGGTTGCTCCAAGATACAGTTTTGGGGGACGTGCTGGGTGGTCGGGCGGTTGCCGCTGTCATCATGATCTATGCCCTTTATAACGGACTGGGCCGGGTACGCCGACTTTCGTTTTGGGAGCAATTGTTTTTTATTTTTCTCCTGTTGCTGGGGCAGCGCTTGATCACCTGGTTTTGGCAAGCCTGGTCTGGCCCAATTACTTGGCATTTCTCACTACTGATTGCGCCATTGATTGGGGCGCTGCTTTGGCCGTTGTTCACTTTTGTTTTAGACCACTTGCGCCTCTTATTGAAGGGACAAGTCTCTTGAACACAGGCCAGCGGCTACTCCGCCCCCTACAAAAACTTGACCCGGCTTTACTCACCGGCATTATCATTTTAATGTTCATCAGCCTAGTGGTTCTCTACAGCGGCAGCCAAGAGAGCATTCGCGTGGTTCTCGCCCAGCTGCTGCGCTTTGCCATTGGCTTCGCTGTACTTATTACCGTGGCCAACACGCCACCAGAACGCTTTCGTGCCTGGGCACCCGCGCTTTACGCCATTGGCATCATCCTGCTCGCACTCACCCTAGTGGCGGGCAAAACAAATCTAGGGGCACGGCGCTGGCTCGGCATAGGGCCTCTGACTTTTCAGCCGTCGGAGTTGATGAAGTTAGCGTTGCCACTCCTCCTCGCCTACTATTACTCTCAGCAGGAAAATGTCCGACGCTGGCGCGCGGCAGTAACCGGATTCGTCCTGATTGCCATACCGTTTCTGCTCATCGCCAAAGAACCTGATTTAGGGACGGCTGCGCAAATCGGGGCCGCCGGAATATTCATGATGTGGCTGGCCGGCGTTAGGCGCCGATGGTTTATAGGTTTACTGATTATCGTGGCGGTGAGCGGGCCTGTGCTCTGGCACTTCCTGCACGGTTATCAAAAGGAGCGTATTCTGACCTTTTTAGATCCGCAACGCGATCCTCTCGGAGCGGGTTATCATATCATCCAGAGCATGATCGCCGTAGGCTCGGGTGGGTTCTGGGGAAAAGGCTGGTTTAATGGCACACAGGTCAATCTCGATTTTCTCCCGGAAGCACAGACCGACTTTGTATTCGCGGGATTTGCAGAGGAGTTTGGACTCTTTGGCGTCATCATCTTGATTTCAACCTACCTATTGATCGTGTTACGAGGACTCGTCATTGCCTACGAAAGTCGGGACGCTTTCGGACGACTCATCGCGGGCACCCTCAGCCTGACATTCTTTCTCTACATCTTTATTAACATGGGGATGACTACGGGGATTTTACCCGTAGTCGGAGTTCCACTCCCTCTGATCAGTTACGGTGGTACCGCCATGCTGACCTTCATGATCGGCTTGGGCATCCTGATGTCCGTGCATGCCCATCCACGCACACACGAATAAACCGCTTTTGGACATAGCTTTCTTGCTGGGCATCATTATAATTCTCGAGATACGCCCGTTCCTTAAAATTCCAATGCGCTCTTAGCACTGAGGCCCCGATGATTGCCAGCACTGCCTTGATAAAAAAAGTATTTTTGCTGTTTTTTGGACTCTTACTTGCCCCAGCTGCTTTTGCGGTGGTACCTACGCCGATGCTGCCCACGCCACCGGCTCCGGCCTTACCCAGCATTGTCAGTTATGTGCTAATGGATTATGACACCGGGCAAATCATTGCTGCTAAAAGTGAAAATCTACGTCGCGCACCGGCGAGCCTGACCAAGCTCATGACGGCTTATTTGACCTATCAAGCCATCCACAACGGCACCCTCAACCTGCAGGAGAACATCCAGATTTCAAATACTGCTTGGAAAACAGGCGGTTCCAGCATGTTTATCCAGCCTGGCCTAGCGGTAAACGTCGACCAACTCCTGCATGGATTATTGATTGATTCAGGGAACGACGCCGCTGTTGCTCTAGCTGAAACCGTAGCGGGCAGCCAGTCGGGTTTTGTTACCCTGATGAACGAAATGGCTCAGCGCATCGGATTGCAGAATACCCATTACAACAATGTAGACGGTTTGCCCGATAATAATCTCTATACTACAGCAGAAGATGTCGCCCGGTTGTCGCAAATGCTGATCCAGCAGTACCCGCAAGTTCTACAAGTCACCAAAGAAAAAACATACACTTACAACAAAATTACCCAACGTAGCTGGAATCCAGTGCTTTTTCGAGATCCCAGTGTGGACGGCCTCAAAACAGGTCTGACCGATGCTTCTGGATACTGTATTGACGCGACGGCAAAACGCGGCGGTCGACGCTTGATTGCGGTCGTACTCGGTGGACCTAACTGGGTCGCAAGCACTAACGCCGTCGAGTCGTTATTGGATTATGGCTATCGTTTTTTTGTCAATCATCCGCTGTATCAAGCGAGCGATAAAGTCGGAGAAATCAACCACAGCAATTTTTCACCCATGCATATTCCCGTCGGCGTGACGCAAAAAGTCACCATCACCGTCCCCAAAGGCCACTTCGTCGACCTGCAGCGCGTCATCATGGTAAACCCGAATTTGCAGGCCCCACTGAAAAAAGATACGGTTGTAGGCCAGTTGGTTTTTCGACTGGATGGAAAAATACTGAAGACCGTTCCCGTGGTCACCCAAGTTCCTGTGGAGAAAGCGGGCTGGCTTGCACGGATGTTTCATAAAATCAGCGATGCCATCTGAAGCAGGGGGTGAGAGCACCGCCTGATCCCGGACGCGCTGGCGAAACCCTGCAGCCCTCATAAACACATGGGTGGCGCAAAAAATCAAAGGGATGAGGAGCCCGAATGACTATCGACACCAAAACGGCAGAAAGCTTTCCCCATCTGCATCATGTCAAAGCCATAGGTCAGCATGCTGATTTACTGGCGGCTGTGCGCGTGGCAGTAGCCGCACACGCCCCCGAACTGCCAGAAACCGCCTTTTCTTTGCGACCCAGCAACCAAGGCCGTTATCAAGCGGTAACGGTATCCTTGGAGGTACACAGCGAGGCGCATCTGCTGGCTATTTACAGCGCGGTAAAATCCGTTGATGGAGTGATCCTTTGCTTATGAACAGTTCACCCATACTGGTACGCTGCTGGCCCGGACTCCTGCCCTATTTTACTGTTCTCGACGCCATGCGCGAATTCACCGCGCAACGCGAACCTGATGCGTCCGATCAAATATGGCTATTACAACACCCGCCCGTATTTACGCTAGGTCGCACTGCAGACCCGGCAGATGTCCTCGATCCCGGCTCAATCCCTGTTATCCGCAGTGACCGAGGTGGCAAGGTCACTTATCATGGTCCAGGACAATGGATTGTCTACCTGCTCATAGATCTCCCCCGCATGGGCATCAATGTCAGACAACTTACCACGGCCATGGAGCAGGCCGTGATCCAGACCCTAGCCAAGCATGGCGTGAGTGCCCACGCGCGTCGTGACGCTCCTGGGGTTTATGTGGGCGAAGCAAAAATTGCTTCTTTGGGGTTGCGCGTGCAACGCGGTTGCAGTTATCACGGGCTGAGTCTGAATACTGAAATGGACTTGACGCCTTTTCAACGTATCCACCCCTGCGGCATGCCCCATCTTACGGTGACCCAAGTGCATGATGTTTGTCCGGAATGGCCCAGTCGCGACGTCGCCGAAACACTACTCAGCGAGCTCGCCACCAGCCTGCAGCGTCCGCTGAAAAAGGGAGGTGCCTAATTTTGGAAATAATGCCCGATAAAAAGACCGGACGAGGTGCAGAAAAAACCGCCCGTAATCCCATACCCATCATTCCCGTAGAAAGTATTCGCCAACCCAAGCCGCAGTGGCTTAGGGTCCGCTCACCGCTCTCTCCCGAAGTAGATCGTCTCAAGAAAATTCTCCGCGAAGCCCATTTGCATACCGTCTGCGAGGAAGCTTCCTGCCCCAATCTCGGCGAGTGCTTTGGGGGCGGAACGGCTACCTTCATGATTCTCGGGGATGTCTGCACCAGACGCTGTCCGTTTTGTGACGTCGCCCATGGTCGCCCCCAAGCCCCCGATGCCCAAGAACCTGCACATCTGGCCCAAACGGTATCGGCCATGGGCTTACGTTTTGTGGTGATCACTTCGGTTGACCGCGATGATCTACGGGATGGTGGTGCGCAGCATTTTGCCCAAGTCATTAGTGCCTTACGCAACCATTGTCCGGAACTCCACATAGAAGTTCTGGTACCCGACTTTCGCGGACGCGTGACCAAAGCCTTGGCCGCTTTGCGGGAAACCCCTCCCGATGTATTTAATCACAATTTAGAGACGGTTCCGCGCCTCTATCTTAAAGCGCGCCCTGGAGCCGATTATCAGCATTCTCTAGAGTTATTAAAGGCTTTCAAAACCCAGCATCCCGAGGTTCCCACTAAATCAGGTCTGATGCTTGGCTTGGGCGAAGAATTAGATGAAATCCGAATAGTCATGCAAGACCTTCGTCAAGCGGGTTGTGAATTATTGACTCTGGGTCAATACCTCTCGCCCTCTCGACATCACCTGCCCGTCGAGCGTTACGTTCCTCCTGAGGAGTTTGAGATCCTTCGACAAGACGGTATGGCTATGGGATTTCGCCATGTGGCGAGTGGTCCGCTGGTACGCTCTTCCTATCACGCCGAACGCAGCTTTCAGGAAATGACTGGAGACTGAACGGAGCCGGGTTTATGCTGCTGCGCTACACCACGGTGCTCACTTTGGCCTCAGCACTACTCCAGCCCCCGGGCCTGTTATTGCTGCTTGCGGCCTTGGGTTGGCTGGCTGAAATCCTGAGCTGGCGCTACTTTGGCCGAACCTTGATATGGGCCGCACTGGTTGCGTTGTATTTTTTTTCCACGGCAAGCGGCGCCCGGCTCCTGCTGATTCCTCTGGAAGATCGCTATCCACCCCTCCATGCCATATTGTCCGGAGCGTCGGCGCCATCAGCCATTGTGGTCCTCGGTGGTGGAGAAATCATGGCGCGCCCTCACAGTGATCAAGAAACTGTAAACGCGCGCACCCTGGTACGTCTGATGGCAGCCGCTCGCCTTGCGCGCAAAACGGGACTACCCCTCGTACCCAGTGGTGGCGCCCCCAGGTTCGGGGCTGCGCCAGAAGCCACCACTATGGCCCAGATTCTCCGCCAAGACTTCCAAATCACGAGCCCCATATGGCCTGAAACCCATTCTTACAATACGGCCGCCAATGCAGCGGACTGCAGCACATTGTTGGCCGAGCACCATATCCACTTCATTTACTTGGTCACATCCGCCCTACATATGCCCAGAGCCGTGGCTTGGTTTCACCACGCACACCTGACAGTCATACCGGTTCCCACCGACTATCGCCTGAATCGCGTCAACGGTTTCAAGCTGGAAAGCTGGTTACCTCGCGCTATTTTCATGGAAATCAGCAGCGAGGCCTGTCACGAATACCTCGGGCTGCTGTGGTTATGGATTCAGAAGCAAGGGCTCAGCGGCGGTGACTGAGATTCCGTGCCGAAAGGCTCATTGAGTTTTTCGGTCAGGGAAACTGACTTGCACATGCAGATGTTCCTGATCCGTTGCCTTGGCCAAGGGTAAAGGCGGCGGCACCGCAGCACCATTCGCAGAGGGACCATAAGGTGCGTAGGCATAAGGTTTGGCGGGCAAAGCTGCCGTCAGCGTTTCATAACTCGGCGCATTGACGCCAATGGGTAAGGCCACGGTGTTTTGCTCCGCAACGATGCGTCGCACTTTACTCCAGTCAATCTCTTGATGGATGTGATTGTAGGCCATAAAAGACTTAATCCGCACAACCGCTCGCTGCAAATCTGGAACACCTTTATGGTAGGTATTCATGGGTTTGTACGATTGCAAATAAACTTCCCCGTCGCGCACGCCCACCAAGTTCGGCATATCAATAATACGTACTGGCGTACCTACAGGCACCATTGGAAACAACTGCGCAACATTCTCCGGATACATCTGAAAACAACCTTGACTGGCACGCATACCCACACCCCAAGGATGATAAGTACCATGAATGAAAATGCCGGAAAGCCCCGTTTCCATCGCGAGTTCACCCATGGGATTCTCAGCGCCTGGCGGCCAATACCAAGGAATATCCATGTGAAACTTTTTTTCAAACCAAGCATGAATGTTTTTGGGGACATTCCAAGCTGGCATTTTGAATTTGGCAATAATCTGCGTGGTCGTCAGGTGCTCTTTCCATCCTGGCAAAAATACACCCACCGGATAGGTATAAACCACAGGGTCATTACTGGGAAAATAGTAAAGCCGACGTGCTGGAATATCCACCACAATACCCGTCCAAGGCTTTGGCGGAAGCACATACTGGGCGGGAATCACCACCTTGCTAGCCTGTCCCGGTAGCCAAGGATTAACGCCAGGATTAGCATGCGTGACCTGGTTATACCCCAAATCATAAAAACGCCCGATATCTAGGAGGGTATCGTCACTGTGCGTCGTGACGGCTCGTAGGGCTCCAACGACATTCCCATGCGCGGGTAACGCAAACACGCTCGCCTCTGCACTGACTCCAACACTACTCAACAACGCTGCCAGCAGCCATACACTCCATTGTTTTCGCTTCATTATTCATCCTGTTTGCGGCAAATACGTTATCCCACCACGCGACCATCGCGCATAACATGCGTTGGCAGCGTTCTTTATAAACGTCATAATCATAAAGAAAAGGAGCCTTATATGGAATCACCACACCTGATCTTCTTGAAAAATTCAGCACATGGACAACCGGCGTCGACAGAGGCTCTCCGCGATGCTCTTCATCGCGTCGACCATATGCTGGCCGATCTCGCGGCAGATATCGGCATGGTATATCCGGGCCCCTATGTCGGGCTCAATCATGCTCCGAAACAGCATATTTTGGTTGTGGCTGATCATCACTGGTCCTTGGAACAAAGGGGTTGGGGCGTTGCGGTTTGCACCCAGCACCCGGTTTTTGGCTGGCGTGCTGAGTGGCCGCTTGCCACCGTCAGTCGCGAGCGCTTACCCATCATCATCAATGCATTGCCGAATTTTTTTGCGGGTTATGCTGCGGCGGCCGAAGCTTCGTCCGCAAATAAAAGGGCCAGCACCCAACGATTAAAAACTTTGGCTGAATTGTTTGCACATTGACAGCACACTTAACACGCCTAACTAAGACCTCATAGAGTCCAAAATTGACGGTTTTATGGACAAGCATGATCAGAAGTGAGCCTTGAGCATGGATTTACCCCTAAGCAGCTTGATTATTATAGTCTTCTTGTTAGCCCTCGTGATTTCTGCAGGGCTCTGGAAACTATTGAGCAGAAAACGGCTTCTGAAAGAAGCGAAAAGCTCCAAAGTGAAGACCGTCCTTCCCCCAAAAACGTCTCTTTCCGCATCCGACACAGCCGTGCTCACGCCCACTCCCGCCTTACCAGTGAACACAATACCTGTCGAAGTCGATGAAACCAGTATTCTTGACGAGGTAGAAATCTATCTGTCGTATGGGCATCAAGAGCAAGCAGCTACCTCACTGAGCTGGTACGTTGCTCATAATCCAAATGATTTACCACAGGCTCGGCGATTACTTACTCTGTACTTAGAACTCCCGGATATAGACCGATTTTCTGAGCTCCTTGAATCCTTATGCGAATCAAAGCGTATCATAGGTACTGAAGCGCAAAGCCTAGTTTTAGCTGGCCTGCAAGCCACACCGCTTAACCTCCAACTGCGCGTTCTCGCCGAAAACTTAAATATCAGTAATGCGCAGCTAGCTACACTGACCACTGCGACCATGAGCAGTGATCAAAACATTCCTTCCTCTAAACTGAGTAGCGCCCAAAAGGAGTTACAGCAGGCCCTCATCAATCCTGAACCCATGGATTTAGATCTCAGTGGTTTCTCAGAAAAACCCGAATTATCGTTGACATCCGCGATCCCCTCCGCCCCTGTTTCTACTGAGCACCATGTACTGCTCATTAGCTCAGAGGCGCCTCAAAAAATTGCTACTGAGGAATATACGGTAGCTGCGTCACTCGTTTCCCCCCTAGAGTCGACGCGACAACTTGCTGCTGCAGGACAAACTCGAGAAGCCGAACAACTGCTACGCAGAAGTCTAGTTTTTGATTCGCGCAAGCTCGTCCTTCACGTTGCCCTACTCGACTTACTCTATAAGCAACTACGCTGCGATAGCTATGCTGAAGCTTTGTTACAGCTTCACATCAGCCTTTGGGGTGCAGGTACTGCATTGCGCAACCGACTGCTTCGTTATGGCCAACAACTTGGAGAACATCCCCTCTGGAGCCAACTCGCTGCTAGTGATCGTCAAAAAAATCTGCTGGCTGAACTAGCCGAAGAATATGGATTATATTTGCCGCTAACTGCCATTCCTCTTATCAGCCTGCCGCTTATTACTGAAAAAATCCGTAGCGATTATCAAATCACTCCCAGCCATAGTGGTGATAGTGTTCTCGAAGAATTTGACAGCCTGCTGGAATATGGTCAGGTTGAAGAAGCAGTCGAACTTTTGGAAAAAGCTATTTTGGCCCAGCCTGATCACAAAACTTATTACGGACCCTTACTCGAAATGTACGAACGTATGCGCGCATATGAGCGCTTCTCCAATTTTATCAAATCTGTTCTGAGCATGGATATACAACCGGATGAAGACATCATGCGCCAAATGTTTACCCTTGCTGAACGCTTGCAAAACCAGCCGCAACGACAGGTCATTTAGGATTTGATCATGACGAATATTTCTACCGACAATAATACCATCTTCGTTCGCAGCATCGGCATGGACAACCGTAAGGAAGCCGTTTTCCGCATGGCTTTCAAAATGTTCACCAAACGTCAATACTGTCTCCTTGAGCCAGGAGACACTCGGGTTGCAGCATTAACTATCATCGACATTGATGGACCTGACGGGACAGTCATTGCCGAAAAATTACACCAGAGCACGCCAGAACAGCGTATTTTGGTAACCACCGTATCACCCCCACCCGACAGCGTCTTCCCCATACTTCAGAAGCCCGTACGTATGGAAACCCTGTTTCCCGCCCTCGAAGCTCTTTTACTTAAACCCCAAAATACGCCTGAAAAAATTATCACTAAGGTCACGCCTATCCGTCCGGAAATTACCCTTCCCTCTTCCGACAATCGGGCTAGGCCTGCGCCCAGTGACGCAACGCCGACGGAATCACCTAGTTCAGCACAGGTAACAGCGTCAGCGCCTGTAAAACCAGCACCCATCTTGCGCCCAGAAACGGTGCAATATTTTAATCCTCAAGAGGGGTTACTAGGACTCTTGCAGGTTGCCCAACGAGACAGAAGCCCTGCAGTGATCGTTGATGTCGATCAGCAAATTATTTTACGTCTCGACCCCGCAACCGACCAAGCACTCCTACTGATTGACAACGAGAGACTGAAAGTCTTGGCACGATCTGCTCAACCCGTCTTACAAATGCGTGCGCCTCGGGAAAACGATCCCCAACCTGACAGCAATGTAAGACATCTATCTCTGCAAGAGTTGCTGTGGCAGGTGGGCGCATGGACCGCTAATGGTCGCCTCGGTCAACATCTTCAGGTTCAGGCACCGGTACAATTAAAACAGTGGCCCAATTTGACCCGTCTTTGCATGCTTCCGGATGCACTCAGACTGGCTGCCTTTCTGGCCCGATCTCCGGCTTCGCCAGCGCTGACCGTCAAAATGTTACGCGTTGAGCCTTATGATTTATTTAATTTTATAGCAGCAGCGGACAGTCTGGGCTTATTGCGCTACAACACGCTGGAGAATCCCGAGAGCATTATCCGAACCGATGGAAATTCAACATCTACACAGATAGAAGTTCCCACCGCCAAGAGAAGCTTTCTGGGACGTCTCCTGAAACGCATAGCAGGTCTCTAAAGCTTGTGAAAATAGCGATTCTGATAGCAACGATATTCTAAGGAGCCACCCAGTGAGAGAAGACAATAAAATCGTTTTTACTGGCCCCGTCGGGGCAGGAAAAACAACAGCTATATCTGTTCTGTCCGATACGCCGATCATTTCTACCGATGCCCAGGCATCGGATATGACTTTAAATCGCAAGGGACATACCACAGTCGCCATGGACTATGGCACCCTTAAACTGGATCAAAATACCAAAATTCATTTATATGGCACGCCAGGACAAGAACGATTTGATTTTATGTGGGATATTCTAACCACAGGGGGGCTCGGCTTGGTACTCATGCTCGACAATACACGCCCTAACCCCAGGAAGGACTTACATTTTTTTCTGCATGCTTTCAAGGATTATATCGTTAATGTTCCAGTAGTGATTGGCATTTCCAAAACCGACGTGCAACGCAATCCCAAGCCATCAGATTATACCGACATGCTCTCGGAGGTGACTGCCGATCTTAAAATGCTCAATCCGATTCCGCCAATTTTTGAAATTGACGGCCGCCGAAGAGAGGATATTAAAAATCTGGTAATGGCTCTTCTCTATTCGATTGATCCCGGAATTGGGGATGTCTTATGAGCATAGAGCTGGTTGCCACCGCGTCACAACTTTATGGTGAAGTCACGCCTGCAGGCGCTTTTTTTGCGACTTCGAGTTCAGATCAGGAGGGTAATCGCGCCATGCTTCTCCGTGTGCTCAGAGAAGGCGACCGCGCTCCTTTTAGCAAGGAAGTGGCTTGTCAGTGGGCGGGTACCGCCGATAGTGAAGCCGCTTTGCGCAGTATATTTCGCTTACAACGCCTCGGTCTGCTGCGCGGAACCGATCAGCCCCGTCCAAGAAGTGAACAACGTCTCGAAGACTCCCTACCGCCTTTGCTGGCGCGCTTGTCCGATGTTCAAAAGACGCTACTTGCCGATGAAAACGGTTTTTACCTTGCTGCGGCAGGGTTTGCGCATGAGGCAGCCGAGGAGTTGGCTGGACTTTCGGCCGACTTGCTTTCTCTGCAATCACGACACAGTCGCTTACTTAAAAATAATTTGCGGATAAACACCGAAAGCTGGGGTCTTTTGGACCCTTCGGGACGCTCGGAACTGGGTTTTTGGCCCATTTTCATCGGATCACAGCGCTTTATGCTGGTCGTGAGTGGCACCCCACGCCTTCAAGATCAGTCTTTTGTAACGTTGGTGCAAGCTCTCGACACACGCTACCACTAAAGACAACCAAACCTTCAACGTGAAATATTAACCTTGTACCTAGGAGAACCACCATGCGCGAAGAAATGCTCAAATCCATCCTCAGCGACCTCAACGGCTCCTCTGCCGACATAGAGGCCTCTGCAGTTATCTCCACCGATGGTCTGACCATCGCTTCTCTACTGTCTTCCACTATGGATGAAGATCGCGTCGGCGCCATGGCTGCAGCCATGCTTTCTTTGGGAGATCGCACGGCTGCCGAATTAGCTCGTGGTGAACTGGAGCAGGTTATGATCAAAGGCGACAATGGCTATGTTCTGCTTATTCACGCCGGGCCCGACGCCGTACTCACCATCATTGCTCGCAAAGAAGCCAAGTTAGGACTCGTTTTTCTGGATGCCAAACGAGCCTCCAGCGGTATTGCCGAACTGCTGTGACCGGCGAACGGCTATTTTTCCGGCCCCGCAACGGGCAACTTCACAGGATCAGCTTCCTTGGGTCATAATGCGCCAAACCTCCATTTGGGACGACCATGACTTTTCAGGAAATCATTCAGCGGCTGCAGAGCTTCTGGGCAGATCAAGGCTGCATACTACTGCAACCTATGGATATGCCGGTCGGCGCCGGCACTTTTCACCCTGCGACATTTCTCCGGGCAATCGGGCCGGAACCATGGCGTGCCGCTTATGTTCAACCCTCCCGTCGCCCTACGGACGGGCGCTATGGCGAAAATCCCAACCGTCTCCAGCACTACTATCAGTTTCAGGCGGTACTGAAACCCAATCCTTCTAACTTACAAGACCTCTATCTGGACTCCCTGGTGGCGCTCGGAATTGATCCAAAAGTGCACGATGTCCGCTTTGTGGAAGATGACTGGGAATCCCCCACGCTGGGTGCTTGGGGACTCGGTTGGGAGGTATGGCTGAATGGTATGGAAGTCACACAATTTACCTACTTCCAGCAAGTCGGTGGTCTTGATTGTCATCCCGTCATGGGCGAGGTGACTTACGGTTTAGAACGTTTGGCTATGTATCTGCAAGGTGTGGAGAGCGTTTACGACCTGGTTTGGACACCCGGTGTGCGGTATGGAGATGTATTTCATCAAAATGAGGTAGAACAATCCCGCTACAATTTTGAACTGGCACCCGTAGCCGATCTTTTTCAGCGTTTTGATCGCGCCGAAGAAGATTGTCGAACACTCCTAAAGGCCAAACTGCCCTTGCCAGCTTACGAGCGGGTTCTCGA
>Ga0172382_10002243_pt1 | contig 32807 bp, 32 predicted proteins | sample Leawel138RmetaG_FD_122245 | JGI IMG/M metagenome (GOLD analysis project Ga0172382, IMG submission 122245) | Leachate microbial communities from a municipal landfill in Southern Ontario, Canada - Leachate well 138R metaG | ecosystem: Engineered > Solid waste > Landfill > Unclassified | place...
AGGCGCTCGGGCGAGGTGATCAGCACGCGGACCTGGCAGTCGTTCAGGATGTAGCCGACCTGCGCGGCTTTCAGGACCGGGTTGACCGGCACGAACACGCCCCCGGCCGCACTGCAGGCAAACAGGGCAATGACGGTCTCGGGGCGTTTGTCGAGATACACCGCCACCCGCTCGCCGCGTGCCAGCCCCAGCGCCCGCAGGCCGGCGGCGGTACGCCTGACCTGCTCTTCCAGCGTGGCATAGTCCAGGGTGTGTTCGCCGGCGGACAGGGCGGGCGCCTGCGGGTTGCGCAGTGCGGCCTGGGTGATGAGGTGGTGCAGCAGGTGGCTTGAACTCATGGTGACGTGCCCCGGAGGCTTCAGTTGCTCTTGATCATGGTGCCCACACCATGGTCGGTGAGGATTTCGAGCAGCAGGCAGTGTTCGACCCGGCCGTCGATGATGTGTACCGACTTGACGCCGCTGCGTGCGGCGTCCAGCGCGGAGCCGATCTTGGGCAGCATGCCGCCGGACAGGGTGCCGTCGGCGACCATCGCATCGATCTCGCGCGGTGTCAGCCCGGTGAGCAGGGTGCCGGCCTTGTCGAGCACGCCCGGGGTGTTGGTGAGCAGGATGAGCTTTTCGGCCTTCAGGATTTCGGCCAGCTTGCCCGCCACCACATCGGCGTTGATGTTGTAGGTTTCACCGTTTTCGCCCACGCCGATCGGGGCGATCACCGGAATGAAGTCGCCCTGGTCGAGGAAGGCGATGAGGCTCGGGTCGATGCCGGTGATCTCGCCCACCTGCCCCACGTCGATGAGGTCGCCGGCCGGGGCGTCCAGCTTTTGCATGAGCAGCTTCTTGGCACGGATGAAGCGGGCGTCCTTGCCGGTGAGGCCAACCGCCTTGCCACCGTGCTGGTTGATCAGGTTGACGATCTCCTTGTTCACCTGGCCGCCGAGCACCATCTCCACCACTTCCATGGTTTCGGCATCGGTCACCCGCATGCCCTGGATGAACTCGCCTTTCTTGCCCACGCGGGCGAGCAGGTTCTCGATTTGCGGCCCGCCGCCATGCACCACCACCGGGTTCATCCCGACCAGCTTGAGCAGCACCACATCGCGCGCAAAGCAGTCCTTGAGATGCGGGTCGGTCATGGCATTGCCGCCGTACTTGATGACGATGGTTTTGTCGAAGAAGCGCTTGATGTAGGGCAGGGCCTCGGCCAGGATGCCGGCTTTCAGGGCCGGGGTGACGTTGCGCAGGGGGTTGTCAGTGGTTTCCGACATTGTGTATGTCCTCTGTTCTGGGTTGTGCGGGGCAATGAGCGCGATTCTACTCGCGCGCGCGCTGCGCGGCCAATGAGCATGGCGACCGGGCCATGGCAGGCCCCCGGGATGGTGCAGGGTCGTGCGGGAGGCGGGTGTGCGGTGGTAGCATGGCGCCATCATTGTGTGGCCGATCAACCGGCCTGAGGGAGTGCATGAATGGACATCACGGTTTTTGGTACGGGATATGTGGGACTGGTGACGGGCGCGTGTCTGGCGGATGTGGGGCACCGTGTGATGTGCGTGGATGTGGACGAGGCCAAGATTGCCAGCCTCGTGGCGGGGGAAGTGCCGATCTTCGAACCGGGGCTGGCGCCGATGGTCAGGCGCAACATGGACGACCGGCGCCTGTTGTTCTCGACCGATGCGGCGGCGGGTGTGGCGTTTGGCGAGATGCTGTTCATTGCGGTGGGCACTCCGCCGGACGAGGATGGTTCGGCCGATCTGTCCCATGTGCTGGCGGTGGCGCGCACCATCGCGCAGCACATGAACGGCTACAAGGTGGTGGTGAACAAATCCACCGTGCCGGTGGGCACCGCCGACCGGGTGCGGCAGGCGATGAACGAGGTGCTGCAGGCGCGCGCCTGCGAGCTGGATTTCGATGTGTGCTCCAATCCGGAATTCCTGAAGGAAGGGGCGGCGATCGAGGACTTCACCAAGAGTGCGCGGATTGTGGTGGGTACCGATGCCGAGCGGGTGCGCGAGAAAATGCGCGAGTGCTACGCTCCGTACAGCCGCAATCATGACAAGCTGATGTTCATGGATGTGCGTTCGGCAGAACTCACCAAGTACGCGGCCAATGCGATGCTGGCGACCCGCATCAGCTTCATGAACGAAATGGCCAACCTGGCCGAACGGTTGGGGGCGGATGTGGAGCAGGTGCGTCTGGGCATCGGTTCCGATCCGCGCATCGGCTATCACTTCATCTACCCGGGTTGTGGCTATGGCGGCTCGTGCTTTCCGAAGGACGTACAGGCGCTGGCGCGCACCGCGCAGCAGGTGGGCTATGAGCCGGAGTTGTTGAATGCGGTCGAGGCGGTCAACGAGCGCCAGAAGCAGACCCTGTTTGCCAAACTGAGCCGGTCGCTCGACGGGACGCTTGCGGGACGCACGATTGCGGTGTGGGGGCTGGCCTTCAAGCCGAACACCGACGACATGCGCGAGGCGCCCAGCCGGGTGCTGATCGAGGCCCTGTGGGCGGCGGGCGCCAGGGTGAGGGCCTTCGATCCGGAGGCCATGCGCGAGACCCGGCGCATCTATGGCGAGCGCGATGACCTGCAGTTGGTGGCACACCAGGACGAAGCCCTGGAGGGGGCCGATGCACTGGTGATCTGCACCGAGTGGAAGCAGTTCCGTGCGCCCAATTTCAAGCACATGCGCGAGTGTTTGAAGGCGCGGGTGCTGGTGGATGGACGCAACATGTACGACCCCCGGCTGGTGCAGTCCGCCGGTCTGCGGTATTACCCGGTGGGGCGCGGGGCGGTGAGCTGATTCGTTTTTTGGCCAGTGTGGCTCGACAGGCTCACCGCGAACGATGTTGTCTGACGTCTGACGGAAAAACTGTGGCAGGTCGCTACCCGTGGGGTGAGCGGCCTGCGGTTGTGCAGTTCGGGTCAGTCGATGGTCAGGCGCTTGGCTTGGGCGGCAGCCTTCTTGGGCAGTTGAAGCTCCAGTACGCCATCGTTGAATCGGGCGCTGGCGGCAGTGTCATCGACCTCCTGTCCGAGTTGGAAGCTGCGTGATACCTTGCCGAAGTAGCGTTCGGTGCGCAGTACGCGTTCGCCGTCCTTCACTTCCTTTTCCTGCTTGCGTTCGGCACTGATCGACACCACTGCGCCGTCGATGTGTACATGAATGTCTTCTTTCTTCATGCCGGGCAATTCGGCATGCACGATGTAGTTGTCCGGATTTTCCTTGACGTCTACACGCATTTCGGGCGATTCGGCGATGCCGTTCGCACCGAAATCGACCGGACGAACGAAGAAACCGCGAAACAGATCCTCGAAGGGGTCACGACGTACGATGTTGCTCATCTTCATCCTCCTTGTGTTTGAGTGTCCGTGTTGGCCTATGTCGAATATAGGTGTGCCAGGCGGATTTTCAAGGCCGGAGGATGGAATGGGGCAGGGGCGGTCAGTGATCCCCGGGCAGTTCGGGCAGAGTGTCGGTGACCGGATGCCCGCTGTCGGCTTCCACCAGTGCCCATGGAGCTGGGTGGTTGGGCGTGGCATCGTGGGTGAGTTCGTCCAGGATGTCGAGCAGGGTGGCAAGGGTGTCCGGTTCGGTGTGGGCGAGTGTTGTGCAGTCGACCAGGATCAGGGCGATGCCCGGGGGGTTCGTTTGCCCATCGAAGGGCTGGACCGGTAACCAGGACAGGTCGCCGAGGCAGTCGGCCAGTGCGTCCCAGTTGTGTCCGAACCAGGCGGGAAACGCCAGGGTTCGGGCGAACTGCTGCAGTACGCCGGCTTTGTCGTGGCACGCCTGCAGGCTGACCGGGAAAGGCCGGTAGCCCAGGGCCGTGACCGTGGCTTCGGCATGTGCACGGGCCTGGGGGGGGAAGCGGTACAGGGTGCCGGGGGTGGGGCGTTGGGTCATGGCGTTCGATGGGGCGGGTGAATTCAGTGAGGCGCCAGTTCGATGCGCCGGAAGCTGCGGTAATGGTCTTCGGTGTAGTAAAACACTTCGGGTGGATCGCCGCCGGTGACGAAGCGCCGGGCACCCCGGTCGCGTGCTCCCGGAGTGGGCACGGTGAATTCGCGGTAGTAGCCGCGCGGCTTTTGCGGCAGCAGGCGTTCGCGGTTCTGGAAGGTGGTGCCATCCTTGCGGTATGGATAGGGACCGCCCTGCTGGATCAGCGCCAGGGTGGCGATGGCTTCGGGCGGTAGCCCCTGGCGGCTGTAGTGCGCGTGGGGGCTGCTGGAAGCCGTGCCGCGCCGGGCATTTTCGTTGCTGTCGGCGCTGTCGGTGCCTGGGGCGCAGGCCGGCAGCAGGAGGAGTGTGAGCAGCAGTGGCAGCAGTGGCCACAGGCGCCGGGGCAGCGGGGGCGTGCGCAGTCTGGAGAGGAGTGTTTTCATGGGGGTCAGCGCATCCAGGCAATGCCGGGATTGGGCGGGCGTTCGGGTTCCTGCGGAGCCGTGGCGCGGTCGGCGCGCACGCCGTACTTGCGGGCGAGGTTCTGCATGAACTGGGTGAGGGCTTCGAGCCGGCTGTTGTCCGGATCGAGCTTGCGGGTGCGGTTGATGAGCATGCGCGCCTGATCGGCGAAGCGTTCGTTCCAGCCCTTGTGTTCGATGTGGCGCAGCAGGGCGAGCGTGGCATTGAGCAGCACATGCGGGTTGCCGGGCAGCTTGCGTACCGCCCCCATCATTTCCTGCACGGCGCCGTCGAAATCGCCGGCCTGGGCTTTCTGGGCGCCGCGCGCGACCACGTTCTTGACCTCCGCGTGGATCTTCTGTTCCACGGCGTCGGCCAGGTCGTCGCGACCGTGCTTGCGCAGCACTGCGCGGGAGCTTTCCAGACTGTGTACATCCTCTGCGGTACGCAGCATGTCGGCAACCAACTCGCTGCCTTCGGCGTCGAGCCGGTTTGCGAGACAGGCCTCGACCAGTTGCTGCTTGAGCTCGCGGGACAGGTCGGCATTGCCCGCGCCTGCGGCCAGCGCATCGAGCACGGCCTGCCGCGCCTTGTCATGGTCATTGCGGGCTTTGTGGATGAGGGCGCGAGTGAGTGCGCTACACACGCTGGCTTCCGGTACGCCGGGCATGCTCTTGTCGAGATCGCGGGCAGTGGCCTCGGCTTCCTCCACACGGTCACGGGCCAGTTGGGCGCGCACCAGCGCAACATGGTCCTCGGGCACGCGGAAGTCGGAGTACTTGCCCTTGCGTACTACTTCGGTGAGGGTGCTCTCGGCACTTTCGAAGTCGCCGGCATCCATGGAGACGGCGGCATAGGTGCGCAGCCGGCCGATGCGGTGCGGGGACATGTTCACCGCTTCGGAGAGGACGGCGCGTGCCTGCGCGATGTCTCCGGTCTGTTGCCGGGTGCGGGCCAGCCAGTCATACGCGGCGAGGAAGTAGGCGTTTTCCTTCACCAGGTCTTGCAGCAGCGGTTCGGCCTCATGATAGCGCTGCTGGGCGAAATGCATGCGGGCCAGCCCGAGGCGTGCCCACGGGACCGGTTTCTCGGCAAGAATTGCTTCGAACACCTGCTGGGCTTCGGAAAACTGCCCGAGGGTAGCGAGCAGTTCGGCGCGCTCGCGCATGAAATCGATATGGTAGCGGGGGTGCTGGTGCTCGGCCTGCTGGCAGTAGCTCAGGGCGGCCGCGCTGTCGCCGCTGTCCAGTGCCCGGTACAGGGGCATGAACACTTCACGCCGGTTGAGGGCACGTTCAAGGCGTTGCTGCAGCGTGCTGGCGGTGAGCGGTTTCAGGATGTAGTCGTCGGGTGACAGTTCGGCGGTGCCGATGACCCGTTCGTAGTTGCGCTCGCTGGTGATCATGATGAACAGCGTGCGGCGGGGAATGATGGCCCGGCTGCGCAGGTCTTCGAGCAGGTGCTGGCCATCCTGCCCTTCACCCAGGTCGTGATCGCAGAAGATCACGTCGAAACCGCTTTCACGCAGCTTGCGAACGGCCGAGCCTGCGGTGGGTGCAAACTGCACGCCGGTGATGCGAAAGCCTTCCAGCATGGTGCGCAACTGGGCGCGCATGCCTTGGTTGGCTTCGATCACCAGAACCTTGAGTTTGTCGAGAGCACTCATTGCCGCGTGCGTGTGATGTGCTGGAGCATGCCTGCCAGACTACCAGAAAGCCGCAATATTACGCTGTGGATTCATGCGCACAGCAGGTGTTTCGAGGCAAGCCGGGCAGCGTGCCGCATACCTCCGCAGCAGTGCCTTCCGGCAGGCTCCGGTGGGGCGCGGGCGCGGTTTCAGCCGCGAACACGTTCTTCAGTCGTGTTCGCGGCTGCTTGAAACCGTCCCGTGCTGCACCGTGTCGAGCGCTCAGCCCTTGCTGACTTCGACCTGGGTATCCACCTTCTGGCGCAGGCGGATGTGCAGTTCGCGCAGTTGCCGTTCGTCCACTTCGCCGGGGGCGTTGGTGAGCAGGCACTGGGCACGCTGGGTCTTGGGGAAGGCGATCACGTCGCGGATGGACTCGGCACCGGTCATCAGCGTGACGATGCGATCCAGGCCAAAGGCCAGGCCGCCGTGCGGGGGCGCGCCATACTTGAGCGCATCGAGCAGAAAGCCGAACTTGACCTGCTGCTCTTCCGGGCCGATGTTGAGCGCATCGAATACCTGGGCCTGCACGTCGGCACGGTGGATACGCACCGAGCCGCCACCGATTTCCCAGCCGTTGAGGGCAAGGTCGTAGGCCTTGGCGAGACATTCCCCCGGATTGCTCTGCAGCCGTTCGAGATGGCCGTCCTTGGGGCTGGTGAAGGGGTGGTGGCAGGCCACCCAGCGCTTGTCGTCCTCGTCGTATTCGAACATCGGGAAGTCGAGCACCCAGACCGGAGTCCAGGCTTCGCCGGTGACGTATCCCTTTTCGTGGCCCAGCTTCACGCGCAGGGCACCGAGGGCGTCGTTGACCACCTTTGCCTTGTCGGCGCCAAAGAAGATCAGGTCGCCGCTTTGTGCGCCGGTGCGTTCGAGGATGGTGGTGAGTGCCTGCTCGTGCAGGTTCTTCACGATGGGCGACTGCAGGCCTTCTTCGTTCGGCTTGCTGGCGTCATTGACCTTGATGTAGGCCAGGCCACGGGCGCCATAAATGCCGACGAAGCGGGTGTATTCGTCAATTTCGCCACGGGTCAGGCTGGCTCCGCCGGGCACGCGCATGGCGGCCACCCGGCCACCGCTGGTGGCCGGACCGGAGAAGACCTTGAAGGCCACGTCGGCCACGGCGTCGGTGACTTCGGTCAGTTCCAGCGTGACACGCAGGTCGGGCTTGTCCGAACCATAGCGGCGCATGGCTTCGGCGTAGCTCATGCGCGGGAACGGGTTGGGCAGTTCGACTTCGATGGTTTCGCGGAATACGGAACGCACCATCTCCTCGACCAGCGCGGTGATCTGGTGCTCGTCCATGAACGAGGTTTCGAGGTCGATCTGGGTGAATTCGGGCTGACGGTCGGCACGCAGGTCTTCGTCGCGGAAGCACTTGGTGATCTGGTAGTAACGGTCGTAGCCGGCCACCATGAGCAGCTGCTTGAACAGTTGCGGCGACTGCGGCAGGGCGAAGAACTGGCCCGGATGCACCCGGGACGGAACCAGATAGTCGCGCGCGCCTTCGGGCGTGCTCTTGGTGAGCATCGGGGTTTCGACGTCGATGAAACCCTGTGCGTCCAGAAAGCGGCGGAAGGCCATCGCGACCTTGTAGCGCAGCATCAGGTTCTTTTGCATCTGCGGGCGGCGCAGGTCGATGACGCGGTGGGTGAGGCGCACTGTCTCGGACAGGTTGTCGTCGTCGATCTGGAAGGGCGGCGTGGCCGAGGCGTTGAGCACTTCGATTTCGTGGCACAGCACTTCGATTTCGCCCGAGGTGAGGTTGGCGTTCTCGGTGCCGGCCGGCCGGCGGCGCACCTTGCCGCTGAGCTTGAGCACGTATTCGTTGCGCACCGATTCGGCCACCTCGAACATGGCGGGTCGGTCGGGGTCACACACGACCTGGACCAGGCCTTCACGGTCGCGCAGGTCGATGAAGATCACCCCGCCATGGTCGCGCCGGCGGTGTACCCAGCCGCACAGGGTGACGATTTGGTCCAGGTCGGCGGCAGTGACTGCGCCGCAGTAATGACTTCGCATGTATTCGCTTCCGGTACGGACGCACGACCGGGAGTCGCGCGCCTTCAGTGAGTGGATGAGGGGAGGGCGTCAGCCGGGGTGACAGGCACAGCTGCCACCGCAACCGCCGGCAGGCGTGTCGGCCGGCTTGCTGGCCGCAGGACTGCTGCCGCCCTTGAAGTCGGTCGCATACCAGCCACTGCCCTTGAGCTGGAAGCCGGCGGCCGAAATCAGTTTGGTGTAGCTGTCGGTGCCACACTCGGGGCAGGTGGACAGCGGAGCATCGCTCATCTTCTGGATGTGTTCCTTCTGGAATCCGCAATGGGCGCAACGATATTCATAAATGGGCATGACAACCTCCGCAAAGGCAAGCGTGGAATTCTATCAGAAGCGAAGAAGCGGATTGCGATATGGGGCTGGAGGCCGAAACTTCAAGCCCCAAGCCCCATGCACGGCCTGCAGCCGGGTCAGAATTGTCCGAGGTACAGGGCGGTGATGTCCTGCCCCCAGAATAGCGCGATGATGCCGGCTGCAGCCAGATAGGGGCCGAAGGGGATGGGGACGTTGCGTCCGTGACGGGCCAGCACGATCAGGGCCACGCCCACTACCGCACCCACCAGCGAGGAGAGCAGGATCACCAGCGGGAGCATCTGCCAGCCCAGCCAGGCCCCGATGGCTGCGAGCAGCTTGAAGTCTCCATAGCCCATGCCTTCCTTGCCGGTGGTGAGCTTGAACAGCCAGTACACCGACCACAGCGACAGATAACCCGCCATGGCGCCGATGACCGCGCTCGACAGGGGGGTGTAGGTGTCCCACAGGTTGAATCCGAGCCCCAGCCATACCAGCGGCAGGGTCAGGCTGTCGGGGAGCAGTTGGGTGTCGAGGTCGATGAAGGTCAGGGCGACCAGCGTCCACAGCAGCAGCATGGCACCGAGCGCGGCGATGCCGTAGCCGAAATGCCAGGCGGCAAATCCGGTGAGGGCGGCCGTGACCAACTCCACGGCGGGATAGCGCCGGCTGATCGGGGCACTGCAGTGCCGGCACTTGCCCCGTAGCAGCAGATAGCTGACGACCGGGATGTTTTCCAGTGCGGTGATCAGGTGACCGCAGTGGGGGCAGCGCGAGCGCGGTGTGGCGAGATTGAAGCGATCCTGCTCGGGTTGCGGTTCACCCCGCAATTCGGCGGCCTGAGCCTGCCATTCAAGCTCCATCATGCGCGGCAGGCGGTGAATGACGACATTCAGGAAGCTGCCGATGAACAGGCCGAGCAGGCTGGCAAGCGGCACGAAAACGAGCGGGTCTTGGAAAGGGCTGGGCATGGATGTGGGGTGGGTACTCGGAAAAAGGCCACGCCGGTGAAGGCGTGGCCCGATTGCTGAAAGTTCGTGAATTAACCCACGACAGCGCCAATCTTGAAGATGGGCAGGTACATGGCAACGATCATGCCGCCAATCACTACCCCCAGGAACACCATGATGAGGGGTTCAAGCAGGGTGGACAACCCGGCTACTGCATCATCGACTTCGGCTTCATAGAAGTCGGCCACCTTGCCGAGCATGGCGTCGAGCTGTCCGGATTCTTCGCCAATGGACACCATCTGCACGACCATGGTGGGGAATACGTCGACATTCTGCATCGAAACGGTCAGGCTGGTGCCGGTGCTGACCTCGTTTTGAATCTGCTTGGTCGCCACGACATAGACATGATTTCCGGAGGCGCTGCCGACTGAGTCCAGTGCTTCGACCAGCGGCACCCCGGCCGCAAACATGGTCGACAGGGTTCGGTTCCAGCGTGCGATGGTGGCCTTGCGCACAATGTCGCCGACAACGGGGAGTTGGAGGATCAGCCGGTCAACGATGATCTGCATCTTGGGCGAGCGTTTATAGGCAAAGCCGATGGAAAAGATCGCAGCAAATACGATACCGAAGATGATGTACCAGTTGGCGACAAAATAGTCCGACATCGCGATGACAATCTGGGTCGGTACGGGCAGGTCGGCACCGAAGCTGGCAAAAACGTTCTTGAACTCCGGGATCACAAACAACATGATCACGGCAACAACGATGGATGCGACAACGACCACAGCAACCGGGTAGAACATCGCGGATTTGATTTTGCCCTTGATCGCGAGGATCTTTTCCTTGTAGGTGGCGAGGCGGTCCAGCAGACTGTCCAGGATGCCGGCCTGTTCGCCGGCGGCCACCAGGCTCACGAACAACCGGTCGAAATGCACCGGGTATTTGGAAAATGCCTGGGACAGGCTGGCGCCGCCTTCGATATCGGAGCGGATGTCGTTGAGCATCTTTGCAAAGGTCGGGTTGCCCGAGCCCTTGATGCCGATATCGAAGGCCTGCAGCAGGGGCACGCCGGAGCGCATCATGGTGGCGAGTTGGCGGGTGAACAGCGAGATGTCCTTGTCGGTGACCTTGCGGCCGCCCGACATTTTCTGCTTCTTCACCTTGACCTGCTGTATGCCCTGACGGCGCAAGGTGGCCTGCACGACCGCCTCGCCACCGGCGCGCATCTCGCCCCTGACTTTCTTGCCCATCTTGTCGCGGCCTTCCCACTGGTACAGGGATTCCTTGGGGCCGGCGGCCTTCAGACGGCGGGGGGTGGGTTTGCCCTTTGCTTGTGCTGTGGTTGCCATGAGTCTTTCGCTTCCCTTATTCGTTGGTTGACGCCAGGACCTCTTCGAGCGAGGTCACGCCCTGCTTCACCTTGAGCAGGCCGGACTGGCGCAGGTCCTTGACGCCATCGCGCTGGGCCTGTTCGGCAATGTCGATGGAGTTGCCGTTGGTCATGATGATTTGCGCGATCTCTTCGGTGATCGGCATCACCTGGTAAATGCCCACTCGCCCCTTGTAGCCGCTGCCCTTGCAGCGCTCGCAACCGACCGGGCCATAGGGTTGCCAGCTGCCGTCGAGATCTTCTGCGCTGTAACCGGCTTGCAGCAGCGCTTCGATGGGAATATCGAGCGGTTGCTTGCAGGAGCACAGCCGGCGTGCCAGACGCTGGGCGGTGATCAGGATCACCGATGAGGCAATGTTGAACGGGGCCACGCCCATGTTCTTCAGGCGCTCCAGGGTGGTCGGGGCGTCGTTGGTGTGCAGTGTCGAGAGTACCAAGTGGCCGGTCTGGGCGGCCTTGATCGAGATTTCGGCGGTTTCCAGATCTCGGATTTCGCCGACCATGATCACATCCGGATCCTGACGCAGGAAGGAGCGCAGAGCGGCGGAGAAGGTGAGGCCGGCTTTTTCGTTGACGTTGACCTGGTTGATGCCGGGCAGGTTGATTTCGGCCGGATCTTCGGCTGTGGAGATGTTTACCCCGGGCGTATTGAGGATGTTCAGACAGGTGTACAGGGACACCGTCTTGCCGGAGCCGGTGGGGCCGGTGACCAGCACCATGCCGTAGGGGCGTTGTACTGCATCGAGCAGGGCGGCTTTCTGTTCCGGCTCGTAGCCCAGTGCGTCGACCCCCAGCATGGCCGAGGAGGGGTCGAGAATACGCATCACGATCTTCTCGCCGTGCAGTGTGGGCAGTGAGGACACCCGGAAGTCGATGGCCTTGTTCTTGGACAGCACCAGCTTCATGCGGCCATCCTGGGGAATACGCTTTTCCGAGATGTCCAGGCGCGAGATGACCTTGATGCGTGCGGCGATCTTTTCCTTGAGCATCAGCGGAGGCTGGGCCACTTCGCGCAGAATGCCGTCGGAACGCACCCGGATGCGGTAGAACTTTTCGTAGGGCTCGAAATGGATGTCGGAGGCCCCTTCGTTGATGGCGTCCACCAGCACCTTCTGGATGAACTTGACCACCGGTGCGTCGTCGACATCCGATTGTTCTTCCGAGGCCTCGGCGGTTTCGCCAGGCATGCCCTCATTGAGCATGTCCATGTCAAAATCGTCGCCGGCAAGCTCCTTCATTGCGCTGGCGGCGGTTTCGGAGAGCTTTTCGATGACTTTCGCGAGCTTGTCGGCCTCGGCCACGACCACGTCGATCTGCAGGCCGGTCTGGAAGCGGATCTCGTCGATGACGCGCAGGTTGGAGGGATCGGCTGCGGCGATGGTAAGGCGATTCTGGCGCTTGGCCAGCGGCACCACCGTGTGCTTGCTGATCTGCTTCTTGTCGACAGCGTCCTTGGGAACATATTCGATGTCAAGGGCGCCGATGTCGATCAGCGGACAACCGAAGGTCTGGGCGGCGAACATGGCCACATCGCGCTGCGAGATGAGCTTGCGCTGAGCCAGTTCGTTGATGAATCCCAGCAGATTGTTGCCTGCGGCGGTGGTGCACGCGATCGCGTCGGCTTCGGAAAGCCGTCCGTGCTGGATCAGCGCGCGGCCAAGACCGCTGATGACCGGTTGAGGAGTTGCAGCCATGCTCGACCAAATAGTGTATCGGTATCGTTATGTCGCATTCTGACACAGAACAGCGGCACAAGGCCCGGACAGAATGAATGCATAGGCGGCGAATGGTTGCATGTGCCCTTCTGCTTGTAAAGGGCCGGATGACGTTCAGGTGTTCTCGGTGGATGGGCGGCGGCTGAGTTGTGGCCTGAACAGTCGAGCCATGCGCACGCGCTTGTCCTCGGTCTGGATGACTTCGATGGCCAGGTCGCCGATCCGCAGAGACAGGTCTGCATCGGGGATGTCCTGCAAGTGCTCGAGGATCAGGCCATTCAGGGTCTTCGGGCCTTCGAGTGGCAGTTCAAGGCCCAGGCGCCGGTTGAGCTCGCGCAGGTTTTGCGTGCCATCGACGATGACGCTGCCGTCCTCGCCCCAGTTGAGCCGTTCGCTGCCGTCCGGCATGCTGGTGGTGAACTTGCCGATCAGCTCTTCGATAATGTCTTCCACCGAAATGAGGCCAAGCAACTCACCGTATTCATCCACTACAAGTGCCAGGCGTTGCTGGTTTTCCTGGAAGAACTGGAGTTGTGCATGTACGGGCGTGTCGGCCGGGATGAAATACGGCCGGGCAACCAGTTCGCGGATGCGTTCGGCGCTGAAGCCGCCATCCAGCGTGGCGGCGAGCATGCGGCGCAGGTGCAAAACGCCGATGACCCGTTCGTTGTCACCATCGAGTACCGGCAAGCGGGTGTGGTAGCTGGTGGCGATCTGCTGGCGCAGGGCTTCTTCGGATTGACGCAGGTCCAGGCTTTCGATTGCGCCACGTGGCGTCATCACGTCTTCGACGGTGATGTGTTCCAGGTCGAACAGGTTCACCAGGATGTCGCGGTGCTTGCCGGGAATGTAGTGAGCCGATTCCAGTACCATGGTGCGCAACTCTTCCATGGACAGGTTGCTGCTGTGGTTGTCGCTGGAGGCCGGCTTGAGTCGCAGCACGGTGAGCAGGCCGCTGACGAAGAGATTGACAAACCACACTGCCGGATAGGAGACCCGTAGCAGGAAGCTCAGCGGGTAGCTGACGATCACCGCGAGCCGGTCGGCGTGATGCGCTCCGATGACCTTTGGGGTGATTTCGGAAAACACCAGAATGAAGAAGGTCAGCAGCACGGTGCCGAGCGCCAGTGCCATCTGGTTTTCGCCGAACAGGTGAATGGTGATGACGCTGGCCAGTGTGGCCGCGCCGACATTCACCAGATTGTTGAACAGCAGCACCACGCCGAGCAGGCGATCCGTTTTCGACAGGAGTTCGACGGCCAGCCTCGCGCCACGGTGGCCGGAAGCGGCCAGTGATTTCAGTCTGTAGCGGTTGGAGGCCATCATGACCGTTTCGGTCATGGACGACATGCCGGACAGCACCAGCAAAAAGATGAGCGCGCCGAATTGGGAGCCCAGGGAGGATTCTTCCACGCAGGGAGAGGAGTTGTGAAACAGGTTCGGAGTATTCCGCCTGCTGCCGGCGATGTCAAGGGCCGGCAGGGTGCGGCTCCTTGATCCGAGGGGTCAGCCGCCGGCTTTCTCGAGCAGGACTTCGATCACGAAACGGCTGCCGAGATAGGCCAGGATCAGCGCGATGAAACCGGCCAGCGTCCAGCGCAGCGCTACCCGCCCACGCCAGCCCCAGAGTTGTCGCCCGACCAGCAGGCTGCCGAAAATCAGCCACGAGACGATGGCAAACACGGTCTTGTGGTCGAAGCGGAAGGCCTGGCCGAACAGCGCCTCGGAAAACACGATGCCCGAGCCCAGCGTGAGGGTGAGCAGGATGAATGCGATGGTGATCAGACGGAAGAGCAGCGATTCGAGCGTGAGCAGTGGCGGCAGGCCGGCAATGCTGCGGCTGAGTCGTCCGCTGTGCAACTGCCGTTCGGCCACCGCCATCAGCATTGCATGCAGGGCAGCCAGGGTGAACAGGCTGTAGGCCAGCATGGCGACGATGAAGTGTGCGCGGAAGGCGGGCGAGGCCGCGTTTGCCAGCAGGTGCTGGCCCGGAAACACCACCGGCAGCAGGGTGCCGATGAAGCCTGCGGGCAGGACCAGCGCGTGCAGGCCGTCGAGCCGTGCGTAGAAGGCCTCTATCCAGTAGAAGGCCACGGCCAGCCAGAGCATGAGCGATACGGCCAGCCCGAAACCGAAGCGCATGCCGTCGCCGGCGAACATGGCGGCGTGCAGGCCCAGGCCGTGCAAGACCAGTGCAATCAGCAGCAGGATGCGTTCTTTTCGGCCCATGCAGTGACGTTGTGGCGGGGCGGCCCGGCACTGTTTGTGGAACAGCACGGCGAGCACCCCGTACAGCGTGGCGGCCAGCAGATGAAGTAGAATGGCTTGCATAGAGTTCTGTAGTTTACTCCAAGGCCGGGGGCCATACGCAAATATGCTCGATAATCTAACCCAAAGACTGTCCAAAGTCGTCAAGACACTGCGCGGCCAGGCTCGCCTGACCGAAGACAACATCCAGGAGGCCATGCGCGAGGTGCGCATGGCCCTGCTCGAAGCGGATGTGGCCCTGCCGGTGGTGAAGGATTTCATCGCCCGGGTGAAGGAAAAGGCAGTTGGCCAGGAGGTGATCGGATCGCTCACCCCGGGGCAGGCTCTGGTGGGGGTGGTGCATGATGAACTGAAGGCACTCATGGGCGGAGCCCATGCCGGGCTGGATCTGTCCACACAGCCGCCGGCCGTGGTGCTGATGGCGGGTCTGCAGGGTGCGGGCAAGACCACCACCACCGGCAAGCTCGGCAAGCTCCTGCATGAACGCATGAAGAAGAAGGTGCTGGCGGTGTCGGCCGACGTGTATCGCCCTGCGGCGATCGAGCAGCTGAAGACCGTGGCCGCACAGGCGGGCATCGACTTCTTCCCGTCGCGTACCGACCAGAAGCCGGTGGATATTGCGCTTGCGGCACTCGACCATGCGCGTCGTCATTATTACGACGTGGTGCTGCTCGATACGGCGGGCCGACTGGCGATCGATGAAGCGATGATGGCCGAGATCAAGGCCCTGCACGCAGCCGTGAAACCGATCGAGACCCTGTTCGTGGTCGATGCGATGCTCGGTCAGGATGCGGTGAACACCGCGCGTGCATTCAACGAAGCCCTGCCGCTGACCGGTGTGGTGCTGACCAAGCTCGATGGCGATTCACGCGGTGGCGCGGCCCTGTCGGTACGCCATGTGACCGGCAAGCCGCTGAAGTTTGCCGGCGTGGGTGAAAAGCTGTCCGGGCTGGAGGAGTTTCACCCCGAACGGATGGCCAGCCGGATCCTCGGCATGGGCGACATCCTGGGTCTGGTCGAAGAGGCGCGTCGTGGCGTGGATGAGGAGGCGGCCCGTCAGTTTGCGCAGAAGCTCAAGACCGGCAAGGGTTTTGACTTGAATGACTTCAAGGAGCAGATCGCCCAGATGCGCAAGATGGGGGGACTGTCTTCCATGCTCGACAAGCTGCCGGCGCAGTTTGCCGAGGCTGCGGGCAAGCTGCAGGGGGGCGCTGAAGAGAAGGCGATCAACCGCATCGAGGGCATCATCAACTCGATGACGCCACTGGAGCGCGCCCGGCCGGAACTGCTCAAGGCCAGCCGCAAGCGGCGGGTGGCGGCCGGTGCCGGCGTATCGGTGCAGGAGGTCAATCGTCTGCTCAAGCAGTTCGAGCAGACGCAGAAGGTGATGAAGCAGTTTTCCAAGGGCGGCATGCAGAAGATGATGCGTGCGATGAAGGGCATGATGCCCGGTGCGATGCGTTGATGGTGGCGGGCTGAAAGAGGGACTTATGGCGTTTGGTGCAATCATCGTGGGTGACGAAATCCTGTCCGGGCGTCGTCAGGACAAGCATCTGACTCGCCTGATCGAAATGCTGGCGGCCCGTGGCCTGAAGCTTTCATGGGCGCGATATGTGGGCGACGACGGCGAGCGTCTGACCGGGGTGCTGCGGGACAGCTTCGCCACTGGGGATGTGGTGTTCAGCTTCGGCGGCATCGGCGCCACACCGGACGATCGCACCCGGCAGTCGGCCGCTGCGGCTCTGGGGCTGGAACTGGCCCTGCATCCAGAGGCCGAACAGGCCATCCGGGGGCGCTTTGGTGAAGACATCACCCCGCATCGCCTGCAGATGGGGGTGTTTCCGCTGGGCAGCGAGATCATTCCCAATCCGTTCAACCAGATTCCGGGGTTTTCCATCCGTGAACATTATTTCGTGCCCGGCTTTCCGGTGATGGCCTGGCCGATGGTCGAGTGGGTGCTGGACGAACGGTATGCACATTTGCACCACCAGGAAGATTATGTGGAGCGGGCGATCACCGTATGGGATGCCTACGAGGGGGCAATGATCGGCCTGATGGAAGGCATCACCGAGCGGTATCCGGATGCGGCCCTGTTCAGTCTGCCCACGGTGGCTGCGGACGGCGAACGCCGTTCGGTGGAACTGGGCATGAAGGGCTCCGCTGCCCGGGTCGAAGCGGCGATGGCCGAGTTGAAGGCGGGCGTGGAGGGTCTGGGCTTCGCCTGGCAGGACAAGGAATGAAGAACAGGGCGTGAAGGATGGGCAATGAGTCTGGTCGAGACCTTGTACGCCGCCGCAGCCCGCGCTGAGGTGGAGTGCGTCGAGGTGGTCGAGACTGCCGGTGAGCCGGTGGTATGCCGGGTGCGCAGGTCACGGCGCCGGAGCATGGCCTTGCAGGTCGATGCCCGTCAGGTGCGGCTTGCCCTGCCATGGGAGGTCAGGCCCGATCAGGTGCGGGCCTTCCTGTACGGTCATGGCGAATGGCTGGCCTCTCGCCTGAAGGCTTTGCGTGAAACGCGTGACAGTCGGGCGTTCCGCCTTCAGGATGGTGCAGTCCTGCCCGTGCTGGGGCGTGAGTGCCGGGTCAGGCTGCATGCACTGCCGCAGGTCGAGCCCCTCGAAGCCTGGCAGCAGGCCGGCGATGGTACGGAGGCGCTGCATCTCCTGGACGGGCCGGGCGCGCGAAAGGCGCTGGTGAAGTGTCTGCAGGCACGCGCCTTGCCGTTTTTTCGCCAGCGTGTCGCTGTATATTGCGCACGCCTGGGGGTCAGCGTGCCGCCCGTGAGGCTGTCGAGTGCGCGTACCCGGTGGGGGAGTTGCAGCACGCGCAGTGGTATCCGGCTGCACTGGCGGTTGGTGCACCTGTCGCCTGAACTGATCGACTATGTGGTGGCCCATGAGGTGGCTCATCTGCTGGAAATGAATCACTCACCTCGTTTTTGGTCGGTGGTGGCATCCCTGTATCCTGACTGGCAGGCTGCACGCAAGGCATTGCGGGAAGCCGGCAGGGGTTTGCCGGCACTGGATTGAAAGGCAATGATTTGAAGGAGGATGGGTCGTGCGAATTCTGCATACGATGTTGAGGGTGGGCGATTTGCAGCGCTCGCTGGCGTTCTATACCGAAGTGCTGGGCATGCGACTGCTGCGCCGGCAGGATTACCCCGAGGGGCGCTTCACGCTGGCATTCGTCGGATTTCAGGATGAAGCCGAGGGCGCGGTGATCGAACTGACCCACAACTGGGACACCCCCCGTTATGATCAGGGCGATGCTTTTGGCCATATTGCGCTGGAGGTGGCCGATGCTTACCGCGCATGCGACGAGATTCGGGCGCGCGGCGGCAAGGTGGTGCGCGAGGCCGGGCCGATGAAGCATGGCAGCACCGTGATTGCCTTTGTCGAGGATCCCGACGGCTACAAGATCGAGCTGATCCAGCGCGGCACGCAGTAAACGGGGCACATGTGTCCGGCGTATCCCGCCTCCGGGGCTTGAACCGCTCAGTGAGGTGTGTCTTCCGAGCCCGTTGAAGGTGGGCGCATGGCACGGCCGGTGAGCCAGTACAGCAGCAGGGTGGTGAACAGTGTCATCACGGCAATCATCGCGCCCGCTTCCAGCAGATACGCCTTCTGGACATGCCTGGGGCCGTGCGCCAGGTATTCCAGCCGTATCCAGCCAATCGGGGCAATTTCGCCGATTGGGCGCCACAAAATGTGATGGGTACCCTGTGTGCTGAGCAGTATCCGGTTGCTCGGGGCGTGCTTGCTTAATTCGGGACCTGCACGGGCAGCAACAAGGTTGCCGGCCGAATTGCGCTCCACGTGGGCGAGTGCTTGCCCCTGGCGGTCGGTGAGCGTGATCATCCGGATTTCATCCAGTTCGCTGAATGTTTCCAGCCTGCGTGCCAGTGCAATGTGATCATTGGCAGCAACTTCGGCCTGTGACAGCAGGCCGACGCTGCCGGCAATTGCGCGCGCCCAGTTGTCGGCCTGTTCGCTGCTCATCTGCTGGTGTCGGGCAGTCAGGTGTGCCAGCGCCAGGACGGAGGTGCACACAAAGACCAGTGCGTAAATCAGCGTGACCCGGGCGCGAAGTGATAGTCTGGCCACGTTGCCACGTTGAACGAATCCGGAAGGGTCGGTGTGGGCGGAAGAGGTCATGGTGCGGGGGGGCAATGGTCCTGGAAACGTTTCTGGATCAACCTGATCTGGTCAAGTTGCTTGAGCAGCGCGGATGCGCATGCCGGATCGAAATGCCTGCCCATGCCCTGAGCGATGAAGTCGACCGCCTCTTCAAAGGGCCAGGCTTTCTTGTAGGGGCGGGGTGAGGTGATCGCGTCAAATACATCGGCTACCGCCACGATGCGGCCTTCAAGCGGAATGTCGTCGCCGGACAGGCCGCGCGGATAGCCGCTGCCATCGAACTTCTCGTGATGCGTCAGGGCGATGGTGGCACCAAGCTGTACCACGGCGGAGGCCGAGTCCTTCAGAATTTCATAACCGATGGCCGGATGGCGCTTCATGATCTCGCGTTCGTCGAAGCTGAGCGGGCCGGGTTTGAGCAGGATATGGTCCGGGATGCCGAGCTTGCCGACATCGTGCATCGGGGCTGCGAGCAGAATGGCTTGCACACGCTCGTCGGCCAGTCCGAGGGTGCGTGCGATGAGTGCCGAGAAATGCGCCATGCGCAGGATATGGGCGCCGGTTTCTGGGTCGCGAAACTCTGCAGCCCGCGCCAGTCGGGTAATCGTCTCCTGTTCTCGCGCCTGGATTTCGGCCGTGGCCTTGCGAACCTCTTCCTGCAGGCGTTCGGCCCTGCGTCGGGTGTCCAGATGGGCCTGGCGCAGCATGAGCATGTTGCGCACTCTCGGTTCGAACTCGTGAGCGTCGATCGGTTTGTTGAGAAAATCGTTTGCACCGCACTGCAGTGCTTCGTAACGGGTGCTGCGCTCGCTGTTGGCGGTCACCATCAGGATGGGCACGTCGTCACGGTCATGCTGTGAACGGACGCGGCGGATGAAGTCGAGGCCATCCAGTCCCGGCATCATGTAGTCCACGATGATCAGATCCGGTTCGTTGCCGAGACACCACTCCAGTCCTTCGAAAGGATCGGAAAAGGGGTGGGCACGACAGTCAGTCTGGCGCGCCACCAGCTTTTCCATCAGCAGCAGATTCAGTGGCGTGTCATCGATGACTGCAATATCCATTCAGCGCGTCGGCCTGTTCCTGGCATGGTGTGAATGGTGGGCCCAGCAGGACTTGAACCTGCAACCAACGGAACCGAGTTCGTCACCAACGCGCCATGCCCAAGAAACTCAAGTGGAGGTGAGTTCATGCTGCAGAATGATCAAACATGCTGCGGCGCTATTAACCCGGCCCTTAAAGTCACTGCCAACCGTTCGGTCTGAGCCCTTCGTCGAACTCAGGACAGGCTCTGTTGAAGCCCAGCCCCGGCAGCGCCCTTCGGCAAGCTTAGAGCGAACGGAAACAGCATTCTCACGGGCCAGGTTAATAGTTTAACGCAGCTTGGCGAAGGCGGGGATGCGGCCGCTTGGCGCGCGACATCAACGACGGGTGCAGCTGTGTCGCTACCGGCGTCGCGGATTCATTCCTCCTGAATGGGATATACGGCTGTAGTGCTAGGCCGAACTGTTCCATTGGATTACACTCCAACCATGCAAACCATTGCAGAACTGCCTGAGTACATCCGCACCGCCGATAAGCTCATGAGCGCGGACGAACGACAGGACATCATCCGCTATCTCGCTGCGCACCCGAAAGACGGCGGCGTAATGGAGGGCACGGGCGGCGTGCGCAAATTGCGATGGCGGCGTGGCGGACAAGGCAAGAGCGGAGGCGTTCGGGTCATCTATTACTTCCATGGCGATGACATGCCGCTGTACCTGCTGACGCTCTTCGCCAAGGGCGACCGCGCCAACCTAACCAAGGCCGAACGAAACGAACTTGCCGACCTGACCAACCTGCTTGTCAGGGCATGGAGAAACAGACGGACATGAGTACAGCATTCGAGAGTATCAAGCGCGGCCTGCAAGAGGCCATCGAGCACGCCGAAGGGCATCCCGCCCCTGGCACCCGCATCCATCGCCCGCGCACGGTGGACGTGAAGGCCCTGCGCACCAAGGTAGGCATGACGCAAGAGCAGTTCGCCGCCCGCTTCGGGTTCTCGACGGCAACCCTTCGCCACTGGGAGAGAGGCGACCGCACGCCGCACGGCCCCGCACTCGTACTGCTCAACGTCATCGAGCGCAACCCCGCCGCAGTCATCGAAGCCCTGAGCTATTAACCCGGCCCTTGAGCGTGCTGTCTCCGTTTTACGGCCTGAGTAACCCACGCACCAGAAAACAAAAAGCCCGGCTATCGAAAACCGGGCTAAGTGCTTGATTTTATTGGTGGGCCCAGCAGGACTTGAACCTGCAACCAACGGATTATGAGTCCGCTGCTCTAACCGATTGAGCTATGAGCCCCCGAGCCGCATTCTAACCGATGAATGCACTGAAGAGGGGCGGGGCCGCCGGCCGGGGCCCCGCAGGGAGGGGGTGATCAGCTGTCGCTGTCGAGGAAGCTGCGCAGCCGTTCGGAGCGGCTGGGGTGGCGGAGCTTGCGCAGGGCCTTGGCTTCGATCTGGCGGATGCGCTCGCGGGTGACATCGAACTGCTTGCCGACTTCTTCCAGCGTGTGGTCGGTGTTCATTTCGATGCCGAAGCGCATGCGCAGCACCTTGGCTTCGCGCAGCGTGAGCGAGTCGAGTACTTCGTTGGTCGCTTCGCGCAGGCTGGCCACCATGGCTGCATCGGCCGGGGCCAGGGTGGCGGTGTCCTCGATGAAGTCGCCCAGGTGGGAATCGTCGTCGTCGCCGATCGGCGTCTCCATGGAGATCGGCTCCTTGGAGATCTTCATGATCTTGCGGATCTTCTCCTCGGGCATTTCCATCTTCTCTGCCAGGGTGGCCGGGTCGGGTTCCAGGCCGGTTTCCTGCAGGATCTGACGGCTGATCCGGTTCATCTTGTTGATCGTTTCGATCATGTGCACCGGGATGCGGATGGTGCGGGCCTGGTCGGCGATCGAGCGGGTGATGGCCTGCCGGATCCACCACGTGGCATAGGTCGAGAACTTGTAGCCGCGACGGTATTCGAACTTGTCCACGGCCTTCATCAGGCCGATGTTGCCTTCCTGGATCAGGTCGAGGAACTGCAGGCCGCGGTTGGTGTACTTCTTGGCGATGGAAATCACCAGGCGCAGGTTGGCCTCGGTCATCTCGCGCTTGGCGCGGCGCATCTTCGCCTCGCCGGTGGACATCTGGCGATTGATGTCCTTGAGCTCCTTGAGCGGAATGCCGATGCGGTCCTGCAGTTCGATGAGCTTCTGTTGCTCTTCGAGTACGGCGGGATGCACGCGCATCAGGCCTTCGGCGTAGTTCTTGCCGGCGGCAATCTCGTCCTTCAGCCAGTCCAGATCGATTTCACGGCCAGGGAAGTTCTTGATGAAGTGCTGGCGCGGCATGCCGGCGCGATCCACGCACAGGCGCAGGATCTGACGTTCGTGCCCGCGCACCTGCTCCACCATGTGGCGCACCGAGTCGCACAGGCGCTCGATGGTCTTGGCGGTGAAACGGATGTTGAGCAGTTCGTCGGAAATCTTCTGCTGCAACTCCAGATAAGTGCCGTCGCGCGAGCCGTTGCCTTCGAGCGCCCGGATCTTGTCCTCGTACAGGGCTTGAATGCTGGCGAAGCGCTCCAGTGCGTCGGTCTTGAGCTTGAGCAGCGAAGCGGCATTGGCGGCAGCTTCCTTGTCGCCGCTGCTGTCGTCGTCATCGTCGTCGCCGTCATCGTCGTCGCTGCTGTCGGCGGCGTCGTCCAGATCGTCGTCGGCAGGGTCGGTGCTGTCGCTGTCGTCGTCGGCTGTGGCCGCTTCGGTCAGGACAGGGTCGAGCAGGCCGTCGATGAACTCGTCGATGCGGATTTCGTCGTTGGCCACTTTGCCGGCAGTCTCGAGCATTTCGGCAATGGTGGTCGGGCAGGCCGAGATGGCCTGCACCATGTGGCGCAGACCTTCCTCGATACGCTTGGCGATCTCGATTTCACCTTCGCGGGTGAGCAACTCCACGGTGCCCATCTCACGCATGTACATGCGTACCGGGTCGGTGGTGCGGCCGAACTCCGAATCGACCGAGGACAGCGCCTGTTCGGCTTCCTCTTCGGCTACATCCTCGTCCACCGAGGTGGCCACGTTCTCGGACATGAGCAGGTCTTCGGCGGCAGGCGCCTCATCGAACACCTGAATGCCCATGTTGTTGAAGGTGGCGATGATGCCTTCGATCTGTTCGGCATCCGCAACGTCATCGGGCAGGTGGTCGCTGATCTCGGCGTAGGTCAGATAACCCCGTTCCTTGCCGAGTGCGATCAAGGTCTTGAGCTGGGTCCGGCGCACCTCGGCATCAAGCGGCGACGTCGCCGGGCGATCGACGACGATTTCGTCTTTTTTCCTGGCTTTTGCGGTACGCCCCTTGGGGCTTTCCTTGCGCGCACCCTTGAGTTTTTCGCGGGCCATGGCACTCCTTGATTCGGGGTGGGTGAAAATCGGGAAACCGTAAATTATAGCAGAAAATCTAATGTTTGCCGAGGCTTGGCGGTTGCCGCTTGCGGATCAGCAGGTCTGCCAGGCGGTAGCGTTCGGCACTGCTCAGGCCGCGTTCGCGCGCCTGGCGGGTGAGGCTGGAAATTTCCCGTTCGATGGCATCGGCCTGCAGTTTGCGCAGGGTGTCATCGAACAGATCCTCGATCACTTCATCCTCGAAGCCGGCCCCGACCAGCTCTGCTGCTGCCTTTGACAGGGTGGAGGCATGCGGGGTTTCGCGAAAATGCTCGACCAGGGTGGCGAGATTGCAGCCGGGGTCCAGGTCGCCGATGCTGATCGCGTCGATGATGGCAATCAGGGCGGTGCCGTCGGTGTCGTCGGCCGGAATCAGATCCACCGGCAGGCGGGTGGCGTGGATCGGGTGTTGCAGCACCAGCCTGAGCAGCAGGCTGACTGCGCTGCCGGGGCGGGTGCGGGGACCGGTGGTGGCTCGGGGGGTACGTGGCGTGCCGAAGCGGCCTCCGTGCGATGTGCTTGACTGGCGGGGGGGCTGGCTCGGTTTGAGTCCGTAGGCCTGCTCTACTTCGCCCTGGTTGAGCATGCCGGCTTCTGCGACCGCTTTGACGAGTTGCAGGCGTAGCAGCGGGGCGGCCACTCGGGTGACCAGTGGGCGGGCTTCGTGCACCAGTCGGGCGCGGCCTTCGGCGGTGCCCAGGTCGCATTCGTCGGACAATGTGTCGAGCAGGAAGCGGGTCAGGGGCGTGGCGTGGGTTGCGGCCTCTCGCAGGGCCTGGGCGCCGTGGGCGCGTACGAAGGAGTCCGGGTCGTGCTCGGCGGGCAGGAACAGGAAGGCCAGGGTCACGTCGTCGCGCAAGGTTTCGAGTGAGGCCTCCAGGGCGCGCCGGGCGGCTTTGCGTCCGGCAGCGTCACCGTCGAAGCTGAACACGATGCGGTCGGTAAAGCGCATCAGTGTCTGCAGGTGGTGTTGCGTGGTGGCCGTGCCCAGTGTGGCGACGGCGTTGCACACGCCGAACTGGGCCAGGGTGACCACGTCCATGTAGCCTTCCACCACCAGCGCATGGCCTTCGTCGCGAATGGCTTTCTGGGCCTGGGTGATGCCGTACAGCTCGCGACCCTTTTCAAACAGGGGGGTTTCGGGCGAGTTGAGGTACTTGGGTTCGCCGCTGTCCAGTACTCGGCCGCCGAAAGCAATGATGCGGCCACGCCGGTCCTGGATCGGGAACATGATGCGCTTGCGAAAGCGGTCGTAACGGCGGCCGCTGTCTTCGGCAACGATCACCAGCCCGGCGTCGACCAACTGCTTGTCTTCGTAGCTGGGAAAGATCTTGCGCAGACCCTGCCAGTCATCCGGGGCGTAGCCGATGCCGAAGCGGGCAGCGATTTCCCCGCTCAGGCCGCGCCGTTTCAGATACGCGATGGCTTCGGGGGTGTTCTTGAGTTGTTCGCGGTAGTGATGGGCGGCGGCTGCCATCACCTCGTGCAGGCCTTCGCTGGCGGAGGTGATGCGGGGGGCGGTGTCGCTGCCGGGTTGGCTTTCCGGTAGTTTCAGGCCGGCTTGCTGGGCGAGTTCCCGCACGGCCTCGATGAAGCTCAGGCCGCTGTATTCCATCAGGAAACCGATTGCATTGCCATGCACGCCGCAGCCGAAGCAGTGGTAGAACTGCTTCGATGGGCTGACCGAAAATGAAGCGGATTTTTCTCCGTGAAAGGGGCAGCGCGCAAAATAGTTGGCGCCGCTCTTCTTCAGGGTGAGATGGCGCTCGATGACATCGACGATGTCGATGCGGGCGAGCAGGTCCTGGATGAAGGACTGCGGGATCATGCCGGACGCTCGGCCGTGGCCGGGGCGCTGAGCTCAGCTCAGGCGGCTGCGGACGCGGCGGGACACTTCGGCCATGTCTGCACGGCCGGTCAGGCGGGGCTTGAGGACGCCCATCACCTTGCCCATGTCGGCGGCCGTGGCGGCACCGGTCTCGGAGAGCGCGGCGGCAATTGCGCTGTCGAGTTCTTCGTCGCTCATGGCTTCCGGCAGGTACACCGACAGCACTTCGATTTCGTGGCGTTCGGCAGCCGCCTGTTCGGGGCGATTTCCGGCGTCATACTGGGCGGCGGAGTCGCGGCGTTGCTTGATCTGCTTCTCTACGGTGGCCATGATGGCGGCGTCGTCCAGCTCGATGCGCTCGTCCACCTCGCGCTGCTTGATGGCAGCCATCAACATGCGGATGGCCGACAGTCGGGCACTGTCCCTGGCCTTGAGGGCGGCTTTCATGTCTTCCTGGATGCGGGCCTTGAGCGACATGAGGTTCTCCGTCTGAAAGGGCGAGTGATCGCCGGGTTAACGAGAAGCGCGTTGCGGGCGCAGACTCAAAGGTCTGCACCCGCAACGTTGCATGCTGAACCGGACGGAAGGCGTCCGGGAGAGCGCAGGTGTGATCAGTACAGCTTGCGCGGCAGCATCTGGCTGCGCAGACGCTTGTGGTTGCGCTTGACGGCAGCAGCAAGCTTGCGCTTGCGCTCAGCGGTCGGCTTCTCGTAAAACTCGCGTGCGCGAAGTTCGGTCAGCAAACCGGTTTTTTCGATGGTGCGCTTGAAGCGGCGGATGGCGACTTCAAACGGCTCGTTTTCCTTGACGCGAATACCCGGCATTACGGAATTCCTTGATTGGCTAGATAGCAGAAAGGGAGCGAGTATAACGCGCGATTTGCAGGCGATGCAAGGGTTGATTAGGGCCGGGTGGAGGCAGGCTGTTAAACTTGCGCCTGTCTGAAAGTGGGAATACGGGATCGGGGAGTCTGGCCATGAAGGTGCTTGGATGAAGGTACTGGGAATTGAAAGTTCGTGCGATGAAACCGGAGTCGCGCTGTACGACAGCGAGGCCGGGTTGCGTGCCCACCGCATCCACTCGCAAATCGATCTGCATGCGCTGTATGGCGGCGTGGTGCCGGAGCTGGCTTCGCGCGACCACATCCGCCGCCTGCCGGTGCTGGTGCGTGAAACCCTGCAGGATGCCGGCGTGACGATGAGCGAAGTGGAGGCGGTGGCGTATACCGCCGGTCCGGGGCTTGCCGGCGCGTTGCTGGTGGGGGCGAGCTTTGCCGAGTCGCTGGCGCTGGCGCTGGGGGTGCCGGCCCTGCCGGTGCATCATCTGGAAGGGCACCTGCTGTCGCCGTTGCTGTCGGCCGACCCTCCGGACTTTCCTTTTGTCGCGTTGTTGGTGTCGGGCGGACACACGCAGCTGATGTCGGTGACGGGCGTGGGGGAATATTGCCTGCTGGGCGAGACCGTCGACGATGCGGCGGGCGAAGCCTTCGACAAGACGGCCAAGTTGCTCGGGCTGGGCTATCCTGGCGGACCGCAGCTGGCCCGTCTGGCGACGGGGGGCAAGACCGGACGCCATCGCCTGCCGCGCCCGATGTTGCACTCCGACGATCTCGACTTCAGCTTCAGCGGTCTCAAGACGGCTGTGCTGAATGTGGTTTCCCGCGATGGCTGGCAGGTCGAGCAGGCGGCCGATCTGGCGGCGGATTTTCAGGAAGCAGTGGTGGACGTGTTGTGCCACAAGGCCCTCAAGGCGCTGCGCCAGACGGGTCTGAAGCAGCTGGTGGTGGCCGGCGGCGTGGGTGCGAACCAGCGCCTGCGCAGTCAGCTGGATGCGCAGGCGGGCAAGCGGGGCGCGCGGGTGTTTTATCCGGAGGCCGAGTTGTGCACCGACAACGGGGCAATGATCGCGTTTGCCGGTGCGCTCAGGCTTGCGGCCGGTGAGCGACCGGCACGGGCGCCGGCTGTCAGGGTGCATCCGAGATGGCCCCTGGCGGACCTGCGCAGTCCGCGTGCCGCCCCGCAGGCTGCGATGCAGGCCGGTGGTGTGGCAGGAGCGGGTAGCGCCCCCTGATCAGCCTTTTTTGCCGGCCCCGATACGGCCTTCGGTACCGTTTCTGAGCCGGCGGATGTTTTCTGCATGACGCCAGAACAGTACGGCCGTGACCAGGAACAGGACGCCGATCACGGCAGGGTCGTCGATCAGCACGATGCCGGCCACCGGCGTGATGGCCGCTGCAGACAATGCCGCGAGTGAGGAATAGCGGGTGGTGACGGCCACCGCGATCCAGGTGAGCAGCGCGATCAGCGCAATCAGCGGTTGAATGCCGGCCAGCACGCCCAGTGCGGTGGCCACGCCCTTGCCGCCCTTGCCACGCAGGAACACGCTGAACACATGCCCCAGAAAGGCGGCGAGGCCGGCCAGGGCCGCTGTGCCGGCATCAAAACCGAGCCAGCTTGCGGCGGCCACCGCCAGCCAGCCCTTGGCGCAGTCGCCGACCAGGGTGAGCAGGGCAGCCGCCTTGTTGCCGCTGCGCAGGACGTTGGTGGCGCCCGGGTTGCCCGAGCCGTATTGGCGCGGGTCGGCCAGTCCGAACAGGCGGCTGGAAATGATGGCAAAGGGCACCGAGCCGAGCAGGTAGGCGCCGATGATCAGTAGCAGTGTCATGGTTCAGCGGTGGTGTGGATTGCAGGGGCTTGATTCTACAGGGCACGAGGCGTATGCGAGCGCTTCATTGCGCGCTGGCGAGCCGCACGCTCACCAGCGTGGGGGACAGCGCGGTGAGCAGGTCGTGCGGGTGGACGCCGACCAGAAAACCGCGCCGGCCGCCGTTGATGTAGATCAGCGGCAGGTCGAGGATGCTTTTTTCCATGAACACCGGCATGCGCTTGCGTGTGCCGAAAGGCGAGGTGCCGCCCACCAGATAACCGGAGTGGCGGTTGGCCACCTCCGGCCTGCAGGTTTCGATGTGCTTGCGTCCGGCCTGACGGGCGAGTTCCTTGGTGGACACCTTGCAGTCGCCGTGCATCAGCATGATCAGGGGCTGGTTCTGCTCGTCCTGCAGGATCAGGGTTTTCACGATGCTGTGCTCGGGCAGGTTGAGCAGCCGGGCAGAGGCCGCCGTGCCGCCCCGCTCCTCGTATTCGTACAGATGGGTGGAGTAGGCGATGCGGTGCTGTTTCAGGAAGCGGGTGGCCGGTGTTTCCGGGGCGTGGGTGTCCTGGCGTGCCATGTGTGTGAAATGTCCGTGATGCGGGAACGGGAGGGTGCCGTTCAGGCGCGTGGGTGGTGGGTTGCATGCAGCGCCTTCAGGCGCTCGCGTGCGACATGAGTGTATATCTGGGTGGTCGAGATGTCCGCATGTCCGAGCAGCAGTTGCACCACCCGAAGATCGGCGCCGTGGTTGAGCAGGTGTGTGGCAAAGGCATGGCGCAGCGTGTGGGGCGACAGGCGCTCGGGGGCGATGCCGGCCTGCAGCGCATGTTGCTTGATGAGCTTCCAGAACATCTGCCGGGTCATGCCGCTGCCCAGCCGGGTCACGAACAGGTGGTCGGAGGTGCGGCCCGCGAGCAGCAGCGGCCGCACCTGGCGGGTGTAGTCGAGCAGGCTGTCCAGGGCCAGTTCGCCCAAGGGTACCAGGCGCTCCTTGTCGCCCTTGCCGGTGATGCGCACCAGCCCCTGGTCCAGGCTCACTTCAAAGACTTTCAGCTCGACCAGTTCGCTCACGCGCAGCCCGGTGGCGTAGAGCACTTCGAGCATGCAGCGGTCTCGCTGGCCGAACAGGGTGTCCGGGTCCGGCGCCTTGAGCAGGGCTTCCACCTGTGCTTCGCTGAGGGTCTTGGGAAAGCGCTCGGCACGTAGCGGGGGGACAAGCTGTGCGCTGGGGTCTTGCGCGATCAGGCCGCAGCGCAGCAGCCACTGGTAAAGGCGTCGCCAACTGGAGAGCAGGCGGCGCTGGCTGGAGGCTTTGTTGTGCAGTGAAAAATCGGCCAGATAGGCCTGCAGGTCTGCCGTGCTGGCCTCGGGCAGGGGGCGTTGATGGTGTGTATCCAGCCAGAGTGCGAAGGCGGTCAGGTCCAGGCGGTAGGCCGCCAGGGTGTTCTTCGCCAGGCCGTCTTCCAGCCAGAGCGCATCGCAGAACTGATCCAGGGTGCTGCGTGCGGAGGGGGAGAGTTGCTGTTCGAGGCTGCTCATTGCGCTGTGACCGGCCGGCTGCGTGACCTTGCTGCAACCGGCCGGCCCATGTTTTTCAGCGACGAATTTCGCCGTTACCGAAAACGATCCATTTCTGGCTGGTGAGCCCTTCCAGTCCGACCGGGCCACGGGCGTGAATCTTGTCGGTGGAGATGCCGATCTCCGCCCCCAGGCCGTATTCGAAGCCATCGGCAAAGCGGGTGGAGGCATTCACCATGACCGACGAGGAGTCGACTTCGCGCAGGAAGCGCATGGCGTGGCTGTAGTTTTCGGTGACGATGGCCTCGGTGTGACCCGAGCTGTAGGTGTTGATGTGCGCAATGGCCTCGTCCAGCCCTTCGACCACGCGAATGGCGATGATCGCGGCGAGATATTCTTCGCTCCAGTCGCTTTCAGTGGCCGCACGCAGCAGGGCCGGATCGATGCCGGCCGTGCCGAGCAGGGCCAGCGATTCGGGGCAGCAGCGCATTTCCACGCCCTTGTCTGCCAGCCGGTGGGCGATTGCGGGCAGGCACACATCGGCCACGGTACGCGACACCAGCAGCGATTCGGCGGTGTTGCAGGTGCCCAGGCGCTGGGTCTTGGCATTCTCGACGATGGGCAGGGCCTTGGCGGGGTCGGCCTCGTCGTCGATATAGACATGGCAGTTGCCGTCCAGATGCTTGATCACCGGAACCCGGGCGTCGCGGGAAATGCGCTCGATCAGCCCCTTGCCGCCACGCGGCACGATGACGTCGACGAACTCGGGCATCGCGATCAGCTCGCCTACGGCCGCGCGGTCGGTGGTGTCCACCACCTGCACCGCATGCTCGGGCAGGCCGGCCTGCAGCAGCCCGGTGCGCACGCAGGCGGCAATTGCCTGATTGCAGTGCAGGGCTTCCTTGCCGCCGCGCAGGATGGCCGCATTGCCGGACTTGAGGCACAGCGCGGCCGCATCGGCGGTGACGTTCGGGCGGGCTTCGTAAATGATGCCGATGACGCCCAGCGGCACTCGCATGTGCCCCACCTGAATGCCGGAGGGGCGACGCTTGATGTTGGTCATCTCGCCGACCGGATCGGGCAGGGTGGCGATCTGCTCCAGGCCGGCGGCCATCGCTTCGATGCCCTTCTCGTTGAGGGTGAGCCGGTCGATCAGCGCGGCCTCCAGACCGGCTGCGCGGGCATCGGCCAGGTCGCGGGCGTTGGCGGCCAGCAGCTCATCGCGGCGTGCGCGGATGTCAGCCGCCATGGCCAGCAGGGCGGTGTTCTTGGCTTCGGTGGAGGCGGCGGCCAGGGCACGCGAGGCGGCGCGCGCCTGCCGGCCCAGGGTGTGCATGTAGGTGTGTACGTCCATGTGTGTGGCTTTCCGGTGCGGTTGCGTATGATCGGCAACTATAAGCGATCGGGCCCGCGCTCACCAGTGCGCACACCGGTTACGGTCGTACTCAGGGGGCTCGGCAGGCACCCGGCGAGGTCAGCGGCCTGCGGGAACCCGCGCGATGCGCATCACCAGAATCAGGCACTCATCCCAGAAGTCCCCTTCGCCAATGCCCTTGACGATGCGGTCCACCCGGGCGGCGTGCAGCAGGGCCGCATGCACGGCACGCACGCTCAGGCGCCGGGCCGCGTTGCCAAGTTCGCGCTGGCGGGCGGCATCAAAGATGCGCAGTTCCTTGAACAGCAGGTTGGCCGGTCGCCGGGCATCCAGCCCGCTGCGCAGCGCGGCGAGCTGGCGCAGTTCATTGCTCAGCATCCATAGCAGCAGCGGCGGGGGGGCACTCTCGGCGCGCAGGCCGTCGAGAATCCGCATGCTGCGCCCGGCATCGCCTTCCAGCATGGCTTGGCGCAAGGTGCTGAGGTCGTAGCGGGCGACGTTCAGCACGGCGCTCTGTACGTCGCCCAGCGTGAGCGAACCGGGGGGGTGGAGCAGGCCCAGTTTGAGGATTTCCTGATGGGCGGCGAGCAGGTTGCCTTCGACATGGTCGGCAATGAAGTTGAGCGTGTCGGCATCGGCCTGCTGTTGCTGGCGCGCCAGTCGCTGTGCGATCCAGTCGGGCAGGGCATTGCGCTCCGGGGTGTTGAGTTCCAGCACCACGGCAGCATTTTCGAGGGCCTTGAACCAGGTGCTCTTGCGTACCGCCCAGTCCATTTCGGGCAGCGAGATCACCGTGATCTGATCGTTGGCGGGCTGCTGCACATAGCGCTGCAACGCTTCGCTGCCGTCGCGTCCGGGCTTGCCTCCCGGAATGCGCAGGTCGATCAGCTTGCGGTCGCCGAACAGGGAAATGTTGCCACTGGCCAGGAACAGCTGTTCCCAGCGAAAGCCCTTGCCCACCACCAGGGTTTCGCGCTCGTGAATGCCCTGCTCGCGGGCTGCGCTGCGTATTGCGTCGCCGGCTTCGATGACCAGCAGCGGCGCGCTGCCATGCAGCAGATACAGCGGCGCGAGCGGGCCTTGCAGATGGGTGTGCAGGGAACCGGGGGCAAGCTTCACGACGACCGCCTCACGGCGAGAGGGTGGCCAGCCGGTCCATCATCTGCTGCAGCAGTTCGGCTTCCATGTCGCGGAACAACAGGGCTTCCTCCCGCTCCTTGGCGATGACGCGGGTGTCGTCGAAATTGTATTCGCGACGGCTGTGCAGGGTGACCGGCGCGAGCAACTCCACGCCGTTGCGGTCGACCACGCGGAAACTGAGCGTCTGGAACAGTTGGTATTCACGCACCTTGCCGGCGGCTGACAGCGAGAGAATCTCGCGGCTGCGCTGGTTGCCCAGGATTTCCAGCCGTGCATCGGCCTGTGCAGGATCGGTGATGGCCACTGTGGTGCCGCTGGTGCCGACCTTGCGTGCGAGCGCCTGGCCGAATTCGCTGTTCGTGTCCACTCCGAGGTGCAGGGTGGCAAACGGCAGCGGCTGCGCGCCGCGCAGCCGGAACCCGCAGGCACTCAGGCCGCCGGCCAGCAGCAGTGGCATGAGCGCGCGCAGCGCCTGACGGCGGGTGGGGGTAGGGCTGTGCATGGCGTCGGGCATCCGGTACGGGCTCAGGGTTGGGTTTCAGACCACGATGTTGACCAGGCGGCCGGGCACCACCACCACCTTGCGCGCGGGCTTGCCTTCCATGAAGCGCAGGGCGGCTTCGCTGGCCAGCGCGATGGCTTCGATGTCTCCCCGGCCGGCATCGGCGGCGACCTGAATACTGCCCCGCAGTTTGCCGTTGATCTGCAGCATCAACTCGACCTGATCCTGGCGCAAGGCTTCTTCCGACACTTCCGGCCAGGCCGTGCTCAGGATGTCGTCGCCAAAGCCGCACTCATGCCACAGGGCATGCACCAGATGCGGGGCGATGGGCGACAGGACGCGCAGCAGGATGGACAGGCCTTCCTCCACCACGCAGGCAAGCGCATCGCCATCTTCGGCGGTGGCCTTCTCCAGCGTGTTGAGCATCTTCA
>Ga0172382_10002244_pt1 | contig 32804 bp, 33 predicted proteins | sample Leawel138RmetaG_FD_122245 | JGI IMG/M metagenome (GOLD analysis project Ga0172382, IMG submission 122245) | Leachate microbial communities from a municipal landfill in Southern Ontario, Canada - Leachate well 138R metaG | ecosystem: Engineered > Solid waste > Landfill > Unclassified | place...
TACAAGGACAAGAAAGAGCACCAGCCAGAGTGACTTGTGCGAAGAAGTACGGGAAACCATGATGCATCCCCTTGAATGGGTGTGGGCCTGATGCCAGTCGCCAGACCGAAAAGTCCGAGCGGCATCTGTTGCCATTCATTTGAATGAATTATTCAACTCTCTGCATTGACGTCCATCAAACCTGCGGCAGACAACAGGTGCTTGTCTGCCGCAGGTCGCCAGGCAGTGCGGCCTGCGCTAGTATGCGCCGTCCAACCCCAACTCCAGGGGTCCTCCCGTTCACGAGCTTGTTACATGACCAATTACACCGAACTCAATGCCCCTTACGGCCCGCTGGTAACCCGGATCGAGAACGAAGCGACGATCATTGGCGACCAGATCCTGAAGATCGACCACTTTCTGAATCACCGTATCGAGCCCGCGTTCATCATGGAACTGGGTCGCGAACTTGCGCGCCGTCTCTCCGTGTACCACCCGTCGGTGATTCTCACCGCCGAAGCCAGCGGCATCGCCCCGGGGCTGATCGTCGCGCACGCCCTGAACGTCCCCTTGGTTTATGCAAAGAAGTACGCGCCGCAGGTTGAGTCGCCTTTCATCTCGCGCGTCATTCCGTCACCGACCAAGGGCGGTGAAACCAAGCTTGTACTGTCGCAACGCTACATTCAGCCAGGCGCACGCGTCGTCATCGTGGACGACTTTCTCTCGAATGGTCGTACAGCGGTTGCGCTGGTCGAAATGGCCCGCGAGGCAGGCGCGACCGTGCTCGGTGCAGGCTTTGTGGTCGAGAAGCGCTTCAAGCTCGGACACGAGTCCATCGCAGCACTGGAAGTACCCGTCGCCACGCTGGCTCAGGTGGAGCGCCTGGAAAACGGTAAAGCCATCCTGCATCAACCTGCCGCGTGAGCCCCCGGCGGGCACCGGCAACGGACGTCGTCGTACAGCACGGGGGAATTTCGCCTCGGCTCTCCCTCGCTCAGGCCTACCGCGCTAAACTGCAATAACCTCATGCTGGATGGTAAGCAAGATGCAAGACTTTGATGCGCAGGCACAAGCCTTCTCGGAGCAGATCGAGGCCGAGCTCGAAGACGGACGACTGAACTTTCCAACCTCGCTTGACGTGTCACTGAGAGTCAAGCGTCTGGCCGACGACCCCGACTCGTCGCTCGACGCAATTGCCTCTGTGGTCAAGGCGGAGCCTGTCCTCAGTGCGAAGGCCGTACGCATGGCCAACGCAGTCCTGCTCAATCCTTACGGATCAAACATCTCAGACGTAAACACGGCAGTGAAGCGCATTGGACTGGCCTCGCTGCGCTGCCTCGCCTTTGCCGTCGCGGCAGAGCAGCTCTCGCAAGACCATCGCTCGAAACACATGCGTCTGATCGCAAGCGGTCTGTGGATGCATTCGGTGGATGTGGCGTCATGGTCCTACGCGATCGCGCGCCATCTGCGCACCACCAACCCGGACACTGCAATGCTTGCCGGAATGATGGTCGATATCGGTCAGTTCTTTCTGCTTGCTCGCGCTTCGACCTACCCGGCCCTCGAAGAGAACCTCGAACGCTTCGCCGAATTTGTTTCGGTCTGGAACGAGCCGGTTGGCCGTGCGATTCTCGAGGTTTTCGAGCTGCCTGAAGACATTCTCGACGCATTCGAATACGAAAACCCATACGGCGGATCCTGGCCGCCGGCCAACCTTGGCGACCTTGTTTTCGTCGCTTCGCTCGCAGCCGAAACGCCGAACCCTTTTGACTCTGCACTCGGCATTCAACGCCGCCCCGAGTTGTTCGACTCATGCATTGCCGGCATCGAGAAGGACAAACTTGACGAGCTGCTCGACGCCGCGCGCGCAGGAAAAATGGAAATGCTTGCCGCCGTGTGCGGCTAGTCAGGCGGGAGCAAACAGACGCTTGTGCAACGCCCCCGCAGCATGCGCGACGGCCACATTCGCCTGGGGGAAGAACTTGCCCAGCGTGATGAAACCGTGGACCATGCCGTCGGCCCGAAACTGTTCGATTTCCCCCCGCTCTTCCGACACTCGCGCCGCAAAAGCGGCGCAGTCGTCGACCAGCGGGTCGCATTCGGCAGAAATCAGCAACATTGGCGGCAAGCCTGCAAGAGAGTCTGCACGCATCGGGGAAGCTCGCCAGTCCTCAGTATTACCGTCGGGCAGATAGCGCCTGAAAAACCACTCCAGGCTTTCCTTGTCCAGGAAGAACCCTTCACCATAGCGCTGCCGCGACGGCCGTTCGCTCAGGATTTCGGTACTCGGATAGATCAGCAGCAGGAAAGCCGGCGCCACCCCGCCCGCGTCACGCAATGCCAAGGCCGAAACCACAGAAAGGTTCCCGCCAGCGCTATCACCGCCGAGCGCGATTCTCGCTGAATCGATGCCGAGCAGTTCTGCCTGATCGACAGACCAGTCGAATGCGAGGCGGGCATCGTTCACCGCGGCCGGAAACGGATGTTCAGGCGCCAGACGGTAGTCGACCGACATCACCGCACAACCGCTGCCGTTTGCCAGCTCACGACACAGGACGTCATAGCTCTCGACGTCGCCAACGCACCAGCCGCCACCGTGATAGTAGATCAGCATGGGCAGCATCGCCGTCGGACTTGCCTGCAATGGACGGTAGTAGCGTGCCAGCAGCACGCTGCCATCGGCGCGTCCGATGGGCACCTCGGTGACCGATGCAACGGCAGGCGCATCCGGACGAAAGGCAAAATGCAGCTTCTGGAATGAATGCCGTGCCTGGAGGTGCGTAAGCTCATGGAAACGTGGCGCACCGACGCGATATACCATGTCGAGCAGAGATTGCGCTTGAGGCGAAAGTGGCATGGAGTACACGTACCCGGTGTCGTGTGCCGGGCACCTTCAAGATGGTTGATCGTGGCTGAATTGTAACCAGCGCCACACAAAATGACTTCCGATATTGTGCAGCTGGCCGCCATCGTGCCCACCGCCGCGCCGAACGCAAGCGTTCGAACACAATAGAATGGACACCACAGACCAATCAGAGCCCAACAAGAAGGAGCCCAAATGACAGCAAACCCCGAAAAACCGGATCTCCCGAAATCGTACAAGAGCAGCCCTGCTCCGCGCAAAAGCCGCAAACTCCGTCGGGTGAGCGAAGGCGACATCTCACCCCAGCTTGACGCCCATTCACTGGAACACTTCGAAGTCGAGCAGGCCGTCGAGGGCGCGCGCGAAAGCACCGAAATGGCTGTTGGTGACATCCTCTCGAAGGCGGCAGGCACCACCGTCAGCGAGGTGGCAAAATCGCTTGAGGCTATTCTGGCCGGCGCATCGCCGGACGATGCGCAGTTGCTGCGGAAGACCCTGCTTGCGGTCGGAGGGAACCCTGCACCAGCGTCCACCCGTCCGGACGATGAGCTCGCACCCGACTGGCGCATCGGTGCCTATCCTTACAAGAACCTCATGTCCCGCCGCAACTATGAAAAGCAGAAATACCGACTGCAGGTCGAACTGCTAAAGCTGCAGGCCTGGGTAAAGGAAACCGGTCAGCGTGTCGTGATTCTTTTCGAGGGGCGTGACGCCGCCGGCAAAGGGGGGACAATCAAACGCTACATGGAACACCTGAATCCCCGCGGCGCCCGGGTGGTTGCACTGGAGAAACCATCGGAACTCGAGCGTGGTCAATGGTATTTCCAGCGCTATATCCAGCATCTGCCTACGGCCGGCGAAATCGTCCTGTTCGACCGCTCCTGGTACAACCGTGCCGGCGTCGAGCGTGTGATGAGTTTTTGTACCGACGACGAATACAGCGAATTCATGCGTCAGGTACCCGAGTTCGAACGCAATCTTGTGCGGAGCGGGATCCACCTGATCAAGTTCTGGTTTTCAGTCAGCCGCGAAGAGCAGCGACGCCGTTTCAAGGAACGCGAGTCGCATCCCCTAAAGCAATGGAAGCTGTCACCGATCGACCTTGCGTCTCTCGACAAATGGGACGATTACACCAAAGCCAAGGAGGCGATGTTCTTCTACACTGACACAGCCGATGCCCCGTGGACAGTCGTGAAGTCTGACTGCAAAAAGCGCGCGCGCCTCAACGCCATGCGCTACGTTCTGCACAAGCTACCTTACTCCAACAAGGACATCGACCGAATAGGCGCACTCGATCCCCTGCTGGTCGGCCGTGCCAACGTAGTGTACGAGCGCGGCGAAAAAGACGCCCCGATTCTCTAGGTTCCAATCCGCGGTACACAGCGTTGTGCGTAAACCGCCGCACAACGCCCGCGGAAACTCAGCTCAGCCGCGGGGTCGCGAGAAAGAGGGCCGTCACGGTCTTGCTATCGGTAATCCGACCATCGAGCACCGCAGCGGCAGCTTCGGAAGGCGAGAAGGCCAGAACCTCAAGGAATTCACCTTCGTCCCACTGCTGTCCTACCTGCGTCAGCCCCTTGGCAAGGAAAACCTCGATGCGCTCGTCAGAGTAGCCGATGCAAGGATGCATGACGCCAAGATGCTGCCAATCGTCGGCCAGATAGCCGGTCTCTTCCCTGAGCTCGCGTTTCGCACAGTCAAGGATGTCCTCGCCAGCGTCAATTTTTCCGGCAGGGAGCTCCAGGAAGCTTCGATTCAGGGGGTAGCGGAACTGCCGTTCGAAGACCAGGCGGCCATCGGGCATCACTGCCACGACAACGACCGCTCCGGGATGACGGATATACTCGCGAACCGACTCTCCGCCATCCGGCAGACGCACCCGGTCGCGCGAGACTTTCAATAAGACACCGTCGAAAACGACCTCGGATGAAAGCGGCGTCTCCGCGAGTGGATCCTGATCATGCTTGTTCATGTCCTTGCCGCCTCATCTCATCGGTAGTCCGTCATCCGTTACGCAGACGGTTCAACTCGCCCTAACACCCCTCTTTTGCCACTCAGGCCTTCAAGCTGGACGTCCGGCTCCAATAAACGAAAAAGGCGAACGCCTTTGCCGGTCGTTCGCCCCTCCCAAATTCAGTCGCCATTCACGACCGCCCTGCCCCAAGCCGCAAGCCTCAGAGCGATGCAAGCAGCGCGTAGGCGCAGATCGACATCAAGGCCTGCGGTGCAATACCGAGCGCCGCAACCGCAATACCGTTCGCAGACAACAGAACCCGCACGTCAGCAGGGGCGTGAATCGGTGCAGTATCAAGCGGTTCGTCGAAGTACATGACTTTCACCACCCGCAGGTAGTAGAAGGCGCCGATCACCGACATGACAACCGCTACAGCCGCAATCCAGAAGTAGCCCGCGGCGACCACTGCCTGCAGCACCGCCAGTTTGGCGAAGAAGCCAATGAAGAACGGCACCCCCGCCATCGAGAACATGACGAACATCATTACCGCAGCAAACCACGGGCTGCGCTTGTTGAGCCCCTTGAAATCGTCAATGCGCTCGGCCTCGAAGCCTGCACGCGACAGCAGGATGATCATGCCGAAAGACGCAAGGCTCATGATCACGTAAGCCACCGCATAGAACATCGCGGAACTGTAAGCGTTGAGTGCGAAATGACGTTCGCCATCAACCACACCTGAGAGCAGGCCGAGCAGCATGAAGCCCATGTGCGAGATGCCGGAATACGCCAGCATGCGCTTGATGTTCGTCTGCGAAATCGCCGCGAGGTTACCGAGAATGATGGATGCCGCAGCAACGAACATCAGCATTGTCTGCCATTGTTCAGCGATGTCGAACAGGCCCCAGATCAGCAGTCGTACTGCCATCGCGAAGCCAGCCAGCTTGGGCGCCGTCGCAAGAATCAGCGTTACCGCAGTGGTTGCGCCCTGATACACGTCCGGCACCCACATGTGGAAGGGAACCACACCCAGCTTGAACGAAATACCCGCTACCAGGAAGACAAGCCCGAAGAGCAGCACCGACTTGTTTGCAGCCTGGTTGTACACCGACTGTGCTACACCCGAAAACTCAAGCGTACCGGTCGCACCGTAGACCATGGACATGCCGTAAAGGAGCAGGCCCGACGCCAGTGCGCCGAGCACGAAATACTTCATGCCGGCCTCGGTAGAGCGTGCCGAGTCACGGTCGAAAGCAACCAGCGCGTACAGCGCCAGTGACATCATTTCGAGACCGATGTACATCGTCAGCATGTGGTTCGACGTCACCATGACCATCATGCCAAGCGTCATCAGGATCGCCAGCAGGTAATACTCCGGTTTGTCGATGTTGCGGTCCGCAAGGTAGCTGCGACCGTACAACAACGCGATGGCCATCGAAAAATAGATCATTACCTTCAGGAAATCACCCATCAGGTCGCTGATGAACATGTTACTGAAGGTATAGCTCACCTGACCATCCATCGTGGCGATGGTGATGAACGCGGCCGCAATCAGCGTGAACTGACTCAGGAAGTAGCCGAGTGAGCGTGCAATGCTGCGCGCAAATGTCGTGGTCAGCATGATCACGAGCGCCATCACGGCGACGAAGATCTCGGCCGCTGCGGGGTAGAAGTCGGGGACAACAAAGTTCATCTTCTGACCAGTCCGGTTAAGTGTCTCGCCTGCTCGCTCAGAGCTTGCTCACGGCAACATGCCGCAGGAGTTCATCCACCGAAGCATGCATCACCTCGGTAAAGGGGAAGGGATAGAGGCCCATCGCCAGCACGAACAGCGCCAGGATGCCAAGGAAGGCAAACTCGCGACCGTTGATGTCCTTGAGTTTGTCGACATGGTCATTTGCGACCGGCCCGAACACGACGCGTTTGTACATCCACAACGTATACGCCGCACCCACGATCAAGGTCGTTGCTGCGAGGAAGGCAACCCAGAAGTTGAACTGGACCGCACCGAGCACAACCATGAATTCACCAACGAAACCGCTGGTGGCCGGCAGACCTGCGTTCGCCATCGCAAACAGCATGAAGAACGCAGCGAATTTCGGCATGCGATGCACCACGCCACCGTAATCAGCGATCTGACGGGAATGCATCCGGTCGTAGAGCACGCCGATGCAAAGGAACATCGCAGCCGACACAAACCCGTGTGAAATCATCTGCACGACCGCGCCTTCCAGCGCGAGCGGGTTGAACATGAAGAAACCAAGGGTCACAAAACCCATGTGCGAGATGGACGAGTAGGCCACCAGCTTCTTCATGTCTGCCTGTGCCAGCGCAACGAAGCTGATGTATACCACAGCGATCAGTGACAGCGTGATCACCAGCGGCGCCTGCTGCAGCGACGCATCGGGCACGATCGGCAGCGAAAAGCGCAGGAAGCCATAGGCACCGAGCTTGAGCGCAATCGCCGCCAGAACCACCGAGCCGCCAGTCGGCGCCTCGACGTGGGCGTCTGGCAACCAGGTATGCACGGGCCACATCGGGACCTTGACACCAAATGCCACGAGGAAGGCAAAGAAGATCAGCGTTTGCGCCTCGATCCCGAGTGGCAACTGGTGCCAGTCAAGAATATTGAAGCTGCCACCTGATTCCATGAACAGGTAGAGCATCGCGATCAGCATCAGCAGCGAACCAGCCAGCGTGTAAAGGAAGAACTTGATGGCAGCATAGACCCGGTTCGGCCCACCCCAGATACCAATCACCAGATAGAGCGGAATCAGCGACGCTTCGAAGAACACATAGAACAGCACGCCGTCGAGGGCGGAGAAGATCCCGTTCATCAGGCCGGACATGATCAGGAAGGCTGCCATGTACTGAGCGACCTTGTGTTCGATGACCTGCCAGCCTGCAACAACCACGATCACAGTGATGAAGGCATTGAGGATCACGAACAGCACCGAGATCCCGTCAACGCCGAGGTGATAGTTAATGTTGAATCGTGGCACCCACGGCATGAGCTCAACAAACTGCATCGCACTCGTCCCGACGTCGAAGCCGGTGTAGAGCGGGAGCGTCACGACGAGGCCGACAATCGCCACCAGCAGTGCGAGCGCACGTGCCAGCGGGGCGTTGCGGTCGGAGCCAGTGGCGAGCACTAGCAGTCCGCCGAAAATTGGCACCCAAACCGCCAGACTGAGGAGGGGAATGTCCGTCATCGTTGCTTTCCGTTCTGTGCGCCGCAAGCGGCGCGTTCGACCTTGTTGTTGTGACCCTGCGAGTTGCGTTCTTGCTCAAGCACGATTGAGCCAGAATGTCAGCAGAACGAACACGCCAATGATCATGGTGAAGGCGTACTGATAGAGATGCCCGGTCTGGAACAGACTGGTGATTCTTGAAACCCAGCCCACCAGCTTCGCAGTGCCATTCACGACAACACCGTCGATCAGGCCCTGATCACCGCCCTTCCACAATGCCTTGCCAAGCAGACGCGCGCCGCCGGCAAAGACAACTTCGTTGAATCGGTCAAAGTAGTACTTGTTCTCAAGCAGCGTGTACACCGGCATGAAGGTGCGTTGAATCGCAGCCGGAATCCCGGGATTGACCATGTAGAAATACCAGGCTACTGCAACGCCACTCATCGCCAGCCAGAACGGAGCGGTCTGCAGTCCGTGCAAGGCCATCGTGATCGGTCCATGGAAGTGTTCGGCGATCTCGCTCAATCCCACGTGGTTCTCGCCGAAGAAGATCACGCCCTTGAACCACTCCCCGAACAGCATCGGTTCGATGGTGAAGAAGCCGATCACCACTGAAGGAATCGCCAGCAGGATCAACGGCAGCGTGACGACAAGCGGCGACTCGTGCGGCTTCTGTCCCGGTGCCAGACCGTGATGGTGGTCGGACGCAGGTTCTTCATCCTCATGATCTCCGTCGTGATCGTGATGTCCGTGCTTCTGACCAAAGCGTTCCTTGCCATGGAAGACAAGGAAGTACATCCGGAAGGAATAGAACGCAGTGACGAACACGCCCAGCATCACGCAGAACAGCGCGTAGCCGGCACCCGGGATGGTCGAAGCGTGCACCGCTTCAATAATCGAATCCTTCGAGTAGAAGCCGGAGAAAAATGGAAACCCAATCAGTGCAAGCGACCCAAGCAACGACGTGAACCAGGTGATCGGCATGTACTTCCACAGGCCGCCCATGTTGCGCATGTCCTGATCGTGATGCATGCCGATGATGACCGAGCCGGCACCAAGGAACAGCAAGGCCTTGAAGAAGGCGTGCGTCATCAGGTGAAACACCGCAGCAGAATAGGCAGATACGCCGAGCGCCACCGTCATGTAGCCAAGCTGGGACAGCGTCGAGTAGGCGACCACCCGTTTGATGTCGTTCTGAATGATGCCAAGGAAGCCCATGAACAGCGCAGTCGTTGCACCGATGATCAGGACGAAGGACAGCGCGGTGTCGGACAGTTCGAACAGCGGCGACATGCGGGCAACCATGAAGATACCGGCGGTCACCATGGTCGCAGCGTGGATCAGCGCCGAGATCGGGGTCGGGCCTTCCATCGAGTCAGGCAGCCAGACGTGCAACGGAACCTGCGCAGACTTTCCCATCGCGCCGATGAAGAGGCAGATGCAGATTGCAGTCAGCAGCGGCCATCCGGTGACGTCCATCGTCATGCCGGCAAGCTCATTCGCCTTGGCGAACACTTCCGCATAATTGAGGCTGCCGGTGTAGGCCACGATGAGGCCGATACCGAGCAGAAAGCCGAAGTCACCCACGCGGTTGACCAGAAAGGCTTTCAGGTTGGCGTAGATCGCCGTCGGACGCTCGTACCAGAAGCCGATCAGCAGGTAGGAAACAAGGCCCACCGCCTCCCAGCCGAAAAACAGCTGGAGGAAGTTGTTCGACATCACCAGCATCAGCATCGAGAAGGTAAACAGCGAGATATAGCTGAAAAAGCGCTGATAACCCGGGTCTTCCGACATGTACCCGATGGTGTAAATGTGCACCATCAGCGAGACGAAGCTCACCACCAGCATCATCATCACGGTGAGTGCATCAATCTGGAAGCCGACCTCGAAGTCGATCCCCCCCGCCTGCATCCAGGTGTAGATCGTACCGTTGAAAGTATTGCCCGCCTGAACGTCCTGATAAATCACCACCGACACCACGAAGGCGATCGCCACACCAAGAATCGTGACGATGTGCGCCCCGGCGCGGCCGATTGCCTTGCCGAAAAGACCGGCCATGATCGCGCCAAACAGCGGCGCGAGCGGCACAAGGAGGTAAAGCTTCTGCATGTCCGTCATCGTGACGCTTCCTTAACCCTTGAGGCTGTCCAGATCATCCACGTGGATCGTGCGAAGGTTGCGGAACAGCACAACCAGGATCGCCAGACCGATTGCCGATTCGGCAGCCGCCACCGTGAGGATGAAGAAAACAAAAACCTGACCTGCGATATCGCCCATGTAGTGCGAGAACGCGATGAAGTTCAGATTGACCGCGAGCAACATCAGCTCGATGGCCATGAGCAGGACAATGAGATTCTTCCGGTTGAGGAAGATCCCGACCACACTGATCGCGAACAGGATCGCGCCCAGGATGAGGTAATGGGAAAGCGAAAGCATCTATGACTCCCTGATCACGCCGACCGCAACCGGCGTGGTTCTTGTTCGCGCCTGTATCACTCTTTCTCGGCTTTCATCTTTACCAGTTCCACGCGACCTTCGCGCTTCACCGAGACCTGTAGTGCCGGATCGAGGTATTTGGTGTCCTTGCGTTTGCGCAGCGTGAGCGAAACCGCAGCGACCATCGCCACCAGCAGCACCAGCGACGCCAGCTCAAACGGATAGACATAGTCGGTGTAGAGCACACGACCAAGCTCCCGCGTGTTGCTGAATCCGGCTTGCGGCTCGGGCGGGACCGGCATCGCATCGAGGCCGAAATACTGTCCGCCCAACACCATCGCCATTTCGATGACCAGCAACACCCCGATCAACGCGCCGACCGGCAGGTAGCTCCAGAAGCCCTGCCTGAGGCGCTCAAGGTTGATGTCGAGCATCATCACCACGAACAGGAACAGCACCATGACTGCCCCGACGTAAACCATCACTAGCGTGATGGCGAGAAACTCGGCGTGCAGCAGCAGCCAGATCCCGCCGGCGTTGAAGAAGGCGAGTACGAGATAGAGCGCGGCATGCACCGGGTTTCTCGCGGTGATCACTTTCAGTGCGGCGAATACGAGTATCGCTGCAAGAAAGTAGAAGACGAAGGTCTTGAATTCCATAGTTCCCTTTCACGGTGCCCGCAGGCACCCTCCCCTTATCTGTACTTCGCTTCCTGCTCGCGATCGGCCGCAATCTGAGTCTCGTAGCGATCACCCACTGCAAGCAGCATCTGCTTGGTGTAGTAGAGATCACCACGCTTCTCACCGTGATACTCGAACACCCGTGTTTCAACGATCGCATCCACCGGGCAGGCCTCTTCGCAGAAGCCGCAGAAAATGCACTTGGTCAGATCGATGTCATACCGGGTGGTGCGGCGCGAACCGTCATCGCGCTGGTCGGAATCGATCGTGATCGCCATCGCAGGACACACCGCTTCGCACAGCTTGCACGCGATACAGCGCTCTTCTCCGTTCGGATAACGACGCAAGGCGTGCAGCCCGCGGAATCGCGCGCTTTGCGGCGTCTTCTCCTCGGGAAACTGAATCGTGATCTTGCGCTGGAAAAAATGCCTGCCGGTCAGGGCAAGGCCCTTGACCAGTTCCTTCAGGAACAGGCTTCCGATGTATTCGTTGGCACCCATGATCTTCAGTACCTCACTTCCAGATCGACAGCGGGGACATCATCCACACCGCCACCACGACAACCCAGACCAGGGTAATCGGTATGAAAACTTTCCAGCCCAGACGCATGATGTGGTCGTAACGGAACCGGGGAAAGGTTGCACGTGCCCACAGGAACAGGAACAGGATGCATGCGGTCTTGAGCGCCAGCCAGGGGAATCCGTCAGGCAGGAAGCCCACCGGCGAGAGCCAGCCGCCAAGAAACAGGATCGACGTCAGGATCGATACCAGGATCATGTTCGCATATTCGGCAAGGAAGAACAGTGCGAACGCCATGCCCGAGTACTCGACCATGTGTCCGGCAACCACTTCCGCTTCGCCTTCGACCACGTCGAATGGTGCACGGTTGGTTTCAGCAATGCCCGAAATCACGTACACCACGAACATCGGGAACAGCGGCAACCAGTTCCAGGACAGGAAGGACAGTCCCATGTCGTGAAAGCGGCCCGAGCCTTGGGAAGTCACGATGTCAGTCAGATTCAGACTGGCCGATATCAGCAGCACACAGATCAGCGCGAAACCCATCGACACTTCATAGGACACCATCTGCGCAGCAGCGCGCATCGAGCCAAGGAAGGGATACTTGGAGTTCGACGCCCAGCCGGCAACGATCACGCCATAGACTTCCATCGAGGTGATCGCAAGCAGGAACAGCAGGCCTGCATTGACGTTCGCAAGCACCAATCCGTCACTGAAAGGGACCACCGACCAGGCTGCCAGTGAAGGCGCGATCGCAAGGATCGGACCAAGAATGAACAGGCCCTTGCTGGCACCGCTCGGGACAATGATTTCCTTGAGCAGCAGCTTTATGCCGTCGGCGATCGGTTGCAGCAGGCCAAACGGACCCACGCGGTTAGGACCGATCCGGACCTGCATATAGCCGATGACCTTGCGCTCGGCAAGCGTCAGGTAAGCCACGCACCCCAGCAGCGGCGCAATGATCGCCACGATCTTGAGCAGCGTCCAGACAGCAGGCCAGGTGGGGCCGAAGAGGTCGGCAACCGGTTGCAGCATCGCTTCCATCAGACTCGCTCCACGCTCAATTCACCGCACATCGGGCCCAACGCCACGGTGGATGCATGTGCTGCAGCAACGCGTACACATCCTTCCGCCACCGTATCGTCAGCCACCGCTGTCAGCTCGACACGCCCGCTACCGCAGACGCGCACACGATCCCCGGAACTCACCTTCAAGTCCGCAAGGGTCGAACTCGACATCCTCGCAACCGGTGCTGCAGCATCTTTGGTCTTCTGCAAAGAAGGCGCACGGCGAACCAGGGGATCTGCGAAATAGATCGGCACGTCCGCCACACGCTCAAGCCCGGTTGCGGCTGCGCTTGCGCCGATGCCGACGCCAGCGATCGAATTACCCAGCGGTGTTTCGTCGCCGAGCACCTCTGCCCGCACGGCTTCTGAGTCGCCCTGATCAAAGCCGTCAAGCTGCAGCAGGTTGCCGATAACGCGCAGGACCTTCCAGCCCGGGCGTGTATCACCCAACTGTTTGGCAACGGCATTGAAGCTCTGTGCGCTACCTTCACAATTGACGAAGGTCCCCGATGTTTCCGTGAAGGGCGCGATCGGCAGCAGGACATCAGCGCTTTCGCGCAGCGACTCGGAACTGAAAGCGGACAGTGCTACAACGAGTTGCGCAGACATGAGTGCAGACATCGCAAGTGCGCCATCGGCAAAATCCAGTGCCGGCTCCGCCCCCATCACAACGTAGGCTTTGCGCGGATCTTCCAGCATCGCGCGGGCATTGAGTCCAGTGTCGCCAGGAACAGCATCCGCAAGATAGCCGCCAACACTGTTGGCCGCTTCTCCGATGAAGCCGAATACACCGTCTGACAGTCGGGCAATCTCCTGCGCAAGCACCTGAAGTTCGGCCGCGCGGGGGTGCTGGACAGCCAGATTGCCGAGCCAGACGGCGACCTTTCGCCCGCTTGCGAGGCTCTGTGCAATTCCGGTCGCCGCTGCCGAGGCAGCCGCAGGCAACTGCGCAACCAAGCCATCGCTGACCGCAACGCCTTTCTCTGCTGCAAGCGCGACAACGATCTCACCCAGGGTCGCGACCATTGCGCTGGGTGCGACCAGCGCCCGGTGGCGGACCGGAACGAGCCACTCCTCAGCATTCGGCCCCACCGCGCTGAGATGCAAGCCGCGCTTTGCCGCCTGACGCACGCGTTGCGCGAGCAGTGGCGCATCCTTGCGCAGGAAGCTGCCAATAACCAGCAAGCGATTCAGGTCCGAAACACCTGCCACAGGCATGCCCAGCCACGGCGCACCGCTGCGCGATGCATCCGCACGGAAATCGGTCTGCCGCAGGCGAAAATCGATATTGTCCGAGCCAAGACCGCGGACCACCTTCTGCAACAGATGGAGTTCTTCCACGGTGGAGTGCGGAGAAGCCAGTGCGCCGATGGATGCAGCACCGTAATCCTTCGCAATGCCCTTGAGGCCGGTTGCGACGAACTCAAGTGCGGTCTGCCAGTCGGTCGCCTTCCATTCTCCACCCTGCTTGATCATGGGCTCGGTCAGGCGCTCCTCGCTGGACAGCCCCTCATAGGAGAAGCGGTCCTTGTCCGACAGCCAGCACTCGTTGAGCGCCTCGTTCTCGAGCGGTAGCACGCGCTTGACGACTTCGTGCTTGGTTTGAACGATAAGGTTGGAACCAAGCGCGTCATGCGGGCTCACCGACTTGCGTCGCGAAAGCTCCCACGTACGGGCAGAGAAACGGAAGGGTTTGGACGTAAGCGCGCCCACCGGGCACAGATCAATGATATTGCCCGAGAGTTCGGAATCCACCGTCTTCTCGACAAAGGTCATGATCTCAGCATGCTCGCCGCGGAACGCCTGGCCAAGTTCCATTTCGCCGGCAATCTCGGTGGTAAAGCGGACGCAGCGCGTGCAGTTGATGCATCGCGTCATGTCGGTCGCCACCAGCGAACCGAGATTCTTGTTGAACACGACCCGCTTTTCTTCCTGATAGCGGGACGCACTGCCACCGTAACCCACAGCCAGATCCTGCAACTGGCATTCACCGCCCTGGTCACAGATCGGACAGTCGAGCGGATGATTGATGAGCAGGAACTCCATCACGCCCTTCTGCGCCTTCACTGCAAGCTCGGACTGAGTCCAGACCTTCATGCCGTTGGTCACAGGGGTGGCACAGGCCGGCAAGGGCTTGGGTGCCTTTTCCACCTGCACCAGGCACATGCGGCAGTTGGCCGCAATGGAAAGCTTCTTGTGATAGCAGAAATGGGGGATGTAGGACCCGCTCATGGACGCTGCATCCATGACGGTGCTGCCATCCGGCACCTGAACCTGCTTACCGTCGATTTCGATCTCTAGCATGAGGGGCTCACGTAGATTTGGCTGCCGGCACGCTGCACTTCCGGCGGAACCAGACATTTCTTGTTTTCGATGTGATACGCGAATTCGTCGCCGAAGTGCTTGATGAAGCTCTGCACTGGCATCGACGCTGCATCACCAAGCGCACAGATGGTGCGCCCCATGATGTTGGTGGTAACCGAGTTGAGCAGGTCAAGATCATCGGGACGGCCGAGGCCGTTCTCGATCCGGTGCACTACCCGGTAAAGCCAGCCCGTACCTTCGCGGCACGGCGTGCATTGACCACAGGACTCCTCAAAGTAGAAGTAGGACAGACGTTCGAGAGCCTTCACCATGCACGTGGTCTCGTCCATCACGATCACCGCCCCCGAACCCAGCATCGAGCCAGCCTTGGAGATGGAGTCGTAATCCATCGTACAGTCCATCATTACCGCACCGGGAAGCACGGGCGATGACGATCCACCCGGAATAACGCCCTTCAACTGCCGGCCTCCACGCATGCCGCCGGCCATCTCGAGGAGTTCAGAAAACGGCGTACCCAGATTGATCTCGTAGTTTCCCGGGCGATTGACATGTCCGGAGATCGAGAACAGCTTTGTCCCGCCGTTGTTCGGCTTGCCGAGGTTCAGGAAGCCCTCGCCGCCCATGTTCAAGATGAACGGGACCGAGGCGAAAGTTTCCGTGTTATTGATCGTGGTCGGTTTGCCGTACAGACCGTAGCTTGCCGGGAACGGCGGCTTGAATCGCGGCTGTCCCTTCTTGCCTTCGATTGACTCCAGCAGCGCGGTTTCTTCGCCACAGATATAGGCGCCGTAGCCGTGGTGGGCGAAAAGTTCAAACGAAAAGTCAGACCCGAGGATGTTCTGACCGAGAAGCCCCGCAGCCCGGGCTTCATCGAGCGCCTCTTCGAAGCGCGTATAGATCTCGAAAATTTCGCCGTGAATGTAGTTGTATCCACGGGCACACCCCATCGCATAGGCCGCGATGATCATGCCTTCGATGACTGTGTGCGGGTTGTAGCGCAGGATGTCGCGATCCTTGAACGTTCCCGGCTCACCCTCATCGGAATTGCACGCAAGATACTTGTCGCCCGGGAAAGAACGGGGCATGAAGCTCCACTTCAATCCGGTCGGAAAGCCTGCACCACCCCGGCCCCGCAACACCGAAGCCTTGAGTTCGGCAATGATGGCCTCGGGCGGCGTTTTGTCCGCAATGATCTTGCGCAACGCAGCATATCCGCCGCGGGCGACATAATCCTGAAGCCGCCAGGTGCGGTCGCCATCGACTCCGGCGAGAATAAGTCCGTGCGCGCTCATTTGTCTTCCAGATCGGCCAGCATTTGGTCGATTTTCTCGGTCGTCATCCAGCTGCACATCTTGTGATTGTTGTGCAGCAGCACAGGGGCATCTCCACAAGCGCCCATACACTCACCCTCCTTGAGAGTGAACTTGCCGTCAGCTGTGGTCTCGTTGAAGTCGATACCCAGCTTGCTTTTCAGGTAATCGGCGGCGTGGACACCACCCGACAACGCGCAGGGCAAATTGGTACAGACCGTGATCTTGTGGCGCCCCACCGGCGCGAGGTCGTACATGTTGTAGAAGCTCGCCACTTCATATGCGGCAATGGCCGGCATTCCGAGATAGCTCGCGACGTACTCGATGACGTCCTTGGGCAACCAGCCCTTTTCGACCTGTGCAATGCGCAGCGCTGCCATGACAGCCGACTGCTTCTGGTCTGACGGATATTTTGCGATCTCGCGATCGATCTGTTGCAGCGTTTCCTGGCTCAGCATGTCGTACTCTTTTTCCGGATAGCCTGCCGTCTGTTCGTTGGGGCGCACACTTTCAGGCTGTGAACGCTCATCTGTCGATTTCGCCGAACACGACGTCCATCGTGCCGATGATTGCAACAACGTCGGCAATCATGTGCCCGCGGGTCAGTTCGTCCATCGCTGCGAGGTGGGCAAAGCCCGGCGCACGCAGCTTCAGGCGATAGGGCTTGTTTGCGCCGTCGGACACGGCATAGACGCCGAACTCGCCCTTTGGATGCTCGATCGCGGCATAAACCTCGCCCTTCGGAACGTGCATACCCTCGGTGAAGAGCTTGAAATGGTGAATCAGCTCTTCCATGTTGGCCTTCATGTTCTCGCGAGCCGGAGGCGCAACCTTGTGATTGTCGGTAATTACCGGACCCGGATTCTTGCGCAGCCAGTCGATGCACTGACGAATGATCCGGTTCGACTGGCGCATTTCTTCCATGCGGCACAGGTAACGGTCGTAACAGTCCCCGTTCTTGCCGACCGGAATATCGAAATCAACCTTGTCGTACACCTCGTAGGGCTGCTTCTTGCGCAGATCCCATGCGATACCCGAACCACGCAGCATCGGGCCGGTAAAGCCCCAGCCCAGCGCCTGCTCGGGTGATACCACGCCAATTCCGACCGTACGTTGCTTCCAGATCCGGTTGTCGGTCAGCAGGGTCTCGTATTCGTCGCAATAGCGCGGAAAACGGTTGGTGAAGTCCTCAAGGAAATCGAGCAGCGAGCCCTGACGATTCGCGTTGAGATCCTTGATTGCCTTAGCGTTCTTGAACTTGTTCGCCTGATACTGCGGCATGCGATCGGGCAGATCGCGATAAACGCCACCCGGCCGGTAATACGCCGCATGCATCCGCGCACCCGACACCGCCTCGTAGGCGTCCATGAGATCTTCACGCTCACGGAAGGTGTAGAGCACCATCGTCATTGCGCCAATATCCAGCGCATGCGTTCCGATGTTCAGCAGGTGATTCAGGACACGGGTAATTTCGTCGAACATCACCCGGATGTACTGAGCACGCAACGGCACCTCGACACCGAGCAACCGCTCGATCGCCATGCAGTACGCATGCTCGTTGCACATCATCGACACGTAGTCGAGACGGTCCATGTAGGGCACGGACTGCACCCAGGTGCGGGTTTCGGCCAGCTTCTCCGTGCCGCGATGCAGCAGACCGATGTGCGGATCAGCGCGCTCGACGACCTCACCATCCAACTCGAGCACCAGGCGCAAGACGCCATGTGCCGACGGGTGCTGCGGGCCAAAGTTGATCGTGTAGTTGCGGATCTCAGCCATGACCGACGTCCCCGTAGCTTTCCTCGCGCACGATGCGCGGTGTGTTTTCACGCGGTTCGATGCTGACCGGCTGATAGACAACCCTGCCCTGCTCCGGGTCGTAGCGCATCTCGACATAACCGGAAACAGGAAAATCCTTGCGGAAGGGATGACCGACAAATCCGTAGTCGGTCAGGATGCGGCGCAAATCCGGGTGACCGGCGTACATGATGCCGTAAAGATCAAAGGCCTCACGCTCGAACCAGTTTGCACTCGGCCACAGCTCGCACAGGGAGTCGAGAACCGGGAAGGCATCATCTTCGGCAAACACACGAAGACGAACGCGCCAGTTGTGACGAATCGACATCAGATGCGAAGCGGATGCGAAACGCTTGCCGCTCCAGCCACCATTTCCATAAGCGGAATAATCAAGCCCGGACACATCGAGCAGTTGCTCAAAATGCAGACTTTCATGGTCACGCAACGTCAGCGCCACGTGAAGATAATCGGCAGCGGACACCTCAATGGTGACCTCTCCGCGATCAAGAACCAGCGACTGCAGTTTTTCGCCAAACACTTCCTGCAGAGACTGGCTCAGACGTTCAAGCTTGGAACTCATGATCTGGAGCCTCGTCAGCGCGCAATCGTATTGGTGCGCTTGATCTTGTTCTGAAGCTGGATGATGCCGTAGAGCAGCGCCTCGGCCGTCGGAGGACAACCCGGAACATAGACATCCACCGGCACGATGCGATCACAACCACGCACAACCGAGTAGGAATAGTGATAGTACCCACCGCCGTTTGCGCACGAACCCATCGAAATCACCCAGCGTGGCTCGGCCATCTGGTCGTACACCTTGCGCAGCGCCGGCGCCATCTTGTTGCACAGCGTACCCGCAACGATCATCAGATCGGACTGCCGCGGACTGGGCCGGAAGACCACGCCGAAACGGTCAAGGTCATAACGCGAACAGCCCGCATGAATCATCTCGACCGCACAACAGGCCAAACCGAAAGTCATGGGCCACAACGACCCCGTGCGCGTCCAGTTGATGACCGCATCAAGCGAAGTAGTTACAAACCCCTCGCGAAAGACGCCCTCTATGCTCATGCCTTACTCCCAGTCGAGTGCGCCGTTTTTCCACTCGACGATGTAGCCGATAACCAGGATAGTCAGAAAGACCATCACCGACCCGAAGACGAACCAGGCAACCTCACCCGCAGCGATGAATTCCTGGAAGACGGTCGCCCACGGAAACAGGAAGGCGATTTCAAGATCGAAAAGAATGAAGAGAATGGCGATGAGATAGTAGCGGACGTCGAACTTCATACGGGCGTCTTCGAACGCCTCGAAGCCGCACTCATACGGAGACAGCTTTTCACTGTCGGGACGATGGGGCGCGATGATGCGACCCAGCAGGATGGGAACGATCCCAAAACCCAGACCAACAAGGATGAACAGCAGAACGGGAAAATAGCTTTCCAACATGACTCAATGACCCCTATTGAGTTTGGCAACTTGTTGCTGCCATTATTGTTTTAGCTGCCCTTCATGGAAACGCCCGCTGTTGCGGGCGTTCTCTATATTCTGGTGCCGACGGTGAGACTCGAACTCACACGACCGAAGCCACTACCCCCTCAAGATAGCGTGTCTACCAATTTCACCACGTCGGCTTACTTCGTACAGCGCGAGAATTATACGACGTTTTCCGCACTGCGCAAAGTGATACTTATACCTACTGCGGGATGGACTTAGCCTTCGAGTCATCGACCGGAGCGGCCGGAACTGCGCCAGCTGCAGGCTCTGCGGGCGCACTCTGAACAACGCCATCCATCACGCTCGAGGGCGCCGCAGGCTTGTTACTTGCGAGGTAACTCAGACTGAGACTGGTAATGAAAAACACCGTCGCCATCGCTGCCGTCGTGCGGCTCAGGAAGTTGGCCGAACCCGAAGACCCGAACAGGCTCCCCGACGACCCACCACCAAAAGCAGCACCCGCATCTGCACCTTTACCGTGCTGCACAAGAACCAGACCGATCACGCCGAGACCGACCAGAACATGCACCGTCAGCACCAGAGGAAAAACGACATCACTCATCACAACGAACCTTGAAAGAAACCTGCATCAGTTTTGTTTAACCATCGCCGCACGGCAAATGGCCATGAAATCTTCAGCCACCAGCGAGGCACCGCCAATTAACCCACCATCGACATCCTTCACTGCAAACAACTCATCGGCGTTTTCTGGCTTGACGCTGCCGCCATAGAGAATGCGGACACCATCAGCGTCAACATCATGCGCGCGCAGCCACGAACGCAGACCGCCATGCACATCGCCAACCTGGGCGGCAGTCGCCGACAAGCCACTCCCGATTGCCCACACCGGTTCATATGCAACAACAATTCGTGCCATTGCATCTGCACCCGTAACATCCAGCACTGCTTCAAGCTGGCGCCCGACGACGCTCATCACCTGCCCGGCTTCGCGCTCGGCGAGCGTCTCACCGACACAAACAATCGGCACCAAGCCTGCTGCCTGCGCTGCAAGCACCTTGCGCCCAACGACTGCGTCGCTCTCAGCAAAAAGCGCACGTCGCTCGGAGTGTCCAACGATCGTGTAGCTGCAACCGAACTCTGCCAACATCGACGCACTGACTTCGCCGGTGTACGCACCCGACGTATATTCGCTGACATTCTGTGCGCCGAGACCAATGCCCTGCAACGCCGATCCGGCCTGAGCAAGGTACGGATACGGCACACATACCGCCATCTCGACACCCGGCAGCGCAGCGAGCGCGGAAAGCAGGCGCGCATTCGCATCGAGACTGCCGTTCAGTTTCCAGTTGCCGGCAACCAGTTTCTTCGACATACCGAAAGCCGTCCGATAAATCGGAGGATTATATGCTGCCGCGAGCAATGCAGCAAAGGGCCATCTCGGAGACGCGGAAGAGTGTGCTCCCAGCAACTGCCCCGAAACTGCAGCCATGCACGTTGAACCTGGCGCAATACATGACTCACACCCCGTAAATCCCCCCCTGCACGAAGATCAGGAAACGGCCGTCGGCAACGTAGCCAGGCCCGCACGCGCATTCAGACTGGACAGGGTGCAAGAACGCGCCAAAATGAAGACAGGATCATCATTCTTTTTCGCGTACAGTCCCTTCGAGGACTCACACCCGCAACAAGGAGACGGCGATGGAAAACCCGATTCACGAATTCAAGGATTTGTTCGAGCAACTGGGACTTCCGAGCGACAAGGGCTCGATCACGTCTTTCATCGACAGGCACCGGCCTCTGTCACATGACATAAAGCTAAGCGACGCGCCGTTCTGGAGCACGTCGCAGGCGGCATTTCTGCGCGAAGAACTGCTTGAGGATGCGGACTGGGCTGAGGTCGTGGACCGACTGGACGTCGCACTCAGAACGGTTTGACCAAGAAAAGGCACTTAAGCAGGGGCAAGCAGGAAGCCACCACCGACAGACACCCGGCGCAGCTGAAGGAAAACGGGGCCTGATGGCCCCGTTTTTCATTGTATTCAGCCAAAGCGACCAGTAATGTAGTCCTCTGTTTCCTTCTTCTTGGGCTTCAGGAACAGCTCATCCGTCACGCCGAACTCCACCATCTCGCCCAGATACATATAGGCCGTGTAATCCGAGATTCGTGCGGCCTGCTGCATGTTGTGGGTCACGATGACGATGGTGAACTCTTCCTTAAGTTCCCCGATCAGCTCTTCGATGCGTGACGTGGAGATCGGGTCAAGGGCCGAAGTCGGCTCGTCGAGCAGGATCACCTGTGGCTTGACCGCAATGCCGCGCGCGATACACAGCCGCTGCTGCTGACCACCCGAAAGGCTCATGCCGCTCTGGTGCAGCTTGGTCTTGACCTCATCCCACAGCGCAGCCTTGCGCAGCGCCCACTCCACCCGGTCGTCCATGTCGGAAACCGACATCTTCTCGTGCAGCTTCACCCCAAATGCGATGTTGTCGTAAATCGACATCGGAAACGGCGTCGGCTTCTGGAATACCATGCCGATCTTGGCGCGAAGTACGCTGACGTCAATACCCGAATCGAGCAGATTCTTGCCGTCGAAAATCAGACCACCCTCTGCGCGCTGTTCCGGATAGAGGTCGTACATGCGGTTGATCGTGCGCAACAATGTCGACTTGCCGCAACCCGAGGGACCGATGAAGGCCGTGACCTTGTGCCGCGCCATCTTGAAGTTGATGTTCTTGAGGGCGTGAAACTTGCCGTAGTAGAAGTTGAAGTCCTTGAACTCGATCTGTGCGTCGGTGATTTCCATAATCGTCTCGAAAGGCCCGCAAGGAGGCTTAGTTGATCTTTTCCACCCGCAGGAACACGCGGGCAACAATGTTCAGCACCAGCACACCAAGCGTAATCAGGAATACGCCGGCCCACGCCAGATCCTGCCAGTTGGAGAACGGGCTCATGGCGAACTTGTAGATCGTAACCGGGAGGTTAGCGACCGGACCGTTCATATCCATCGACCAGAACTGGTTTGACAAAGCTGTAAACAACAGCGGCGCGGTCTCACCGGCGATACGTGCGACGGCAAGCAGCACCCCGGTCATCACGCCTGCGCGTGCCGCTCGCAAGGTCACCTTCGAAATCACGACGCTTTTCGGCGCACCGAGTGCGAAGGCCGCTTCGCGCAGCGTGTCCGGAATCAGCTGCAGCATGTTTTCCGTCGTACGCACAACCACCGGCAGCACGATCAGGGCCAGCGCGATCACACCCGACCAACCGGAGAACTGGCCAGTCTGGGCAACCACGACCGCATACACGAAAAGACCGATCACGATTGACGGTGCAGACAGCAGCAGGTCGTTGATGAAGCGCGTTGCACCGCCAAGTACGGTAAAGCGCCCGTACTCAGCAAGATACACGCCCGCCAGAATTCCGATCGGCGTACCCAGCAGCGTTGCCAGACCAACCATCACCAGGCTGCCCACGATCGCGTTAAGCAGACCGCCAACGTCGTCGCCAGGCGGGGGGGTCATCTCGGTGAACAGTGTGAGCGACAGACCTGAAATACCCAGTTTGAACACTGTGAAGAGAATCCAGACCAGCCACACCAGTCCGAACATCATCGCCGCCAGCGATAGCGTGAGCGCTATCGCATTGACCAGCTTGCGTCGTTTAAGCAGATTCATGATTTGCCTATCAACTCTTTGCGCCCTCGCCCTTGGCGAGACGGAGCAGAAACAGTTTTGAGATCACCAGCACGATCATCGTGATCACGAACAGAATCAGGCCCAACTCCATCAGCGCCGCAGTGTGCAGGCCGGGGTCTGCCTCAGCGAATTCGTTTGCGAGCGCTGAAGTAATACTGTTACCCGGATCAAACAGCGATGGCGAGTTGAGGAAGTTCGTATTACCGATAACGAAGGTCACGGCCATCGTTTCGCCCAGCGCACGCCCCAGACCAAGCATCACGCCACCGATCACGCCGGTCTTGGTGTAAGGCAGCACGACACCCCACATCACCTCCCAGGTGGTACAACCAAGGCCGTAAGCGGACTCCTTGAGCATCGGCGGCGTCACGTCGAACACGTCACGCATGACCGATGCGATATACGGAATGATCATGATCGCAAGGATGATCCCAGCGGACAGCAAGCCGATGCCGATAGGCGGACCGGAAAACAGCGCACCAATGACAGGGATATTTCCGAGCGTTGCGCCAAGAAAGGGCTGCACGTACTCGCCAAAGATGGGCGCAAAAACCAGCAGCCCCCACATGCCATAAACAATACTGGGAATAGCGGCCAGCAATTCGATGGCAGTCCCCAGCGGGCGACGCAGCCACAACGGAGAAAGCTCGGTCAGAAACAGCGCAATCCCGAAACTCACCGGCACTGCGATCAGCAACGCGATTGCAGATGTAACCAGCGTGCCGTATACGGGAATCAGCGCGCCGAACTTCTCCATCGGCGGATCCCAATCCGTCGAAAACACGAAGCCAATGCCAAATTCGCGAATGCTTGGCCAGGATTCATAGATCAACGAAAGGATGATCCCGGCAAGCAGAATCAGGGTCAGGATGGCGAAAGAACGCGCCGCCAGCCCGAACAGACGGTCGCCAAATTTACTCCAGGCTGACGCTTTGAACTCTTTCGTGGACATACGGATACCCGAAAGGGCGGCGGCATCGCCGTCGCCCGCAGAAACAAGACCAAAGGCCATCTCGGCCTCTGGTTGCTCATTGGAGCGGAGCACGTGTGCGCTCCGCTTACTTGCCGGAATACACGGTCTTGCCAGACGTATCCTTGATCATGCCCCAGGACGTCTTGATGAGCTTGATGGTCTCGGCCGGCAGCGGCACGTAATCGAGCTCGGAAGCCAGCGCACCACCATTCGCAAACGCCCATTCGAAGAACTTCAGCGTTTCAGCAGCCTGAGCGGGCTTTTCCTGCGCCTTGTGCATCAGAATGAAGGTCGCACCGGTGATCGGCCACGACGCCTTGCCCGGCTCATCGGTCAGAATTTCATAGAACTCGGCCTTGCTCCAGTCGGCGCTGGCAGCTGCGGCTGCGAAAGCACCTTCCGTAGGACCAACAACCGAACCTTCCTTGTTCTTCAGGAGGGTGTGAGCCAGCTTGTTCTGCTTGGCGTACGAATACTCAACATAGCCGATCGAACCCGGCAGACGTTGCACGAAGGCGGACACACCTTCGTTACCCTTGCCACCCAGACCCACCGGCCACTGAACAGCCGAACCCTCACCAATTTTTTCCTTCCAGTCCGACGAAACCTTGGACAGGTAGTTGGTGAAGATGAAGGTCGTACCCGAACCGTCGGCACGGCGGACTACACCGATATCCTGTTCCGGCAGCGAGAGCTTCGGGTTCAACGCAGCGATCGCCGGGTCGTTCCACTTGGTGATCTTGCCTTGATAGATATCGGCAAGAACCTGGCCGGTCAGGGTCATGTCACCGGGCTTGATACCCTCGATATTGACGACCGGCACAACACCACCGATCACCGTCGGGAACTGCTGCAGACCGCCCTTGGCGAGTTCTTCGGGCTTCAGGGGCTTGTCGGACGCACCGAAATCGACCGTCTTGGCGTTGATCTGGCGAACACCGCCACTGGAACCGATCGACTGGTAGTTAACCTTGTTGCCAGTCGCTTTCTGGTAGGCATCAGCCCACTTCGCATACACAGGCGCGGGGAAGGATGCACCAGCTCCTGTGATATCAGCAGCCTGCACGCCCATCGAGAAAAAGGCTGCGGTACTTGCAACAACAACTAGCTTGGTCGATACGCGGATCATGACTACCTCGTGTTTGGTAACTGAGCCGCTAAAGTAGCAAGCGACTGTTACAAACACATTTCATGTCTTTAAAAATTAAGACGGACGACACATGAAAAGTGCGGCATCCACCATTTAATCAATAACTTGAAGTAATTCTCAAATATTACAGCCCGCGCAGATCTTTGTACGTTCAGGCTACCGCCAGCTCGACCGCCGCCGCAATCTGACGCGCGAGACGTTCAACCATGTCTCCATCCTGGCCCTCCACCATGACCCGCAATAACGGCTCGGTGCCCGATGGGCGCAACAGGACACGGCCGGCATCGCCAAGCTCACGTTCCGCCTCCTCCCGCGCGGTGTCGATTCCCTGGTCGGCCTTCCATTCGAAGCCCGCGGGCAACCGCACATTGATCAGACGCTGCGGGTAGAAAACCAGGTCTGCGCAGCTCTCCGCCAGCGTCTGGCCGCGCTGCTTGAGCGCCGCCAGCACCTGCAGGGCCGACACGATGGCATCACCTGTTGAATGACAGTCGAGGCAGATGATATGTCCGGAATTCTCGCCTCCGAGCTGCCAGCCCTTCTCATGCAGCAACTCAAGGACATAGCGGTCGCCAACCTTGGCCCGCGCGAACGGCACACCAAGACGGCCGACAGCATGCTCGAAGCCCAGATTGCTCATGAGGGTGCCCACCACCCCATCAAGCCGCCCCGCCGCCCTGCGCGCGGCAGCGATCACGTAGATCAGCTTGTCCCCGTCGTAGATCTCACCCTGGCGGTCGACCATGATCAGGCGATCGCCGTCGCCATCAAGGGCGATGCCGATATCCGCCCCCTCGGCAAGAACGGTCTTGCGCAGGTTCTCGGGGCGGGTTGCACCAACGCCGTCATTGATGTTCAGCCCATTCGGATCAACGCCAACCGAAACCACATCGGCGCCAAGCTCGTGAAAAACGCTGGGGGCGATGTTGTACGCTGCGCCGTGAGCGCAGTCGAGCGCAATCCGCAATCCGCGCAGGTCGAGTTCGTTGGGAAAAGTACTCTTGCAAAACTCGATGTAACGGCCGGCAGCGTCGTTGATGCGGCGTGCCCGGCCGAGACGGGCAGAATCAACGCAACCCATGGGTTCATCGAGATGAGCCTCTATCTCGGCCTCCATCGCATCGGGCAGTTTGGTACCGCCCGAAGAGAAGAACTTGATACCGTTATCGTAGAAGGGATTGTGGGAGGCGGAAAGCACCACGCCTGCCTGCAGCCTGAGCGCGCGGGTCAGGTAGGCCACGGCAGGCGTTGGAATCGGCCCGGCGAGCATCACATCCACGCCCGCTGCGGCAAAACCCGCCTCCAGCGCCGCCTCAAGCATGTAGCCGGAAATCCGCGTGTCCTTGCCGATCAGGATGGCAGGACGCTCTCCTGCGGGCAACTGCTCGCGCGCGACCAGGGACACACCGGCTGCATAACCAATACGCATCACGAACTCTGGCGTAATCGGAAACTCGCCTACACAGCCCCGCACACCATCGGTGCCGAAATACTTGCGTCCCATGCTGACCTCACCCATACGACAAAAGCGGGATTATGACACCGCCTGCCACACTGTGAGCGCATCCCGTGTTGGCGCAACATCGTGAACACGCACGATCGCCGCACCACGCTGTACTGCGACCAGCGCTGCCGCCACACTGGCGATCACGCGCTGATCAACCGCACGCCCCGTCAACGCCCCCAGCATCGATTTGCGTGACAGCCCCGCAAGGACCGGCAGGCCGGTCGCACCAAAACCAGCCAACGCTCGCAGCAAGGTGCAATTGTGTGCGACGGTCTTGCCGAAACCGAAGCCCGGATCGAGCACGATACGCTCTCGCGCCACACCTGCTGCGGTCAGGGCGCCGACTCTTTCGTCGAGAAAAGCCGCGACATCCGCCACGACATCCTCGTAGGCTGGATGGGTTTGCATGGTGCGGGGCTCACCTTGCATATGCATGACACAAAGTCCGGCCCGCCCGCCCGCAACCGCTTCGACAGCGCCGGGAGCGCGAAACGCATTCACGTCATTGATCATGTCCGCACCGGCGAGAAGCACCGCCCGCATCACTGCCGGCTTGAGCGTATCCACCGAAATCGGAACGCCCAGACCAACGAGCGCTTCAACCACCGGGATCAACAGGTCAAGTTCCTGCTGCTCACTTACGGGTTCGGCCCCGGGGCGGGTCGACTCCGCCCCTATATCCAGGATGTCGGCACCCTCGCGCAACGCTGACTCCGCACGCTGCACCGCAGCAGCAACGTCATCGCGCAAACCGTCACCCGAGAACGAATCCGCGGTTAAATTGACAATTGCCATGATCCTGGGGACAGAAAGATCCAGATCAAAGCGCCCACAGATCAGATTGGGCATGGACAAGCTCTCCTCCTGCACGCCAGACTGGCGCACGAAAAAACGGGCCGGAAATCCGGCCCGTTCGCTGTAACGGTAACAACTGAATCAGGCGGCCGGCGCGGCGGCCGTGGGCGCAGCCCCAGGGGTATCGTCCGAGGAACGCGACTGCGGAACCTGAGTCGGTTTGGGGGGACGCGGCGGACGTCCTTCCATGATGTCGTTGATCTGTTCGGCGTCGATCGTCTCCAGCTCAAGCAAGGCCGCGGTCATTGCTTCGACCTTGTCGCTGTTCTCTTCCAGCAGGCGACGCGCCAGCGCGTACTGCTGATCGACAATACGACGAATTTCCGCATCAACCTTCTGCATCGTGGCTTCCGACACGTTACGGTGCGTCGTTACCTGACGTCCGAGGAAGATTTCACCCTCTTCCTCACCGTAGACCATCGGCCCGAGCGTATCCGACATGCCCCACTGAGTCACCATGCGCCGCGCGAGATCCGTTGCACGCTGGAAGTCGTTTGACGCACCGGTGGTCATCTGTTTCATGAAGATTTCCTCCGCAATCCGACCACCAAACAACACGGTGATGGTTTGCAGCAGGCGCTCACGATCCTGACTGTAGCGGTCTTCCGTCGGCAACTGCATGGTGACGCCAAGCGCGCGACCACGCGGAATGATCGTGACCTTGTGCACCGGGTCGGTCTTGTCCAGCAACCGCGCGACCACGGCGTGTCCGGATTCGTGGTACGCCGTGTTGCGGCGCTCCTCTTCCGGCATCACCACCGAGCGGCGCTCGGCACCCATCATGATCTTGTCCTTGGCACGCTCGAAGTCTTCCATATCGACCAGACGCTTGTTACCACGTGCGGCGAACAAGGCAGCTTCGTTGACCAGGTTGGCCAGATCCGCACCTGCGAACCCGGGCGTACCACGTGCCAGCACCTGCGGCTCGACGTCGGGTGCAATGGGCACCTTGCGCATGTGAACCTTGAGAATCTGCTCACGACCGCGAATATCAGGCAGGGAAACCACGACCTGACGGTCGAAACGGCCCGGGCGCAGCAGCGCAGGATCGAGCACGTCAGGACGGTTGGTTGCCGCAACAACGATCACACCGGCCTGACCTTCGAAGCCATCCATTTCAACCAGCAACTGGTTCAGGGTCTGCTCGCGCTCGTCGTTACCACCACCCATGCCGGCACCACGCTGGCGGCCGACCGCATCGATTTCGTCGATAAAAATGATGCACGGTGCGTGCTTCTTGGCCTGCTCGAACATGTCCCGCACACGTGCGGCACCGACACCGACAAACATTTCGACGAAGTCCGAACCGGAGATCGAGAAGAAGGGCACCTTGGCCTCACCCGCGATCGCCTTCGCCAGCAAGGTCTTGCCGGTACCCGGCGAACCGACCATCAGCACACCCTTGGGAATACGACCACCGAGCTTCTGGAATTTGGACGGATCGCGCAGGAACTCGACAAGTTCGAAGACTTCTTCCTTGGCCTCGTCGCACCCGGCGACATCGGCAAAGGTGATCGAGTTGGCTGATTCATCGAGCATGCGCGCCTTGCTCTTGCCGAAGGAAAAGGCACCGCCCTTTCCGCCGCCCTGCATCTGGCGCATGAAGAAAATCCACACCCCGATCAAAAGCAGCATCGGGAACCACGATACGAAAATGCTAGACAGGAAGGACTGCTCTTCCTCCGGCTTGGACGCGGTCACCGCCACGCCGTAGCGCATCAGGTCGGAAACCATCCAGATATCCTGAACACCGGGGGTGTACACGGTGATGGAGCGGCCTTCCTGGGTCGTCGCGCGCAGCATGCGACCATCCACGGTTGCCTTTGCAATGCGCCCGGACTTGGCCTCCTCCATGAACTGGGAGTACTCCATCGTGTTAGGCGCAGCCTGCCGCGTATTGAACTGGTTGAACACAGTCATCAGCACAACACCGATAACCATCCAGATCGCGAGATTCTTGAAGAGATTGTTCAACGTCTTACCCCGAAAGCCCGTCATGGGCGTGCACACTAAGGACCCATTCTAGTGGCGAACGTTCCCGCCAGCAAACCAATGAGCGGCATTGATACCAGCTATCGTCGTTGCCTGAGGCTCGGTCACCGGGTTCGGCAACCCCGAGCATCAGGATGAAGCCCTTACACACGTTCTGATCATGCAAAACCGGACCGAACCGGAAATCAGGACCGCAGCTTGCTCGCAAGCAAATAGACTTCCGCGCTACGGTCTCTGGAAGCCTTCGGTTTGCGCACTTGGACGGAAGCAAAGTGACGCTCCATTTCCTTGCGAAACTCCATGAAGCCCTCACCCTGAAACACCTTCACCAGAAAATGGCCGTGGGCGTTGAGGTGGTTGACCGCAAAATCGAGCGCCAATTCGCACAACATGATCGAGCGAGCCTGATCGACGGTCGCCACCCCGGACAGGTTTGGCGCCATGTCGGACAGCACAACATCTACATGGGCACCATCAAGGCGTTTTTCAAGCTCGGCCAGCACGCTGTCTTCGGTAAAGTCCCCCTGCAGGAAGTCCACACCGTGAATATGCTCGATTGGCAGGATGTCGAGCGCAAACACGCGACCGTCCGGTCCGCAACGCTGCACCGCGATCTGGCTCCAGGAACCCGGAGCGACGCCCAGATCCACCACCACGTTGGCGCGCTTGAGGAGGTGATCACGGTCATCGATCTCCATCAGCTTGTACGCAGCGCGTGCGCGGTAGCCTTCAGCGTTTGCGCGCAACACATAGGGGTCGTTGAGGTGTTCGTGCAACCACGCTTTGCTGGTCTTGTTTCGCTTCATCAGAGTAAAATCCGGGGCCTACAGAGGTAATAAATGTCAATGATCGAGCTTACACCTGCACAGCGCCGCGAATATCGCGCGCGTGCGCACCATCTGAGTCCCGTCGTCACCATCGCGGGCAATGGCCTGACGCCTGCCGTCATCGCCGAAATCGACAGCTCGCTGCAGGCGCACGAGCTGATCAAGGTTCGTGTCCAGGGCACGGAACGCGAGCAGCGCGCCGCACTGATGCAGGAACTATGCACCAGCCTCGATGCAGCTCCCGTACAGCACATCGGCAACATTCTGATCGTCTGGCGCCTGCGCCGGGAAGAAGAAAAGAAGGCCGCACAGCCTGCCGCCGCAAAGCGTTCGGGCGGTGCCGCTACAGCAAAATCCGCTGCTGCCTTCGCCGCTGCGGCGCGCCGCGCTGCACTGGCCAAGGCCTCTGCCGAAAAACGTCGCATCGCATCGCGCAAATCTCCGGCACGTGGCCGCAACGCCGGCACACCCGGTTCAGGCCGCGACCGCTGACTCGCTATCGTACCCTGCACATCAGCGCAGGGTACGCCTCAAGCCAAGCACAAGCATGACCCCAAGCAGGCTCTGCAACAGATAGAGCACGCTGGACACCCCGTGCCAGGTCGAAAAGCGATCCCGCATCACGCTGTGCATGACCTCCCGCGGCCATGCACTGGCTTTGAGTTCGGCCATCAATGGCTGTATGCCGTACTGCCCCGCGATCGTACACGCAAGCAGGACAAGCACCAGCCAGAAGAGCCGGTTGCGAAAAGCCTGCCAGCCCAGGCGCATGCCAAGGAATGCCAAAAGATAAGCCGCAGACCCGATACCAATCCAGGCCACAAGAGTAAACAGGCGCCCTGCAACACTCCCCGCCAGACTTCGATCAGACAGCATCGAGAACAGTGTTGGCGCGACCATGTAACCGACCACCCACATTGCACCGATCCACAAGGTAACCAGAAGCACTGCGAGGTGGTCTGCGACACGGTTCATTGATTTTCAGATATAGCTGACTTCAATGATTTCAAGCTCGCGGATGCCGCCCGGCGCCTGAACCTCTGCCACATCGCCGGCGTACTTTCCGATCAAGGCGCGAGCGATCGGCGAACTCACCGAGATCTTGTTCAGCTTGATGTCGGCTTCGTCTTCGCCCACGATCTGATAGCTGATCGTCTTGCCGGAATCCATGTCCTCAAGGATCACGGTGGCACCGAAAACGCAGCGGCCATCGGCGTCGAGCAGCTTGGGATCGATAATCTGAGCGTTCGACAACTTGCTCTCGACCTCCATGATGCGCCCCTCGACAAAACCCTGCCGCTCCTTGGCAGCGTCGTACTCGGCATTCTCGGACAGATCACCGTGCGAACGCGCTTCCGCGATTGCAGCGATGACACTGGGTCTCTCCACCGTTTTCAAACGGTGGAGTTCGGCGCGGAGCGCTTCCGCGCCCGCGATGGTCAATGGCGTCTTGTTCATTTGCTCTGATTCAGTTCCGCATGCAATTCCTGCACTGCATAGACCTCAAGACCGGCCAGATGGCGCAGCCCCATGCAGGCAGCGCGCGCGCCCTCGATGGTGGTAAAAACACTCGCCTTTGCCGCCAGCGCGCTGGTGCGGATGGAGCGTGAGTCGGTGATCGCCTGACGCTTTTCCTCGACCGTATTGATCACGAGCACGACTTCTTCGTTCTTGATCATGTCGACAATATGCGGACGACCTTCGTTCACCTTGTTGACCATGGTCACCGGGATACCCGCAGCTTCGAGTACGCCACCCGTGCCGCGCGTCGCAACGAGCGAGAAGCCGAGCTCATGAAGTTCCCTGGCCACCTCCACCGCAGCACCGCGGTCGGCAGGCTTGACGCTGATGAAGGCCGTACCGGATGTCGGCAGACGCACGCCAGCACCGATCTGACTCTTGATAAAGGCCTCGGCAAAGCTGCGGCCAACACCCATCACCTCGCCAGTCGATTTCATCTCGGGACCGAGAATCGTATCCACACCCGGGAACTTGACGAAGGGGAACACCGCCTCCTTCACCGAGAAATACGGCGGCACGATCTCGCCCGTCACCCCCTGGCTCGCGAGGCTCTGACCGGCCATGCAACGTGCTGCGATCTTGGCCAGCGGCAGCGAGCATGCCTTGGATACGAAAGGAACGGTGCGCGACGCACGCGGATTCACTTCGAGCACATAAACAACCGCATTGTCGCCCTCGCCCTGAATCGCGAACTGCACGTTCATCAA
>Ga0172382_10002245_pt1 | contig 32777 bp, 29 predicted proteins | sample Leawel138RmetaG_FD_122245 | JGI IMG/M metagenome (GOLD analysis project Ga0172382, IMG submission 122245) | Leachate microbial communities from a municipal landfill in Southern Ontario, Canada - Leachate well 138R metaG | ecosystem: Engineered > Solid waste > Landfill > Unclassified | place...
ACCGCCCACGCCCGCAGTCAGGGTGACCAGCAGCCACTGGCCGTGGGACATATCCGGGTTCATGGTGAGCACGGCGAACATCACCGGGATGTTGTCCACCACCGCCGAGATGATGCCCACCAGAATATTGGCCGTAGTGGCGCCGAGGCCGAGGTACATGGATTCCGAGACCAGCGCCAGGTAGCCCAGGGTGCCGAGGCCGCCCACGCAGAGAACCACGCCATAGAAGAACATCAGCGTGTCCCACTCGGCGCGCTTCATGCTGATGAACACGTCGAAGGTCTTGAAGCGCGGCTTCACCAACGGCGCGAGCTCGCCGAGCTCCAGTTGCTCGGGGCCCTTGATGGTGCCGTTGGGCGCGTGGAGTTCATGACGGCGGATGAAATAGCCATAGAGCTTGAGCAGGCCGAGGCCGGTCATCATGCCGAGTACCGGCGGCAGGTGCAGGTAGTTGTGACCCGTCACGGCGAGCACCAGGGTGAAGGCGAACAGGCCGATGACCACAAAGCCGCCGTACTTGACGTGGACTTCCTCGCGCAGCGGTTCGGGCCGCGCCTTGGCTACCGCGAAGGACATGAACAGGGCGGGCACCAGCCAGTTCACCATGGAGGGGATGAACAGGGCAAAGAACTCATGGAATTGCACGATGCCCTTCTGCCACACCATCAGCGTGGTGATGTCGCCGAAGGGGCTGAAGGCGCCGCCGGCGTTGGCGGCGACCACGATGTTGATGCAGGCCACCACCACGAAGGTGGTGTTGCTGCCGCCCACGGCCAGCACCACGGCGGCCATCAGCAGGGCAGTGGTGAGGTTGTCGGCCACCGGCGAGATGAAGAAGGCGAGCAGGCCGGTGAGCCAGAAGATGGTGCGCAGGGTGAAGCCGCGGGAGACCAGCCAGGCGCGCAGCGCGGCGAACACATGGCGCTCGTCCATGGTGTTGATGTAGGTCATGGCCGCCAGCAGGAACAGGAATAGCTCGGCATATTCCAGGATGTTATGTCGTACCGCGTTACCGGCCGTCTCCATGTCGCCGTGCGTGGCATAGGCAATAGCCACCAGGATCCAGATGACCCCCGCAGCAATCATGACCGGCTTGGACTTGCGCAGGTGCAGGAATTCCTCGGCGATCACGGCCACGTAGGCGATGACGAAGATCGCCACGGCCACGATACCAAACCCACTGGCGGTGAAATCAATGGCTGAACCGCTGTCGCTGGCCCATGCAGCAGACGGAAGCAGCGCAAGGAGGGCGGCGGGAAGCAGCCGGCCAATCACTGACATCATTCTTCTCCTAGAAACTGATAATCGATGCATCTAGGATGCCAAACAATAAGTTCGTTGGCACCAAAAACCGATCAAGCGGCACGCGACTGGAGCATTGCCAGGGCGAGCGCGCCCACCCCGTCGGAATCGCCGCTGGCCCCAAGCCGCTCCCGCATCACCGCCAGACGCTCGCGCATGGCGCGATTGCGCACCTCGTCGAACAGCAGGGCCTCCGCCTCGGCGGCGACGTTTTCGGGCGTTGCGGCGTCCTGGATCAGTTCCGGGGCGATGCGCTCCCCCGCGACGATGTTGCACAGGCCGATGTGATCCACGCGTATGAGCCGGCGCATGATGCGATAACTGAGTGGTGCGATGCGATAGATCACAACGAGCGGCACCTGCATGAGCGCGATTTCCAGCGTCGCCGTGCCCGAGGCGCTGACAATGGCGTCACAGGCGGCCATCACCTCGTATGCGCGCCTGTCCACCTGGGTCACGGGCAGGTCGCGGCCTGCGAAATAGGGAGCGAAATCGGCCTCGGAAAGCGTCGACGCCCGCGGCAGCACGAATTGCAGATCCGGGTGGTCGCGGTGCAGCCGGGCGGCCGCATCGAGCAGCACCGGCAGCAGCCGCGTGATCTCGCTGCGGCGGCTGCCGGGGAACAGGCCCAGCACCTTGCGTGCGGGATCGAGCCCGAACTGGCGGCACGCGGTTTCGCGCTCCAGGCCGTGCGGCACTTCCTCGACCAGGGGATGGCCCACAAACGTCACCGGCACACCGGCCTTTTCGTAGAACGGCACCTCGAACGGAAACACCACGGCCATGTGGTCCACGCGTTCCTTGATGGTGTATACGCGTTTCTGGCGCCAGGCCCACACCTGGGGGCTGATGTAGTACAGCACCTTGACGCCCAGTTCCTTGGCGGTCTTGGCAAGGCGCAGGTTGAAATCGGGATAATCGACAAGAATCAGCAGGTCGGGCCGTTCGTCGCGCAGCTTGCGGCGCATGAGCTGCAAAGCGCCGTAGATGGTGTGAAAGTGCGCCAATACCTCGAACAGGCCCACCACCGCCATGACGCGCGAATCCACCAGCGTTTCCACGCCTTCGGCGCGCATACGGTCACCGCCGATGCCGAAGAAGCGCACCGACGGATCATGGCGCTTCACCGCCCGCACCAGCCCCGCCGCCCGCGCGTCACCGGAGGCCTCACCGGCGATGATCATGATGTTCTTCGTCGTCATGGTTCGACGCGGAGAACCCAGAGGCGCAGAGGACGCGGAGAAAATGCCATGGGCATTCTCGTCCTCCGCGAGCTCCGCGCCTCCGCGACCTCCGCGTTTATTCCGGATTAGCTATTTGACCGCCTTGGCGATCACCTCAAGCACCTCGTCCACCTGGGCGTTGCTGAGCTCGGGGTAGATGGGCAGGGACAGGCATTGGCTGGCGACGTGCTCCGTCACCGGCAGACTCGCGTCCTGGCACACGTCCGCAAAGGCCTTCTGCTGGTGCAGGGGCACGGGGTAGTAGATGGCGTTGGCGATCCGGGCCTCGTTGAGGGCCTTCTGGATGGCTTCCCGCTGCGGGCTCAGCAAGGTGTACTGGTGATATACGTGGCGGCCCTTGCCGTCCTCGTAGGCGGGGGTGACACCGTCCAGCTTCGCCAGGCCGGCGCTGTACCGATGGGCCACGCGGCGGCGGCCTTCGTTGAACTGCTCGATGCGCTTGAGCTTCACGCGCAGGATCACGGCCTGCAGTTCGTCCAGGCGGCTGTTGTAGCCGATGACGTCGTGGTAGTAGCGCACCTTGCTGCCGTGGTTGCGCAGCATGCGCACGCGCTCGGCCATGCCGGCGTCGTTGGTGGTGACCATGCCGCCGTCGCCGTAGCAGCCCAGGTTCTTGCTGGGGAAGAAGCTGTGGCAGCCGGCCAGGCCGATGCCGCCGGTCATGACGTCCATGGATGGACTAATGTCGCGAGAGGCAGGATGCCGTAAGCGACCGCCGCCGGTGGCGGCGCCGAAGGACTGGGCGCAGTCCTCGATGACCAGCAGCTTGTGCTTGTCGGCGATGGCCTGGATGGCCGCCATGTCGGCGGGCTGGCCGAACAGGTGCACGGGCAGGATGGCGCGGGTCTTCGGCGTGATGGCGGCCTCGATCTTCGCCGGATCGATGTTGAAGGTGCCCCCATCGATGTCCACGAACACCGGCTCGGCGCCCACGTAGCGGATGGCCTCGGCGGTGGCGATGAAGGTGAACGCGGTGGTGATCACCTCGTCGCCGGGGCCAATGCCGGCGGCGAGCAGGGCCAGGTGCAGGGCGTCGGTGCCGTTGGCGCAGGAGACGGCGTGCTCGACGCCCAGATAGGCCGCGGCTTCCTTTTCGAACTCCTGCACGTTGGGGCCGAGGATGAACTGGGTCTTTTCCAGGGCATCCAGCAGGCCGCGATCGATTTCCGCCTTGAGGGCCATGTACTGGCCCTTCAGGTCCACCATAGGGATCATTGCTTTTCTCCGGTAAGAAGTTCGGTAATCCAGATGGCCGTCTTCAGGGCGTCGCGGCCGTCTTCGCCGGTGACCGGCGGGGGCGTGCCCTGTTCGATGGCGGCGAGGAAGGCCTCGAGTTCCGCGCGGATGGCGTCGGAGTTCTCGAAAATGCTCTCCTCGGAAGTGATCTCGGGAATGCCCGGAAACATCTCCTTGTTACCCTTGCGGTGCACGGAAAGGACCTTGTCCTGGAAGTCCACGGAGATGTAGGCGTCGGGCTGGAAGATGCGCATCTTGCGCTGGGGCTTCATGCTCACGCGGCTGGCCGTGACGTTGGCCACGCAGCCGTTCTCGAACGTGAGGCGCGCGTTGGCGATGTCGATCTCCCTGGTGAGCACTGTCACGCCGTTGGTGTCGATCTTGGTGATGGGCGAGCGCACCAGGTTCTGGATGATGTCGATGTCGTGAATCATGAGATCGAGCACCACGTTCACGTCGGCGCCGCGCGGCTTGAACGGGGCGAGGCGATGGGACTCGATGAACTGCGGCCGGTCGAGCACCTTCTCCAGGGCCATGACCGCGGAGTTGAAACGCTCGAGATGGCCGATCTGCAGCACCAGGTTCTTCTGCTTCGCCAGGGCGATGAGTTCATCGGCCTCGGCCACGGTAACCGTCATGGGCTTTTCCAGCATCACGTGCACGCCGTGGGCCAGGAATTCCTTGGCAACGGCGTGGTGGAGCTGGGTGGGGACCACGATGCTCACCGCATCGACCTTGCCGAACAGCTGGCGGTAGTCGGTGAGGGCTTCGGTCTTGAGTTCGTCGGCCACGCGCTGTGCGGTTTCAGCGCAGGCGTCGACGACGGCGATCAATTCGGAGTTAGGGAGTGCCGCATACTTCTGAGCATGGAAGCGGCCGAGGTAGCCCACGCCGATGACGGCGGTTCGCAGCTTTTTCAACGGGGAAATCCTGATTGTGAGACGTTGTTCCGGTGGTCCGCGGCGGGGCCGTTAACCGGGCGCAAATGGTCGCATTTGCCAAGGGTTAAATCAATGCGGATGGCTTGGGCACGGGGTGTCGGGTATGCTTGCGCACCATGATGAAGCAGCAAGCCAGTTTCGATTTTTCCTCCGGCGCCGGCCGGTTGGCGGGCGTGGATGAGGCGGGCCGCGGTCCCTTGGCGGGGCCGGTGGTCGCCGCCGCGGTGATACTCGACCCTGCGCGCCCCATCGCCGGCCTGGACGACTCCAAGAAGCTCAGCGAAGCGGGCCGCGATGCCCTGTTCTCGCTGATCAAGGAACGTGCCCTGGGCTGGGCCGTTGGACGCGCCGAGGTGGAGGAAATCGACGGCATCAACATCCTGCAGGCCACCCTGCTGGCCATGCGCCGCGCCCTCGAGGCGCTGACCCCGGCCCCCGAGCACGCCCTCATCGACGGCAACCGCTGCCCCGAGGGGCTGGCCTGCACGGCGGAGTGGGTGATTGACGGCGACGCCAAGATCGAAGCCATCAGCGCCGCCTCCATCATCGCCAAGGTGACCCGCGACCGGGAAATGGTCGCCCTGGACAAACGATTCCCCGGCTACGGCTTTGCCAAGCACAAGGGCTACGGCACGGCCGAACACCTCAAGGCCCTCGACAGCCTCGGTCCCTGTCCCATCCACCGCCACAGCTTCGCGCCGGTCAAGTCGCGGCTTTGATGGAGCAACCGCGGTGGCCACGGAGAAAGCCGCGATTCTTCCGATTACATCTCCTTGGTGGGAGCGAGCTTCCGCTCGCGACCCGGGTTGGCTGCAATCCAATCGCGAGCAGAAGCTCGCTCCCACGGCAGGATGCCCCTAGAGCGCTGTCACGCAAGCGCAGCGCGCCAACGTGACTACCGCAGGTTTACCAGCCATTCCCGTTGCAAGCGGGCGATGGCCTGTTCCTTGCCCTTGGCCTCCACTTCGATCCACGGCGCGCGTGCGTATGCCGAGGGCATGACGGTGATGTCATCGGCGTGGCGCCGATCGGTGAGGGCGTCGCGGCCGTTGGCGATGTGCACGAGCTGCCACGCGGGATCGGGCCAGGTGCGGGCGGCGGCGGCCGTGAATTCGGCGATGCTGGGGTGTTCGTAGCTGTCCAGTTGGCGAAAGCACACGTGGTGATGGGCGTCGAACACCATGGGCACGCCCGCATCCTTACAGATGGCGAGAATCTCCTCCGCGTCATAGCGACTCTCGTCGTTTTCCAGCGCGATGCGCCCGTGCATGGCGAGGATGCGCAGGCTGTTTGCCACCACCGCCCCGGACTCTGAATTCAGCACCACGAACTGATTCGGATGCATGACCAGGCACACACCCAGCGCGTCCGCACCGCGCCCGATCGTGGCCAGGCCATTTTCGATTTCCTCCAGCAGCGGCACCCCCGTGGGGTCATCGGCGAAGGGAAAGATCCCCGAGGGGATGCGGTACAGGCGAATGCCCAGTTGGATGCAAAAGCCTGGCGCGCGTGCCAGCGTGGCCAGGTTGGCCGCGTAGATCTCGCGCAGCATGGCTGCGCGCCGCCGGCCTTGCAGCCAACAGGCGTGTGCGCGTCACCGTGCAGTAACGCAAGGCGCCGCTGCGCGTGATGCAGACCAGCCCGAGGTTGGGATGCATGGGCCGAACCGGTTGCCGTCTTCGCAAAGCATCGGCCAGCACGCGGCCGCGGACAAACGCCCGCTTGGCGCTGGACGTGACCGCGCATAGGCTTTTCTGGACAGGTGGTGCGGGAGGCGGCCATGTACGCCATCGTGGTGCACGGCGGTGCGGGCGTATGCGGGGGAGTGCATGTGGAACCCGCGTTGCAGGGCGTGCGCAGAGCCGCCGAGGTGGGGCGCGCCGTGCTGGTGCAGGCCGGCAGCGCTCTCGATGCCGTGATCGCCGCAGTGGTGGTGCTGGAGGACGAGCCGGCCTTCAACGCCGGCACCGGCTCGGTGCTCAACCTGGACGGCGAGGTGGAGATGGACGCCGGGGTCATGGTGTCGGCAGGCCTGCGCACCGGCAATGTGGCCGCACTCCGGCGCGTGAAGAATCCTGTGGCGGTGGCGCGCGCCGTGATGGAACAGAGCGATCACGTGCTGCTGGCGGGTGAAGGCGCGTTGCGCTTTGCGCGGACCCTGGGCTTTGTCGACCACGACCCGATCATCCCCGAGCGTCGCGCCGGCTGGCAGCGGGCCCGCGAGGCCATGCAAAGGCGCGGCGACGCCTACCTGCCCCGACTGCATGACCTCCTCGCACGCCATCCCGAACTGCCCGCGGGCACCGTGGGCGCCGTGGCCCTGGACGTGCACGGGCAAATCGCCGCGGCCACCTCCACGGGCGGCGTCACCCTCAAGCTGCCCGGGCGTATCGGCGACACGCCTCTACCGGGTGCGGGCAACTACGCCACGGCGGCGGCGGGGGTGTCGGCCACGGGCAAGGGGGAACTCATGATGCGCTTTGTCACCGCTGCGGCGGTCTGTGCCCGGGCCGTCGAGGGCGGCATCCAGGCCGCGATAGACGGCGTGCTTGCGGATATGCGTGCCAGCGTGGGCGACGATGTGGGCATCATTGGCCTGGACCGTCACGGCCGCGTGGGCATCGGCCATCTCACGCCCGCCATGCCACACGCCTGGGCCGTGGAAGATCAGCCAATCAGTGCGCGCATTGTGCGCCGCGAATGAGGCTTAGGACGCGGGATTGCCCAGCGTGAAGAAGAACCGGGCGCCCCCACCGGGGGTGGCATCGGCCTCGATACTGCCCTCGTGGTGATCGATAATGCGCTTGACGATGGCGAGACCCACGCCGCAGCCTTCCACATGAGGCGCATCACCGAGGCGTGAGAACGGCTTGAACAGCCGCGGTCGTGCCTCGTCCATGTTGAAGCCGATGCCGTTGTCCACCAGCTGGAAGGTACGCCGCCCGTTGCGCTGTGCCTCGCAGAAGCGGATCACCAGGGGCCGGTCGCTGGAGCGATAGTCTATGGCGTTCTTCAGCAGATTGGTGAGGGCGATACGCAGCAGGTCGGGATCGCCGTGCACCCACAGGTCGTTGGAACAGCGGAAACTGGCGGCCACTTCGTGACGTTCGAACAGCTCCGCCGCGCATTCCGAGGCGAGGGCGGCGATGTCGAACAACCGCGCTTGGGGACGCTTGCGTGCGATCACCGACAGGTTGAGTACCGCATCGAGGATGCCGGCCATGCGCAGACCGCTCTGCCGGATGCGCTCGAGCAGCCGTTCGGGCTCGCCCACGCACAGGTCGGAGTATTCGTCCTGCAGGATCTCCGCGTAGCTGATGACGGCACGCAGCGGTCCGCGCAAGTCGTGGGCGAGGGAATAGGAGAAGCTCTCCAGATCCGCCACCAGGTTGCACAGTTCACGGGTACGGCACGCCAGTTCGCGTTCCGCCTTTTTCAGTTCCGTGACATCGCGCGTGACCACCACTGCGCGGTGCAGTACTCCGTCCTTTAAAACGTGCGTGCCACTGAAGCTGCCATACCATTCGCGCCCGTCCTGCTGGTCCACGACGCGCAGTTCCAGATCGACGAACTCCTCACCACGCAGCGCACGGCGGTGCGGCCATGTATCGGGCGCGAGTAACTGTCCATCGAGGTCGTAGATGCGCACGCGCGAGAGGTGCACGTTCTGCATGGCGAGGTATTCCGCCTCGTTGGAGGCACCTGTCAGCGCAATGGCGGCGCTGTTCACGAACACTACGCTGCCCTGGCCGTCGTATACGGTAAAGCCCTCGGCCAGTGCGTTGAGGATCTCATGGAAGCCGACCGGCCCCGCCAGTTTGAATAAGCTCAACATCTATCCGCAAATTTATCCGCAAATTCCTGGGGGTTACGGAAAATGCTTATACCGCATCTTGCGCAATGGTAAAACTCACCATATGTGTGTCTACCTATCCGCATGGACACGTCGCCGAGAGCCCCTGTTGCGGGTGTGTCATTGAGGGCGACGGGTGAGTGCGCATACGTTCTTGCCCAGTTCCAATTCCGAGGCCCGACGCTCGTCGGCCTCTGCGAGGCCGGTGTTGATGCGCTTTATTTCCACATATTTGTCGGGGAATTCAGGCAGACTGCCCAGGATGTAGCGGGTGAATTCGCCTTCCGGGCGCGCCGCCATGGCGAGACCTTCGTTGTGCATGCGCAGTTCGTCCAGGCGGGCCATGAAGCGGCCGGCGGTATCGCCTTCTTGCAGTGTGCTGAAGTGGGCAGGCAGCACCACGACCCCGTCCGGCAGTGTCAGCAAGCGTTGCAGCGAGTGATGGAACAGCGGCGCCCATTTCTCGGGGTGGCCGCCCAGGTCAGGGCGTGCCACCGATGCGATGAACAGGCTGTCACCGGCGATGAGCCATTCATCGCTCACAAGGAAAGCGACCTCGCCCAGGGTATGCCCCGGGATGTGCAGCGCGCGCAGCACGGCGTGGCCTACGCGCAGACACTGTCCCTCGTGGAGGAAGCGATAGTCGAAGCGCGCGGGCAGCATATCCATGGGATGGATGGCATCGTAGGGATGCAGGTGGTAATCCACCTGCGCCTGCTGCGCCAGCAGCACGCCGCCGCTCAGGTGGTCGGCATGCATGTGGGTGTCGAGCACATGTGTGATGTCCCATCCATGGGCGGCGGCGAAATCGCGGTAGACCTGCACATGCCGTAGCGGATCGATGACTGCCGCCTTGCCGTCGCTGGCCACCATGTGGCTGAGGCAGCCGCGCGCCGGTCGGCTGATCTGGATGATGCGCAATGCACCGGTATCGACGATGGTCGCCGCATGATAGTGATCGCCCCAGGCCGCCATGCCGCCGGCCAGATTTACCGCCCGCACACCCAGCCGGCGCAATCCTTCCGCGACCAGGGCGGAGGTATTTCCGTGGGGACAGATCACGAGCACCGGCAGTTCGGGTTGCAGGTGCGGGAGTATGGCCGTGGGTGCGCTGTGCACCACGGCACCAACCACATCCTCATCCTGGGCCAGGTCGAGGAATTCAAAATAGGGCAGGTTGAGCGTGGGTATGGGAGCGCGCCCCTCGATGCGCCACGCGGCGAAATCAGGCGCCGCGCGCACGTCCAGCATCTGGAACGATGGGTCGTGACGCAGGCGCCGATAGACCTCCGCGACGTCCCAGGTGGCGATATTTCTTTCGGCGGCAGTCATCGCGGTGGTGGTGGTCGGGAGTGGGTGACACGGTCGAGGAATGCGCCCAGGTCGTTGAACACGGCCTCGAGACCGTTCCACAGGTCGCTGCGTTCCCAGCTCTTGGCCTGCTGCAGGCGCAGTTCGGCCATGAGATTCATGGCGGTTCGGCGCTTGTCAGCGGCTTCATACAACTGCGTCTGGTAGGTCTCGCGCAACTTGGGATCGGCCCCTTCCATGTCGCGCTCCAGACCAGCGATGCAGGCATCGAGTGCATCCAGGCGGGCCTGCAGCAACTGCATGTCGTGCTCGCGCATGCGTGGCCCTCTTCACGAACGGCTATAAGGAGTATAGAAATCAACGGGCGCATAAGCAGGGCCCACGGCAACGATTGCGCCCGCAAGGGGGTTGCCCATGAACGACGAAATCCCGCGTTGGTATTGCACTTTGCGCGAACGTCACGAGGCGTGGGTGCGGGCGGTGGAGAACTTGGGTGAGGCGACGCGCGCCGCGGGTCCGCTGGACGGGAAGACCGCGCATCTGCTGCAACTGGTCGCCGCCGCGGCGGTGCATTCGGAAGGTGCGGTGCACAGCCACGTGCGGCGTGCGTTGGCGTGCGGCGCGGACGCGGACGAGATCAGGCATGCGCTGATCCTTGCCACGGGCCTGGTCGGCTTCGCCAGCATTTCCGCCGCGCTGCGCTGGGCCGAAGACGTTCTGGAGCCGCGCCAGGACTACCACTTGGTCGCCGAGTGAGGAATACTGGTCGCGCCCGTCCCACAGGGCGGGCGGTGCGCATTCCTATACTCTGGAAAGCGCAGGGAATGGTCATTCCCCATCCACTCGTGACAGTCAAGTTTTGCCTGGGAGGCGACCCATGGACATGGTCATCGATGCAGTCAAAGACATGAAAGCCACGGTGGCGGCACTGGTGGTGCCCGGTAAGGGCATTCTGGCCGCCGATGAGAGTATCCCCACCATCACCAAGCGTTTCGACGCCGCAGGCATTCCCTCCAATCCTGATACGCGGCGCGCCTATCGTGAGCTGCTCATCGGGACACCACAGGTGGGTGATTATCTGTCCGGCATCATCCTGTTCGAGGAGACGCTGGACCAGAAGGCGGCCAACGGCACGCTGCTGCCGGAGCTCTGCGCCAAGCAGGGCATCGTACCCGGTATCAAGGTGGACAAGGGGTTGGTGGAACTGCCCTTCACGGGCGGTGACAAGGTGAGCCAGGGCCTGGACGGATTGGCTGAGCGGCTCGCCGTTTATAAGCAGAAAGGTGCGCGTTTCGCCAAGTGGCGTTCGGTGTACAACATCAGCAGCGGACATCCCACGCGCCTCGCCATCCAGGCCAATGCGGAGGTGCTGGCCCGCTACGCCGCCATTTGCCAGAACCAGGGCATCGTGCCCATCGTGGAGCCGGAGGTACTGATTGATGGCGATCATTCCATCGATCAATGTGCCGAGGTGAGTGAACGGGCCTTCCACGAGGTGTTCCATGCGCTGCACCGCCATGGCGTGCAACTCGAACTGATGGTGCTCAAGCCCAATATGGTCATCGCGGGCAAATCACACGCACACCCGTCCACTCCCGAGGAAGTGGCCGATCGCACGGTGGAAGTGTTGCGGCGCACGGTTCCCGGCGCGGTACCGACCATCAATTTCCTTTCCGGTGGACAGACGCCCGAGCAGGCCAGCGCCAACCTCAACGCCATGCATACACGGCATCCCGGACTGCCCTGGAACCTCAGCTTCTCCTACGCTCGCGCCCTGCAGGACCCCGTGATGAAGCTCTGGAAGGGGGACCCGAGCAAGGTGGACGAGGCCCGCAAGGCCTTTTTCCATCGCGCCAAGCTGAACGGCGCGGCCCAGAAGGGAGCGTATCAGCCGGCCATGGAACAGAAAATCTGAAAGAACCCTTGAGGAGGTCACCATGAACCCGCTGCGGCAGCTGAGCGATTTTGGTCAAAGTTGGTGGATTGACAATCTCACTCGCGACATGCTCCGCAGCGGGGACCTGGAGCGACGCTGGCGACAGGACGGTCTGCGCGGCGTCACCTCCAACCCGGCCATTTTCCACAAGGCCATCAGCCGGGGTCACGCCTACGACGAACAGATGCACAGCCTCGCCGCTAAGGGCAGATCGGTGCAGGAGATCTACGAGGAGATCGTCACCACCGATGTGCGGGACGCCTGCGATGTGCTGCGATCGCTGTTCGATCGGACCGAAGGCGTGCACGGCCATGTGAGCCTGGAGGTGTCGCCGCACCTCGCCTATGACACGACGGCCTCGATAAGCGAAGCGCGGCACCTGCACGAAAAGGTGGGCCGTCCCAACGTGTATATCAAGATCCCAGGCACGGCCCCGGGTGTCGCCGCCATCGAGGAACTCCTGTTCCAGGGAATCCACGTCAACGTCACGCTGTTGTTCGCCATCGATGCCTACGAAGCGGTGGCCGAAGCCTATCTTCGTGCCTTGGAGCGGCGGCTCGAAGCGGGCCGTGCGCTGCACGACATATCGTCGGTGGCGAGCTTCTTCCTGTCGCGCATCGACACCCTGGTGGACAAGACCCTGGAGTCGCGCATACGCACGGAAAACGGCGTCGGTGCCGAACCAAGACCGCAGGAGTTGCTGGGAAAGACGGCCATTGCCAACGCCAAGCTGGCCTATCAGCGTTACCTGGCCATCGTGGGCAGTGAGCGTTGGCGCCGTTTGGCGGAACGCGGTGCCCATCCCCAACGGCTGTTGTGGGCGAGTACCAGTACCAAGAACCCGCGTTACAGCGATGTGATGTATGTGGAGCCGCTCATCGGCCGCGACACGGTGAACACCATGCCCGACGAGACCCTCGCGGCCTTTGCCGATCATGGCAAGGCGCGCGCGGATACCGTGGAAGAGGGTATCGCCGAGGCCAGGGCCGTACTCGCGGATCTGGAGCGCCTCGGTATCGACCTGAAGGCCATCACGGACCAGCTGGAGCGGGAAGGGGTACAGAAGTTCATCGAGCCCTACGACGCGCTGCTCGATCTCATTGCCGCCAAGCGCGGCTGACGCCGTGGGTACCGCCCAGCGGGAGGCCGTCACCACCATCGAACGTGCCCGCTTCGACGCGGTGCTGTTCGCGCTGGATGGCGTGTTGTTGCAGGCGGAGGCCGCGAGTGCCGGCGCCTGGCAGGAGGCCTTCGACGAGTTCCTTGCGCGGCATGCGCCCGCGCCAGGGCATTCCCCCTTTGATACGGAACAGGACTTCGCCGCGCACGTGCGCGGACGTCCCTTGCAAGCCGCCGCACAGCGCCTGCTTGAAGCCCGTCGTATCGACCTGCCGATCGGAAAGCCCGATGACGCACCGTACAGCCCAAGCGCATGGGGCCTGGCCAACGCCGCCGGGGCACGATTGATCGTGCGTGTGCACAAGACACCACCACCCGTGTACGAGCCGGCGGTGAGGCTGGCGCGCACACTGCGCGGATGTGGCATCGCTATCGCCGCCGTGAGCCTCGCGCAACACAGCGAAGCGGTACTGCGCGCCGCGGGCCTGGCAGGGCTGTTCCATGCGCGCGTGGACGGCCGGGACCTGGAGCGCTTTCGCATGCAGCCCTGGCCGGCGCCCGATCTCTGGCTGGAAGCGCTGCGCCGCCTGGAGGTGCCGGCAGCACGCAGCGCCGCCTTCGTGCGGGGCGAGGTGCAGGCGGACGCCGCCAGGGCGGCTGGGATCACGACGCTGTGGGATGTTACCGCGGCGCCGGCCGGGCATCCTGCCATGTTCGACCTGTTCAGTGTGGTGCTGCCGGCGACGCTCCCTGAATCCGCGGTGCTGCCATCCGCACTGGAACGGGTGGAAGACATCCTGTCGCCGGGCCGTGCCACGGCACTGTTCCTGGATTTCGACGGCACCCTCACGGGCATCACCGGTACGCCGGGCGAGGCGCTGCTGGCGCCCGCCATGCGTGACGTGCTCAGCGCCCTCGCCGAACGTATGCCCGTGGCTTTCGTGAGCGGTCGTGACCTGGCCAACCTGCAAGCGCGCGTAGGGCTCGCCACCGCCTGGTACGCCGGTAGCCACGGCTTCGATATTGCCGGCCCGGCTGACCTCAGTTACCAGCCTGCCGAGGCGTTGGCGCGCCTGCCTGCACTTGATGCGGCCGAGCAGTTTCTGCGCGAGCGACTGGCGGACGTGAACGGTGCGCTGGTGGAACGCAAGCGTTTTGCGCTTGCTGCCCATTACCGCCGGGTCTCCCCTGGCGATGTGCATCACGTGAAGGAGGCCGCGGAAGCGGCCCTGTCCATGGTTGAGGGTCTGCGTGCCAGTCACGGCAGAAAGGTGATTGAGCTACTCCCGGCAATGGACTGGCACAAGGGGCGCGCCATGCAGTGGATACGGGAACGCATGGCGCCGGGTGCCTGGCCGATCTACATCGGTGACGACCAGACCGACGAGGATGCCTTCAGCCTGCTTGCCAATGACGGCACCGGTATCGTGGTGCAGGACCAACCTGCGCCCACCACGGCCCGCTACCGTCTGCGCGACCCCGACGAGGTGCTGGAGTTTCTTTCGCTGCTTTGATCCATCGCGGGCAAGGCAACCACGACCGCTGTGGCTGGGACCGAATGCATTGGCCCGGTTCCGTTTCGCTGCTGCGTGGCACAGGTGACGGCCCGGCTCCATGCGGAACATGGTTGACGAGATACTTTAAATGCGCCCGGTAACCCATTGATGGCAACCGGGTTATGAGCAAGACATCATGCCAGGGGGTATTTCGGAGCTACTTTAAAAATATGCGACAACGTATTGACGTAAAAAGGGTATATGACCAGGACGCCACGTCGGACGGGATCCGCGTGCTGGTTGACCGGGTATGGCCCCGCGGGCTGCGCAAAGAGGCACTGCGACTTGATGCCTGGGAGAAGGAGCTGGCACCCAGTACGGCGCTGCGCACCTGGTTCGGCCATGATCCCGCCCGCTGGGAGGCCTTCCGTCAGCGCTACTTCGCGGAACTGGACCACCGGCCGGAGGCATTGGCACGCCTGCGTGCCCTGGCGAGGCGCGGCCATCTCACCCTGCTGTACGCGGCGCGCGACACCGAGCACAACAACGCCGTGGCCCTGCGCGAGTACCTGATGGGGCACAGTGACCGCCACCGGGTGGAGCGCAGCGCGACGACCGAACCGCACACGCGCGCCCACTGATACCCGCTCCTACTCCCCGTGGGCGCCCTCATCCACTGCTTGGGGCCCGCTTTGGCTTGCGGCCCGGAAACCCCGCGCTATGGTTTCACCACAGACCATCACTTTCGTGGGGTTGGTGTGCTGCGCTTCTTTAGACGATGGCTGGAACGACCGCCGGCAGCCCAAGACCGGAGCGGCCTGTTTGCTGGTACGGACCGGGAACCCCGCGTCAGCTTGACCGCCGCGACCGTGATTGCGGCCCACCTGGCGGGCTGTGACGGCACGACCAACGAGCAAGAGGTCGCGGCCTTCGCGCGCCTGTTCCGCTTCCCACCCGCTGAACGTACGCGTTACGCCCAGTTGTTCGCACAGAACGTGAACGAGGTCGGCGCATTTCAGCCCTTCGTGGTCCAACTGGTGCAAGGTTCGGGGCTGGGCAGCTCCGCATTGGAGGACCTGTTGGAGCGCCTGTATCACCTGGCCATTGCCGACGGCAGCTTGACCACCGCGGAGTGTGCCTTCCTGGATCAGTTGTGTGACGCCTTCGACCTGCCGGGCTATTGGCGGCGCATGGATGCCGTGCAACCCCAGCGTAGTGACCCCTATCGCGTGCTCGGCATCCTGCGTGATGCCAGCGACGCGGAGGTGCGTGCCGCCTTCAGACGGCTTACCCGCCAGCACCACCCCGACGCCGTGGCGGCCCGGGGCGATGTGCCCGCCGACGACGACGCGATGGCCGCCATCAACGAGGCCTACCGCCGGGTCATGCGCGCGCGGCGCCGCTCCTCTTGAGCACTCAGTCCTGCTCCGCGCGGGCAGCGGCCACCCGGTTACCGCCGTTGGCCTGTGCGTGGGCAAGCGCACCCAGGGCGCGGTCGGTGAAAAGGTCGAGGCTCTCGCCGATGTGATATTCGGTCACGCCGAAGCTGGCCGAGATGAGCCCGCTGCCATTGTGCCGGTATTCGGCCACGAGCCGGCGCAACTTCACGGCGAAGCCCGTGGTCTCGTGCAGATCCAGTTCAGGTGCAAGCACGGCGAAGCGCCCACCTTTCCAGTGGGCCAGTACGTCGCTGGCACGCACATGCCGGGCGAGCATGTCTGCAAGACGCTTGAGCAGTTCATCGCAGTGCTCGGGCCCCAGCCGGTGCGCCAGCTCGGAGAACTTGTCCAACTCGAACACCACCAGCCCGAGCGCCCCGCCGTAGCGATCCACACGGGCACTGGAGGCGCACAGCAAGCGTTCGAATTCGCGCCAGGTGTAAAGGCCGGTCAGGGCGTCGGTCGGATGGCGAGGTGTATGTGGATGCTGCATTGCGTTCCCTCTAAAGCACGAGTTTAGCCGCCCGTTGGCGCCGGTACGCCGCCGAAAGGTCGAAAGTGGATTTTCTTGCCCATTCGACCCAGGTCCGCTACAGGCGCCATGCCCTGGCCTGTGGGGTGTCCTAGACTCGGCACATGACGCGCACCCGTCGGCGAGGTGTGAGGCAACTGCCCGGGCGCCCGTATCCACTCGGCGCCACCTGGGATCCCTCCGGGGTGAATTTCGCCTTGTTTTCCGAGCATGCCGAGTGTGTGGAACTGTGTCTGTTCGACGACCAGGGAACGGAGTTTCGCATACCCGTGGATGAGCACACCCACCGTGTGTGGCACGTGTATGTGCCCGGGCTGCAGCCTGGGCAGGAGTATGGATATCGTGTGTACGGCCCCTGGGCACCTGAGCAGGGGCATCGCTTCAATCCCCATAAGCTGCTGCTCGATCCTTACGCCCGCGCCATCAGCGGCTGCCTGACGTGGGACGACAGCCACTTCGGTTACACCCTCGGTCATCCCGATGCCGACCTGCAACTGGACGAGTGCGACAGTGCGCCGCACATGCCGCGTAATCTCGTGGTGGATGCGGGTTTCGATTGGGGGAATGACCACGCGCCGGCGGTCCCGTGGCACCGCACGCTCATCTACGAGCTGCATGTGAAGGGCTTTACCATGCTCAATACCGCCATTCCCGACGAACTGCGCGGCACGTATGCAGGTCTTGCACATCCTGTGGCAATCGAATACCTCCGCTATCTCGGTGTTACCGCGGTGGAACTGATGCCTGTGCACTGGTTCGTGGACGACAGGCAGCTCATACAACAGGGCCTGCACAATTACTGGGGCTACAACTCGGTATGCTTCTTCGCGCCGGACACACGCTATAGCGTCGGTCCCAACGCCATGACCGAGTTTCGGACCATGGTGAAGGCGCTACACGCCGCGGGCATCGAGGTGATCCTGGACGTGGTCTATAACCACACGGCCGAGGGCAACCACCTCGGCCCCACACTCTCGTTTCGCGGCATCGACAACGCTGCCTACTACCGATTGGCACCGGACAATCCGCGTTACTATACGGATTTCACGGGCACGGGCAACACCCTGAATCTGGTGCATCCCTGGGTGCTCACGCTGATCATGGACAGCTTGCGTTACTGGGTCACGGAGATGCACGTGGATGGTTTCCGTTTCGACCTCGCCGCCGCACTTGCACGGGAATTGCACGACGTCAGTCGGCTCAGCGCCTTTTTCGACGTGATTCACCAAGACCCGATCATCTCCCAGGTGAAGCTTATCGCCGAACCCTGGGACCTGGGGGAGGGCGGTTACCTGGTGGGTGGGTTTCCCCCCGGCTGGACCGAGTGGAACGGCCGTTACCGCGACACGGTGCGGCGCTTCTGGCGCGGCGATACGGGGCAGACCGCCGACCTGGCCTACCGTCTCACCGGCTCGAGCGATCTCTACGAGGCCGACGGGCGCCGGCCTTTCGCCAGTATCAATTTCGTCACCGCCCATGACGGCTTCACCCTGCGTGACCTGGTGAGTTACGACCGCAAGCACAACGCGCGCAACGGGGAGCATAACCGCGACGGTACGGATGAGAACTACAGCTGGAATTGCGGTGTGGAGGGGGAGACCGACGACCCCGCCATCCTCAGCCTGCGGCGGCGCCAGATGCGCAACTTCATCGCCAGCCTGCTGCTGTCCCAGGGCGTGCCCATGCTGCTGGGTGGCGATGAGTTCGGGCATACCAAGCAGGGCAACAACAACACCTACTGCCAGGACAATGCACTGAGCTGGCTATGCTGGGACCTGGAGCCATGGCAAGAGGAACTACGCGAGTTCACCCGTGCCACGGTGGACCTTGTGCGTGCCCATCCGGTGCTGCGGCGACGCCGATTCTTTTTCGGTAAGGACATCCGCGGCACAGCGGTCAAGGACATCACCTGGCTGCGGCCGAGCGGCAGGGAAATGCAGGATGAGGACTGGCGCGATCTGGAATGCCGCTGCATCGGCATGTTGCTCGCGGGTGAGGCCAGCGGCGAGGTTGACGATCGGGGTGAGGCCGTGCGGGACGACGATGTGCTGGTGGTGCTGAACGCCGGGACCGCACCCCTGGACTTCCGTTTACCGCCCGGGTGCTGGATCAAGGTGCTCGACACCTATGAACACGATGTGTGCGAAGGCCCGTGCGGGGAGTGTTACCGGCTGATCGAGCGCAGCCTTGCCGTGCTGAGGCGCCTGCACCGATGAACACCCTGCATGCCATTATCGAGGCACTGCAGCGCGGGAGCGAACGCGAGGCCGTGCTCGCCTTCACGCGTACGGGGGCCACGCGCTGGACCCGTGCACAACTGCTGCAGGCGACCATGCACATGGCGCGCTGCCTGGCCTCACGTGGGGTTACTCCCGGTGCTCGGGTGGCGCTCTACGCGGAGTTCCGCCCGCCGTGGATCGCGGCCGTGCTGGGTGCGCTGCACATCGGTGCGGTCATCGTGCCGCTGGATGTGCAGTTCAGCGGCGCTACCCTGGCGCACGTGCTCGACGACAGCGGTGCATGCCTGGTGTTAACCGATGCCGCGCACGCGGACGCACTGCCGCCCGGTACGCCCATGCTGCCCATCGACCAGGATGTACCCGTGAGCGACGCGGTGCTGCCCGGACCTGGCCAGGATCCGGCGGCGGTCGCCGCCATGCTCTACACCTCGGGCACCACGGGTCCACCCAAGGGCGTACCGCTCACACATCGCAATCTCGTCTACCAGATCGAGGTCCTCACCGGCAGCAGTCTGGTGCGTGACGACGACCGCGTGCTGCTGCCACTGCCTGCCCATCACGTCTACCCATTCGCCTTGGGGGTGCTGGCACCCCTTGCCCTCGGCCTGCCGCTGATGATCCCCGCGGGTCTCACCGGACCACAGATCGCGCGGGCCCTGCGCGCCAGTGATGCCACGCTGATCATCGGGGTGCCGCGCCTGTATGCGGCGGTGTTCGAGGCGCTGGAGGCGCGCGTACGCAACGCGGGGATGGTGGCAGCCAGTGGCTTCAGTGCCGCCCTCGCCATATGCGGTGCCGTGCGCCGCCTCACGGGCACCAATCCCGGCTCCAAGGTGTTTGCACCATTGCATCGGCGCCTGGCGCCGCGCCTGCGGATCGCGGCCTGCGGCGGTGCCGCGCTCGATCCCAGGCTTGCCCGCCGCCTGGAGGCCTTCGGCTGGAATCTCGCCGTCGGCTATGGCCTCACCGAGACCTCGCCGCTGCTGAGTCTGGATCGGCCCCCGGTGCGCTACGGCAGTGTGGGCCGGGCGGTGCCCGGCACCGAACTGCGCATCCGCGCAGGTGAGGTGCAGGCACGCGGCCCGGGTGTGTTCGCCGGCTATCACCAGCGCCCGGACAAGACACGCGAGGTGTTCACCGCAGACGGCTGGTTCCGTACCGGGGATCGCGGCGAGCTCGACGCCGCGGGTTATCTGTACATACAGGGGCGCTTCGCCGAGATCATCGTCACCGCGGGCGGTGTGAACGTGCAGCCGGAGGAAGTGGAGGCGGTGTTTGCCGCCAGTCCTTTCATCCGTGAGGCGGCATTGTTGCCTACCGATCAAGGCCTGGCGCTGCTGGTGGTGCCGGAGGCCGTGGAGGCCGTACGCCAAGGTGTGTCCGAGGAGGAGGCGGTGCGTGCCGCCGTCACCGAGGGCGTGCGACGGCTCGCCAGCTACCAGCGGCCCGGGGCCTTCGCCATCACCCACGAACCGCTGCCGCGGACGCGACTGGGCAAACTGCGGCGGCATCTGTTGCCCGAGCGCTATCACAACGCGCGCAGCGAGGGGCCGGGTGCGCGCGCGCGACCGCTGCCACCGGAACAGTGGACGGCGGCTGATCAGTCCCTGCTCGGCGGTGAGGCGGCGCGCACCGCCTGGGCATGGCTGGCTGCTCGCTACGCCGATCGCCGGCTCACCCCCGATACGCACCTGGAACTGGAGCTCGGGATCGATTCCCTCGGCTGGATCGACCTCACCCTGGAACTGGCCACGCGCACGGGCGTGGAACTGGACGACGCGGCCATTGGCCAGATGGGAACGGTACGCGACCTGCTGTCGGCGGTGGGTGAGGCGCAGCAGGCGGAGCAACGCGGCGGTTGGCTGGCGCATCCCGAGCACATGCTGGGCAAGAAGGAGCGCGTGTACCTCACGCCCCTGAAAAGGCCGGTGGAACGCATTGCCCAGGTACTCACGCGTTTCAACCGCTGGCTCATGCGCCGCCTGTTCCGGGTACAGGCACGCGGTGCGGAGCACCTGCCGAAGCACGGGCCCTACCTGCTCGTTCCCAATCACGGCAGCCTGCTCGACCCCTTCGCACTGGCCGCGGTGCTGCCCGAGGGTACGGTGCGCGAGGTGCACTGGGCGGGCATAAGCGACATGGCCTTCGCCAATGCGGTGTTGCGCGGCTTCAGCCGTATGGCCCACGTGCTGCCGGTGGATCCGCGCCGCGGCGCCGTCTCCAGCCTTGCGCTCGCCACCGCCGTGCTCGATGCCGGCAAGCCCCTGGTGTGGTTCCCCGAAGGCCGGCGCTCCGCCGACGGCCGCCTGTTGCCCTTCAAGCGCGGCATCGGCCTGGTGCTGGCCAGCCGCGCCGTGCCCGTGGTGCCCGTGATCATCCGTGGCGCCCATGACGCCCTGCCGCCCGGCCATCGCGTTCCGCGCCGCAGCGCCATCGTGGTCGAACTGGGCGAACCCGTCATGCCCGAGGACCTGGCCCGCCACGGCAAGGGCATGCGCGATGACGAACGCATTACCGACGGCCTGCACGCGCGCTTGTGGGAGATGTGCAAGGACGGCGATGGCCGGCGGCCGTGACGTAGGTCAGGTCGTGCGAGATGCCGGCCGGAAATGGGGGGACAGCCGCTGCGGCCTGGGTGTGGGGCCAGGGCAGGCCAGGCCAGGTGCAGTTGCCTGACGACGTGTTTGCACGTGCTCCTCGTCAGACGATGCGCTCGGCGACCTTCCGCCCCAGGCGCTTGCCGACACGGGTGCCCCACAGGATGCTCCACAAGCGCGGAATGCCGCCGAGCACGAAGCCGCCGACCACGGCCACGAGTATGGCGTCTACGGGTTGCCGGCGTACCCACGGTGCCAGGCCCGTTTCGCGGGCGATACCTCGCAGGCGTTCCTTGGCTTCGTGGGGGGTTATTGGTTCAGGCGTTTTGCTGCCCATGCGATTAGCCCCGCAACCAGCAATGTCACCAGGCCGGTCGCGAGTGCGGCGGCGTCGGCGGGCAGGTGGCGGGCGGAATACAGGTAAAGACTCCAGACCCAGAACGCAAGACCGGCAAACGCAAACAGCACTGCTGCAACGACCAGCGCCAACGCGCCCGCAAAGCGGGCAAGGGATTGCCGCATCGCCCTTGCCTCAGCCTCGAAGAGGTCGGCAAGGGCGATCACGAACTCAGCCAATGTGTTCAGCGGCGGTTCCCCAGGTCCATCAGCTTGGCAATCAGGAAACCGACACCCACGGCCGTCGCGATACTGCCAATCGGGTGCTCACCAATCTTTTCTTCCACGTCGTCCAGCGCCTTGCCACTGCGCTCGCGTGCCTCTTTGAGCCTGCGACGAACCTGTTCGCGGGTCGCGTCCATACGTTCCTGCAGTTGCGCTTTCATGTCGATCGCCCTTTCGCTGGCGGTTCCACGGATCACATTGGTGAGATCCGCCACGTCGGAACGAAGATGCGCGATGTCGGATTTCAATGAGTCCAGTTCTTCTTCGAATGGTCTGTCGGCCATGGCGCTCTCCTTGTTGTCGCGATGCCTTCCTGCACGATGAAGCCTAGGCCACGGTTGTGCTCTCTGCTATATGCAGCGGCATGGGCGAAAGAAAAAGGCATATGCAGTCGATGCCTGGCGTGAAAACCTTCAATGTCGCTGTTTGCCGCCGTTTCAGCGGTACAGAATCGTGATTAGGCGATGCAAGCATAAGGCGCGAGGGCAAATTGCCGCGTCTCAATAACGAAACACCGCGAGCGTCGCGTCGGAGGGCGGTCCATATTATCGGAATGGGATACACGCCCGCCGCTGCGCACAGGCAAGCCTGTGTGCGGCCGCCAGCACGGGGATTCGCCATGAACCGCACCGCCGTAACACCTCTGGACGTGGAAGGCCTCGCGCAGATGGCGCAAAAGCTGCGGCGCCATGCGGTGGAGATGACCAGCGAAGCCGGGTCGGGCCATCCGACCTCGGCGATGTCCTGTGCCGACATCGTCGCCACGCTGTTCTTCTATCAGATGCGCTGGGACCCGACCGATCCGCAGGCCCGCGATGTGGATGCCTTTGTGCTTTCCAAGGGCCACGCCGTGCCCATCCTCTGGGCGGCGTTATGGGAAGCGGGTGCCATCAGCGACGAACTGCGCACCCTGAGACGCATCGACAGCACCCTGGAAGGACATCCCACGCCACGCAATCCCTGGGTGAAGGTGGCCACGGGCTCCCTCGGGCAGGGGCTCGCCGCCGCCAACGGCATCGCCTTGGCCAACCGCTTGGACGGCATCGACGCTCACGTTTACTGTCTGCTGGGCGACGGCGAATGCTCGGAGGGTTCGGTATGGGAAGCGGCGCAGTTCGCCAGCCTGCACGGACTCGCGCGCGTGGTGGCCATCGTGGACGTCAATGGCCTCGCCCAGAGCGGCCCCACCCCTTATCGCCATGACCTGGGTGTGTACTCAGCGCGTTTCAAGGCCTTCGGCTGGAACGCCCTCGAGATCGATGGCCACAATATCAGCGAGATCGCCGATGCCCTGACCGTGGCCGCCAAGGAAGGACCCACCGCGATCATCGCGCGCACCGTGAAGGGCAAGGGGGTGTCGTTTCTGGAGGCCAAGGACGACCTGCACGGCAAGGCATTGAAGCCGGCGCAGCGCGATCAGGCCCTCGTCGAACTGAAGGGTGAGGATATCCGCCTGCGGGTCGAGCCGCAGCGCCTCGGTATGTCTTCGCAGCCCATGGCATCCCCCCAACCGCTGATGCCAAATTACCGGCAGGGCCAGGAGGTCGCCACGCGCGAGGCCTTCGGGCAGGCACTGAGCCGTCTTGGTGACGGTTTCGCGAGACTGGTGGTGCTCGACGGCGATGTGAGCAACTCCACGCGTACCGACCTGTTCGCAGAGCGCCATCCGGACCGGTTCTTTCAGGGCTACATCGCCGAACAGAACATGGTGGGAACGGCCCTCGGTCTTGCGACCAGCGGCTTCGTGCCCTGTGCCGCCACCTTCGCCTGTTTCCTCTCACGCGCCTACGACTTCATCCGCATGGCCGGGCACAGCCGTCCGCCGCACCTGGTGGTCTGTGGCAGCCATGCGGGCGTGTCCATCGGTGAGGACGGGCCGTCGCAAATGGGCCTGGAGGACCTCGCCACGTTTCGCGCGGTGCTGGATAGCACCGTGCTGTATCCCGCAGACGCGGTGAGTGCCGAACGCCTCACCGAGTGCGCGCTGCACACCCACGGCATCGTCTACCTGCGCACCACGCGCGGCAAGACACCGGTGCTGTACGACAACGAGGAGCGTTTCGTGGTGGGCGGCAGCAAGGTGCTGAGGCGCTCCGATGCGGACGTCGCCACCCTGGTGGGGGCAGGCATCACTGTGCACGAGGCGCTGGCGGCCTGCGACATGCTCGCCGCACGCGGTGTCAAAGTGCGGGTCATCGACGCCTATTCAGTGAAACCACTGGACACGGCAACGCTCATCGAGGCGGCCCGCGAGACGGGGCTCGTGATCACTGTGGAGGACCACTGGCGCGAGGGCGGCCTGGGCGAGGCGATTGCGGTCGCTGTGTGTGCCCATGCACCGGTGCATATCCTCGCCGTAACGGACGAGCCGCGCTCCGGTAAGCCCCGGGAATTGCTCGAACACCACGGTATCGGCCGGGAGACCATCGTGCGTACCGTGGAGGCCCTGGTCGGCTGAGGCGATCTCCGTTGTGGGAGCCCGTCCGGTGGGAAGCATCACGCATCGGTGGGCTCGTCCAGGAAGGCGCTCAACCGACCCGGGTATGCACCTGCGGTGAATGTTCCAGCGTTCGGTGCAGGGTGCAAGACGCCGCCACGCGCCTGGCCGCGTCCTTGCGTGAGTCGGGCAGGCCGGGCCAGTCGATATCCATGGCGATTTCGTCGATACCGCCCACGTCGGTCGCATAGGACCAGCGTATGCGGATGCCGATGGACGCTGGTTCAACGCCAATGGTCTCGGCGTAGGAATACAGCACGGAAAAGCTGCACAGGGCAAGTGAGGTGGCGAACATCTGCAGGGCACTGAACACGGCTTCTGGATCGTGGCTTTCCACGGTCATTTCCGGCTCGAGGAAATCCCGGATGTCCAGGTCTTCCTCTGAATGCATGAGGATGCGCATGATTTCAATCACTAGCTCATCGGCGCGTCCCCGGCAACGTCCCGATGTGACGCCGTGAACGAGCTTTCCCGGGAAATCGCCGAGTGGGTGGAGGTGACTACGTTGGCCGATGCGCTTGGTCTGGGGCTCTTGCAGGCGGCGCCACCGCGTCCGCTCAACGCTACCATGAGCGTGCTCACCCGGCGGTTCGGTGTCGAGGTCTTTCTGCAGCCCGGCGAGGTCCCCCTGCGCACACCCGACGGGAAACTGATGCGCATGCATGTTACACGCGTGCATCTGAGGAACACGGTGGTATTTGCCGTCGCCCCCAGTCGGCGCCAGGCGGCCTTGCCGCAGCGCGGGCTGCATCCCTTTCTGCGACTCGACCGCCATGGCCGTATCCAGTGGGCCAACAATGCCGCGCAGGAGCTGATCGAGTATGCCGGCACAAGCGGCATCGAGGCGCGCCTGGCCACGGCCGTGCCGGCGGCTATCCGCCAGGGGCAATGGAGCGTGGATCTCAGCCTTGGGCCGCGTCTGTTCGAATTCATCATCACCGATCCCGATGGGGAGTCCCTGCATGCTTACGGGCACGAAGTGAGCGAGCATCGCTTCATGGCCGCCTCGTTGCGTGCCAGTGAGGCACGTCTGCGCGCACTCATCGAGGCGGCGCCCGACGCCATCCTGATCAGTACCCGTTTGGGTCGCATCGAATACGTGAATCCGCAGGCAGAGGCCATGTTCGGCTTCGAGCGTGGGGAACTGCTCGGGCATGACATCCAGACCCTCATTCCCGACTGGTTCACCTCGTCCCATGTGCTGCGCCTGCTGGGGGATGGACAAGCCCCGGCGCGCACCGTCGGTGAGGAGCTGCTCTCGGGCCAGCGTCGCGACGGTACGCGCTTCCCATTGGAGGTCAGTGCCAGTCCTCTGGTGCAGGACGGCAAGCAGTACCTCACGAGTATCGTCCGCGACGTGACCGAAAGGGAGCGTGCTGCACGCCAGATCCGTAACCTCAACGAGCACCTCGCCCGGCATGTGGAGCAGCTCACCAATCTCAACCGCGAGTTGGAGGCCTTTAGCTATTCGGTATCGCACGACTTGCGCGGGCCGCTGCGCAGCATCGACGGCTTCAGCGCCATCCTCACCGAGGAGTACGCGGAATGCCTGGATGAACAGGGACAGGATTTTCTGCACCGCATCCGTGCGGCCACCACGCGCATGTCGGAACTCATCGATGGTCTGCTGCGCCTGTCGCGTATCACGCGTGCCGAACTGGTGCGCGAAGATGTGGACCTCTCTGCCCTGGTGCAGGGGCTGGCTGAGGGTTTGCAACACGCCGACCCGGGGCGGGTGGTGGAGTTCAGTATCGAACCAGGGGTGCACGCCGACGCAGATGGCGCGCTGCTCACCGCGCTGCTTGAAAACCTGCTCGGCAATGCCTGGAAATTCACTGCTGGTCGTTCGCCGGCACACATCGGGTTCGGTTGCGAGCAGAGCGAAGGCCGCACGGTCTACGTGGTGCACGACGACGGTGCCGGGTTCGACATGCAATACGCCGGAAAGCTGTTCCGTCCCTTCGAGCGCCTGCACGGGCGCGAATACCCCGGGACCGGCATCGGCCTCGCCACCGTTCAGCGCATAGTGCAGCGCCACGGCGGCGAGGTATGGGCGGAAAGCCGGGAAGGTGAGGGCGCCAGGTTCTATTTCACCCTGAAGGGCAATCCCGGGTGATAGCGGGCAAGGCCTGTCACGTAGCTTCGCAACGTGACCTACGCCTTCCGGGGCTCGTCTTCCATTCCCCGTGTCCCCCGTGTTTCTCTTCAGCGCGGCTGGAATGTGTCACGTAGGTTCGCAACATCGCGGCCGGAGGCCGCTCCTACAATTCAGGTGGTGTGTTCGGTTAAGCTGAAAGCCCGCACCCGGAAGTGGCCTTGTGAACAACGTCGACCTGAAACAACCCGAGCACTATCTCAACCGCGAGCTCAGCCTGCTGGAATTCAACCGCCGTGTGCTGAAGCAGGCCAATGATGAAAACACGCCCTTGCTGGAGCGACTGCGTTTCCTGTGCATCTCCAGCACCAATCTCGACGAGTTCTTCGAGGTGCGCGTTGCCGGCCTCAAGCAGAAGGCGGAACTGGGTTCGGTGCAGGCCGGCCCGGACAACATGAGTGCCCCGGAGATCCTCAAGGCCATCCATGCCAAGGCGCAGGCCCTGGTGGACGAGCAGTATCGGGTTCTCAATGAGGTGCTGTTCCCGAAATTTGCCGAACACGGCATCCGCTTCGTGCGGCGTAGTGACTGGACCCCGGCCCAGGAGGCCTGGCTGCGCCGTTATTTCGAAGAGGAATTGCTGCCCGTGCTGAGCCCGCTGGGACTGGACCCGGCACATCCTTTCCCGCGCCTGCTCAACAAGAGCCTCAACTTCATCGTCGCCCTCAAGGGCAAGGATGCCTTCGGGCGCAACAGCGGTGTGGCGGTGGTGCAGGCCCCGCGCTCGCTGCCGCGCCTGATCCCGCTGCCGTCCGAGGTGAGCGGTGGCCCGTACGATTTCGTCTTCCTGTCCTCCGTCATCCACGCCCATGTGGAAGACCTGTTCCCGGGCATGAAGGTACTGGGCAGTTGGCAGTTCCGCGTGACGCGCAACAGCGAATTGTTCGTGGATGAGGAGGAGGTGGACGATTTGCTGCGCGCCCTGGAAGGCGAACTGGCCTCACGGCGCTACGGCGCCGTGGTACGCCTGGAGCTGGCCAACGACTGCCCGGAGGAGGTCCGGCAATTCCTGGAGAAGACCATCCACCTCGGCCCCGAGGACATCTACCTGGCCAACGGCCCCGTCAACCTGAATCGTCTGGCCGCAGTAGCCGATCTGGTGGACCGCCCTGAACTCAAGTACCCGGCCTTCACCCCAGGCATTCCTACACCGCTCGCGGCGAGCACCGACCTGTTCGAGGTCATCGCCCAGCAGGACGTGTTGCTGCATCATCCCTTCGAATCCTTCCTGCCCGTGATCGATTTCCTGCGCCAGGCCGCCGGTGATCCGAGCGTGGTGGCCATCAAGCAAACGCTCTACCGTACCGGGCCCGACTCAGCCGTGGTGGATGCCTTGGTGGACGCCGCCAACAAAGGCAAGGAAGTGACGGTCATCATCGAACTGCGCGCCCGCTTCGATGAGGCCGCCAACATCGCACTGGCCACGCGTTTGCAAGAGGCCGGTGCGCATGTGGTGTATGGCGTGGTGGGTTACAAAACCCATGCCAAGGTCATTCTGGTGGTGCGTCGTGAAGGCAAGCGGTTGCGGCGCTACGTGCATCTCGGCACGGGGAATTATCATCCGCGCACTGCACGGCTCTACACCGATTACGGCCTGTTTACCGCCGACCGGCTCATCGGCGAGGATGTGCATCAGGTGTTCCTGCAGCTGACCAGCCTGGGGCGTGTATCGAAGCTGCACAAGCTGTGGCAATCACCCTTCACCCTGCACGAAAACCTGCTCAGACACATCGAACGGGAGGCCGATGCTGCCCGGCGAGGCCGTCCCGCGCGCATCATCGCCAAGCTGAATTCGCTGGTGGAGCCGCAGATCATCCAGGCGCTCTACAAGGCCTCGCAGGCGGGTGTGCGTATCGACCTCATCGTACGCGGCATGTGCTGCCTGCGACCGGGTATCCCCGGCGTTTCCACGAACATCCACGTTCGTTCCATCGTGGGTCGCTTTCTGGAGCACACACGCGTGTATTGGTTCGAAAATGGCGGCGATGCAGAGATCTACTGCGCCAGCGCCGACTGGATGGAGCGCAACTTCTTCCGCCGCGTGGAACTGTGCTTCCCCGTCACGCAGAAGAAACACAAGGATCGCCTGCTGGATGACCTCATGACCTACCTGGCCGACAACGTTCAGGCCTGGGAACTCCAGCCCGACGGCAGCTATCGACGTCTTTCTCCCGATGGCAATCCGCCCTGCAATGCCCAGCAAAGCATGCTCGCCCGGTTGTCCGAAGGAGGCCGTGGTTAGTTCCGGTCGGGATGGTGTCGGTCGACGGTTCCGGGGTGGGAGCGAGCTTCCGCTCGCGATTTCCCTCCGCTACAACCGCGCCAGTTGTCTGTCCTGCACCCGCCCCAGCAGCCATTGCGCGACGATGGCGCCGCACATGGCCAGGAACATGTCCCATTGCGTATCCCACACGTCCCCCTGGGTGGCAAGAAAGGCATCCCCTTCGGCCCCGGCCAGCAGCGAAACCCACCATTCGATGAACTCGTAAAACGCACTGATGGACAGGCATACGCATACCACGAGGAAGAACAACCATTTCCCAGGCGCCAGCGGCGAACGCCGGATGAGGATCTCGCGCGCAATCATGGCGGGGATGAACCCCTGAGCCACATGCCCCAGGCGGTCATAGTGATTGCGGCTCAGATCGAACATGTCCTGCAGCCAAAATCCCAGCGGGACCTGCGCATAGGTGTAATGCGCACCCAGCAGCAGGATCGCCGCATGCAGGGCGATCAGCCGATAGAGCAAGGGCGTGAGCGGAAAACGCCCGTGGGTTGCCACCAGCAAGGGCAGCGCAATGAGCACCGGCGTGACCTCGAGCACCCAAGTGATGCGGTCGGCCGGGCCGAGGCCGGAAACCACCAGCGCGGCCACTACCGCGATCAATAGCAAAGGTTTCTCGGATGCCATGTCAGCCCCCCTTGCGAGCACCTCCGTGGATTCTCGCGCGATTGACTCGGGTGGGGAATGCCTGGGCGCACGCCCGGTACGTCCCATGGCATAGCATGCGCGTAGCGCGGCCCGAGGCCGTTCCCACCACATCAATCATGCATAAATCACCGTCCCGGGCTAACATGCCGGAACCAAAGCACAGAAGCAGTGACCATGAACCTGCGCGATCTCGAATACGTGGTGGCTCTCGATGAGGAACAGCACTTCCACCGTGCCGCCGAGCGCTGCTGCATCAGCCAGCCTACGCTGAGCGGGCAGATCAGAAAGCTCGAGGATACCCTCGGCATTCAACTGGTGGAACGTAACGGTCGTCAGGTGCGCATGACCGAGGCGGGCCACGAGGTGGCCCAGCAGGCCCGCCGCGTACTCGCGGAGGCGCGCGCCATCAAGGATTTGGCCACCGCCTTTCGCGATCCGTTGCAAGGGCGCCTGCAGGTGGGCATCATCCCCACGGTGGCCCCCTATCTGCTGCCCCTTTTCATGTCGCGCCTGCACGGGCGTCATCCCGACCTGCAACTGTTTCTGCACGAGCAGCAGACCGCCGTCCTCCTGGAACGCCTGCGCCGTGGCGAACTGGACGTGCTGATCCTCGCCTTGCCCGTGGAGACCGACGAATTCGCCGAACTGGACCTCTACAACGAACCCTTCCTGTTGACGGTCCCGGCCGGCCACCCGCTCGCCGGGCGCAAACGTGCCAAGCTCGAGTACCTGCGCGGGCAGGATGTGTTGCTGCTGGAGGAAGGCCATTGCCTGCGTGGCCAAGCCCTCGATGTGTGCCTGCTCGCGGGCGCCAGCGAATTCCGTGGCTTTCGCGGCACCAGCCTGGAAACCGTGCGTCAGATGGTGGCGGAGGGCATCGGCATCACCCTCATGCCCCAGCTCGCAGCCGGCAACGAAGCCGGCATCCGCTATCTGCCGTTTGCCGAACCGGTACCCACGCGGCGCATCGGCCTGCTCTACCGCAAAGGCAGCTATCGTCACGCCGCCTTCCAGGCCATCGCCGAAGTGGTACGGGAAGCCGCGGGGGAGGCCATGGGGAGGAAACGGGTGATCCAGGCCATGACGCCGGCGTAAGCCGGAGTTTCGCGTGCCCAGTGCGTACCGAGCCCACGAATGCCATCCATGGGTGATGCCATGGTAGGGATTGTTTTTTATTGCCAATCACGCCCGGTGCATCCTTCGGGCATAAAGACGCGCCTACGGGTGGAGCGACAAATCGCGGTGGCTGATCCCCCTGTAGGAGCGGCCACCGGCCGCGATTCTCAACATCACCGCCGTGGTGCCGACTACGGGGAAGGAACCCCCGCCCGACCGTTCCCCCCCAAGCTCGGGTCGGCTTATTGTTGGCCGGGCAGGGGCTAAAATGAGCGCCACTCCACGGGAGAGGTCTCGCGGGCGCTCAGCGTTGCGCGATCAGGACTTTCTCCGGCCCCTTGTCGCGATTCCTGGGCAAACCTGCGAGTCTCACCTCGCGAAAGAAGCGGTTCATCGCCAGAATCCGCTGACGCCGCAGGTCGAGCCCGGTTTCGGGCGCCTCAATCTGCTCCTCCTGAACAGCCGTGACAGACAAATCAGTATCGACGGCGGAAGTCAGCGACAGAAAACCCAGGGCAAACACGAAGGCTAGGGTTTCCATGACGTTCTCCTCAATCTCGTGCGGCTACGTCCACAGCCTAATGAGGGAATGTCAAAAAAGCCGTGAAGGAATTCACGTGTTACCGTTACGGTTTTCACTGCGCCAGTGGGGGCCGCTGGGCCGTGGTTCCCAGCGTGAAGGCTCCAGCGGCCCCTATTCAGACGCTTCCTGGCTGCAAGGCGGCCTCCCGCGGGCGTGCATCCGTCCATGGTGCTGCAAGCCCGGGGATATCCCGGCCACCCTGCCCCTTCAGGCCACGCCTGCCTGCTTGCCGTTGACCAGAGTGTCGATGGAGGTGTTCCTCGGCGACCTTCGCGGCCATGCCAAAATCGATCAGGCAGGCGATCTCATCGACACCGATGGCCTTGCATCGCTCCACCATGGCCTCGCAGCGTTCCAATGTGCCGAACAGGCCGCTTGTCTCGTAATAGCGTGCCACTGCATGCTCGAGCAGGGCATCCACGTCGCCTGGTGAGAGGGTCACGAATACCTCGTCCACACTCCGCCCCAACGATATCTGCGCCTTGAAGGTGGGAAACGACGAAGCGCAGTGCTTGATGAGACCGGCCGCGCTGGCCGGATAGCGCTTGAGTGCGTCTGCGCTTTTCGTGTTGGTCTTGCGCATATCCTCGCATCGACCACCCCTGTTTTCAATCGCGCAACGGTCTAGTCGATGGCCGGGCGTCCTCGGAGTTGAGCGGTTGCTGCGGGCCGGAGCCAGAGTAGAAATAATCTGGTGCTCTAGCACGCCTGCACATGCAGGCGTCATAGGTGTTCATCTGCTGTGGAGCAGGATGTGGACGTGCATGCTGCTCAGTGCCCGCCCACCCGTTCGCGGCGCTGATGATGCAGCGGCATGCCCGCTTGCATGGCGTCGACGGCCACGTCTTCGCGTCGAAGCACCTTGAGGAAGGTCAGGAAAAGGATGCGAATGTCCAGTGCGATTGTCTGGTTTTCAACATACCACGCATCGAGCTCGAGACGCTTGTCCCACGGGCAATAGTTACGTCCGTTTATCTGGGCCCAGCCGGTTATGCCTGGCCTTACGTCGTGGCGTATCATCTCGCGCTCCGTGTAATAAGGAAGATATTCCTTCAGGAGTGGGCGCGGTCCAACGAGGCTCATGTCTCCCTTGAGCACGTTAAAGATCTCAGGGAGTTCGTCCAGGCTTGTGCTGCGCAGGAAACGACCGAAGGGTGTGAGGCGTTGGGCGTCAGGGAGTGCACGTCCACGTGCATCATAAGCCTGTCGCATGGTCCGGAATTTGTAGATTGTGAATATCTTTCCGTGACGACCGGGGCGTTGTTGCCGGAACAAAACTGGGGTGCCCAGCGAGGTCCGCACAAGAAGAGCTATCAGCACGAGCGCAGGCAGCATCAGGATCAGCAATCCGCATCCGACACACAGGTCGAAACTTCGCTTAGCGGCATACTTTGCAACGGAACGTTTTACGTGATGCATCTGTTCGACTCCCAATAAGGCAGGATGATGCCTGCTCTCGGTGGCGTGACGTAGGTAGAGGCTACGTATCGCATACCCCTGGAATGGCCGGGTGCATCATGCGTGACGAGTAAGACGCGGCAAGTGTAGCCGATGAACCTACCGCTTTAGACCAGTCTCCTATACTCACGCACTGTTGCCATGACGCGCACTTTGTAGGTCATAAGTG
>Ga0172382_10002247_pt1 | contig 32757 bp, 31 predicted proteins | sample Leawel138RmetaG_FD_122245 | JGI IMG/M metagenome (GOLD analysis project Ga0172382, IMG submission 122245) | Leachate microbial communities from a municipal landfill in Southern Ontario, Canada - Leachate well 138R metaG | ecosystem: Engineered > Solid waste > Landfill > Unclassified | place...
GACCAGGCATACCCCCAACATGGACAACCGGACCGAAGTCCGCAACGCCAAACCCGTACATGATCCGCGACGACTCCAGCGCGAGCGGGGTGGACGGAGCCGGAAGGGGGTGCCCCCCTGGGGCTATGGGTGGTGTTGCGCTTGGTGGCAAGCGTGGCAGAGCAGCGTCAGGTTGTCCGGCTCGTGCGTTCCGCCGTGGGCGAGCGGTTGGATGTGGTGGACTTGCAGCCGGTCGGTGCTGCCGCAGAGGACGCAGCGGTTGTCGTCTCGTCGTCGGATCTTGGCGATGACGTGCCGTTCGTTGCCTCGGGCCCGGTGGCCTTGCCGGGTGCGTTCGGCGCGGTGTTGCCGGTCGTGTTGTGGGCACCGGGTGCTGGTGGTGAGGTTGGGGCAGCCGGGTTCGCCGCAGACGCGCATGCGGTGAAGGTACGCGCGCCGTCGTAAGGCGTCTCGTCGTCCCGATCCCAAGCGCTTCCCTGACGCGCGCGGACTCGCCCGGCCGATAGCTGTGAGATGCCGTCCGCTGCGGCTACTGCCAAGCGCGCCAGCCTGACCACAGGCTGATGAGCCCGAACATCGCTGGCGCGATGGCCCAGCGGTAATCCGCGGGGACCACAACCGCGACTGCCAGTGACAGCATCGCGAGGAACGCGCACGACACCGCACGACTCTCATGCGCCTGTAGGCGGCGGAGGTTCTCTGCCAACTCTTGCCTGATCTCGGCGTTGCCTTGGCCGCGCTGATCGTCGTCACCCATCGGGTCCCTTGCCCGAGCCCTGAAGCTCGCTAGTCGCCGAACAGCTCGTCGGGTACCGAGTACAGGACGTCGGGTGCCTCGGTGGGCGCGATCTGCCGACCCGCCGTGAGCCACCTCTCGCCTTGCACTGGCCTGCTTGCCGGCCTGCCTCCGTGCTGAGCGCTCAGGGCCTCAAGCTCGGCCACGGGGATGCCTGCTGCGGCGGCCTGCCTGGACGACACCCACGAGTGCCCTGCCGGTGCGCCGATGCTTCCGGAGCGGAGGCGTGCCGGGATGGTGGTCATGCTGCGTGCCGGTCCTCATCGGTGAGCGCCTGGGCGGGGATGACGTGTTCCCAATGGGGTTCGACGAGCGGGACCTCTTCGCCCGGCCGGATCGGAGGCGTGTCCTTGTGGCCACCCACAGGCTGGTAGCGCGCGCCGTGCTCGGCGAGCCAGTCGTGAGCCTCAACCATACGGTCGTCGGGGATCGCGGCGTCGGGGACCGTCGCGAAGTGCTGGCCCGGTTCGGGTGGGATCGCTGCTGAGCGGATGACGTCCTCGATACGCATGGGAGAACGGTAAGGCGTGCCGCGGACAGCCTGGCCTCCGTTGACACTCTCAGTACACATCTCGCGTCGATCGGCCCTCCGTTGCGGCCGAACGACGCCCCGGGTCTCCCGTACCTACGGGAAGTTCAGGCGAGCCGGGCGGCGTCCGGGGCACTCCGGAGCAAGAAGTCGCATGTTCGAATCATGCCGGGCGCGTAGCGAGGCCCCCGCGAGAGCGGGGGCCTCGTCGGTTCCGGGCGCTACCGGCGGGTGCGGATGCGGATGGTCTCGCCGAAGTGCGAGACGTTGCTGCCGTCGTCGACCTTGACGAAGACGCGGTACAGGCCGCCGGCGCCACGGATCGGCGCTCGGAGCTTGTAGCGCGCGAACGGGGCGCCGCCCTGGGTCGTGCGCGACCCGGCGATGGTGATCCACGTCTTCTTGCTCGAGAGCTTCTGCACCCCGACCTGGACGCCGACCTTGGCCGGGCGGACCTTGCCCTTGAATTGCAGCCGGGCGTTGCGGTTGACGCGGGTGTGCCCGACGTGGGTGTCGACCTCGGCCCGGACGGGCACCTCGAACGGTCCGCCGACGATCGGGTTCTTGCCGGTCGTCACGACCCGGTACAGGCTGGTGAACGACGAGGCGAGGATCGGCAGCGCGAACGTCCCGTCCGGGTTCGTCAACAGCGGGTTGCCGACCGGCTGGAAGCCCCCGGTGTGCGGCCACACGCTCCGCTCGATCCGGATCTGGCGACCGGCGGCGTTCGTGCCGCCCAGGGTGCCGGCGATCGTCGTCGTCTCGCGGTAGTCGAGGATGTTCGGGGACGCGGCGACCGTGAAGTTCAGCGGCACCTTCGGCGTCTTGAGCCGCCGCTTCTTGCCGTACCTCGTGCCCTTGGCGTTGCGGGCGACGAGACGGTAGTGGTAGGTCGTGCCGGACTTCAGCGCGGTGACGCCGGCGACGGCGCCGACCGCGGCCTCGCCCTTGCCGGCCGACTGGCGCGGCGTGGACGTGCCGAGCTTCGACGTGGTGCCGTACTGGAACCAGAACCGGGTGGCGGCCCCGTTGGGGTTGACCGACCCGGTGAGGGTCGCGCTCTGGGCGGTGATGCCGCCCGCGAGGCCGGTGCTGGGCGACGGGGCCTTGGCGGCCTGGGCGGCGGCCGGGGCGACGGCGACGATGGTCGCGCCGAGCACGACGGCGGGGACGATGCGGGACACGCGGGACCTCCTGGTGATGGCGGATACGACGCCCGTTGGGACCCGGACACGCGGCGCCGGGTCCGACGGAGTGGGACGCTCCGCCGAGCGGCTCAACCGTAGTCGACGCGCCGGGCCGCGTGCGCCGGACCCCGGGCCGCCCGAGCGACGCACGCCGGCCGCATGCGATCCGGCGGGCCGCGGACGGCGTCAGCGGCCGACGGTGACGCGGCGGAGCGCGGCGTCGCGGGACGCGACGCGATCGAGCAGGTCGCGGAGCGCGGCGGTGGGCACGTCGAGCGCCGAGCCGGGGGCATCGGCCCAGAGCCGCACGACGGCGGCGAGGTCGTCGACCGCGTCGGCGAGCGCCGCGCGCGCGTCCCCCACCCGACGGGCGCGGCGCCCGGCGTCGACCGTCCCCGGCTGGGCGGCCGCGGCGTCCTGGAGCGCGGCGGCGGCCCCGAGGACGAACGTCCGGTCGCCCCGGTCGCCGACGCGGAGCGCCGCCGCGACGAGGTCGACGGAGCGGTCCAACAGGCTCGCGTCGTGCGCGTCGTCGACGAGAACCCCCTGCTCCTGCCGGGGAAGCGGGCCTGCCGACCCGGGTAGGGGCCGCACGGCTGGGCTGCTCATGGCGCGACGGTAGACGGTCCGTCGGACGGAACCGTCGGCGTCGCCGCGCGGTGACGCGGGAGACGTGGCCGGGTACGCTTGGCGACGTGCCCGTTCCCCGGACCCAGGCCGGGGTCCCCGGTGCCGCGCGCACCGTCGGCCCGTCTCCCCAGCAGAGCTCCGATGATCTGACGATCGCGCTCGTCGTCGCGGCGGTCTGGTGGCTCGACCTCGTGGTCGTCGGGGTCGCCGACGTCCCCCAGCCGTTGGCCACCATCGGGGTGGTCGTGACCTGCCTCCCGCTCGCGCTGCGGCGCAGCCAGCCCCTGCTCGTCGCCGCCGCGGTGTTCGCGTCGCTCATGCTCCAGGCCGCCGCCGGCATCGATCCGGACGTGTCGATCCTGCCGGGCGTCGCCGTCGGCGTGGCGATGTACACGCTCGGCGCCGATCGGTCGGACGAGCGGGCGCTCACCGGGCTCCTGTTCGGGTTGTTCGCGGGGTGCGCGCTCGTCCTGTCGACGCCGGGCTACGGCGCGGGCGACTTCCTCCTGTTCGGGGCGCCGATCGTCGCGCCCTTCCTCGCGGGACGGGTCGTGGAGCGGTTCGTCCTCGAGGACGTCGACCCGACGACCGCGCCCGTCGCCACGGACCGGACGGACGACGTGCCGCTGAGCGTGTCGCAGGAGCGGACGGCGATCGCGCAGGACGTCCACGGCCTGCTCCGCGCGGAGGTCGTCGACGGGATGGCCGACCCCGCGCGTGGCGAGGCGGCCGCCCGGACGCTCGACCGGCTCGTCGACCTGCTCGGTGGCGACCTCCACCCGCCGGGCACGCGACCGCCGTCGGTCGTCGACGTGCCGGATCTCGTCACCGGGGCGGCCCGCCACGGCGCGGACCTGCGGCTCGTGCTGCGCGACGGCGGCCGAGCCGTCCGTGATCCCGCGGCGCTACGGCTACCGGACGACGTCTCCCTCGCGGTGTTCCGGATCCTCGAGGATGCGATCGACAACGTCGTCGACCACGCCGCGCCGTGCGGGGGGACCGTCGCGATCAGCCGCCTGGACGACCACGTCGAGGTGGAGGTCCTCGACGAGGGCGCGCCGCTGCCCGACCCGGTCCGCGGCCACGGTGGGTTGCTGGCGATGCGCGAGCGCGCGGTGGCGCACGGCGGCACCCTGTACGCCGCACGCCGTGACGCGGGAGGCGTCCGGATCCGCGTCCGGATGCCGCTGCCTCAGTCGGTGCCCGACGAGGACGAGCCCGCGTCCGACGACGAGGATCCGGGGGACGCCGTCGTCCTCACCGATCCGACCCCGTCGACGGCGACGACGCTCCCGACCCCCAACTGACGCCCGCGCCGCGTCTCGACGTCGCCGTCCACCGCGACGAGGCCGGCCTCCAGCATCGCCTTGGCGTCTCCCCCGGAGTCGGCGAGCCCGGCGTGCTTGAGGAGCTGCCCCAGCCGGATGGTCCCGCCACGGATCGCCACGTCGCGCATGTCCGCATCGTGGCAGGCGCGCGACGTCGACCCGTCGTCGGCGCGCCCCGGCCGCCCGCCGCGTGGTCCTCGTCGACCTCCGGATCGGCGTTTATGGCGGATTGACGTCCGGCTGCCAGCGTGATGCAGGTCGTGCCCGCTCCGACCCGATCGTCCCAAGGCGGCCCCTCCGGTCGCACCGTCCCGCCCGCACGCCCGGGCGAGGGGACGCGCCTGGACGCGCTCGACGGCATGCGCGGCGCGGCGGCGCTGGGGATCATCGTCCTGCACGTCTGGATGTTCGTGCGCGGGGACGGGATGCGACCCGGCCGTGACACGCTCGACGTGGTCATCAGCCAGCTGCGCCTCGGCATGCCGATGTTCTTCGTGTTGTCGGGGTACCTCATCTTCCGGCCGTTCGCCGGGGCGGCGCTCGACGGTCGTCGGCTGCCGGACCTCCGGCGGTACGCCACCCGCCGGGTCGCCCGCATCGTGCCCGCGTACTGGGTGATCATCCTGCTGACGGTCGTCGTGCTCGCGGCGATCGGCCACGGGCAGCGGATCCCGGCCGAGCAGCTGCCCGTCTTCCTGCTCTTCCTCCAGAACTACTCGATGGAGACCGCCGGCGGGCTGAACCCGCCGACGTGGACGGTCGCCGTCGAGGTGTCGTTCTACGCGCTCGTGCCGCTGATGGGGCTCGCGGCGACCGCGGGCTGCGCCCGCCTGGGCACCTTGAGGGCGCGGCGAGTCCTGCTGTCGGCGGCGTGCGGAGCGCTCATCGTGATGGGGACGATCTGGCTCGGCCAGGCCGGGTTTCACGACGCCGACCGCACGGTGAGCCACATCCTGCCCGCCCGGATGGCGTCGTTCGCGGCCGGCATGCTCGTCGCGGTCCTCGTGCACGGCCGTCGGGCCGGACGGGTGGGCGTGGTGGCGCTCATGGCCGCGGGCACGGCGCTCGTCCTGCTCGAGGCGTCGGCGCGCGGCTACGGCCTGGGGCCGGCGGACCTGCGACAGCAGCTCGTCGACACCCCGGCGAGCCTCGGGTTCGCGTGCATGATCGCGGCCGTCGCCCTCGGCCGGGTCCCCGGGATGGTCGTCTTCACCGCGGGGCCGTTCCGCTGGGCGGGCATCCTCTCCTACGGCCTGTACCTCATCCACTTCCCGGTGATCTACGTGCTGCGGACGCTCGGACCGTGGCCCGACGGCCTGTGGGGCCCGGTCGCGCTGACCCTCGGGATCAGCACCGTGCTGGCGATCGTCAGCTGGTTCGCGCTCGAGCGACCGGCGATCCGCTGGGCCCGGCGCCGGACGAGCCCGCAGCCGAGCCCCGCCACGGCGCCGGGGCCTGCGCCCGACGACGCGTGGCCGACCGGCGAGGCCCGGCCACGTCCGGTCCCACGGGAGCGCGAGGCCCCGGTCGCCGCCGGCGGCGGCGACTGACCGTCAGCGACGGGCGGGCAACCGGTCGGCGAGCGACGCCGCCGGGTCCTCCCCGGGCATGCGTCGACGCAACCACAGCGCGCTGGGCTGGCCGCCCTCCACGAACGACGGCACCTGCGCCCGCACGACGTCGCCGTGCTCGCGGAGCAGCTGGTGGTTGGGCAGCACGACCTCCCAGTCCGGGTTGCCCTGCAGCACCGCCTGGACGAGGTACTGCTCCTGCCAGAACCAGCCGGCCTCGAGCCACTCCCGGTGGTACTCGTACGGCAGCAGGACGTCGTGGACGTGGACCACCACGCCGGCGGCCAGGCGGGGCAGCACGTCGAGCATGATCCGCACGACGTCGCCGCCGACCCGCACGGTGTGGGTCGTGTCGACGAACAGCACGTCGCCCGGCCCGAGGCGGGTGAAGACGTCGATCGGCACCTGCTCCGCCGCGACGCGGTGGAGCGTGCCCGCCCCGTCGAGGCCGTGCTCGGTCGGCGCCCGCGGATACGGGTCGTAGACCTCGAGCGCGGCCGGGGCGCCCTCGTCGGCGTTGCGGCGCAGCGCGTCGAGCATGACGAGCGTCGACACCCCCGAGCCGAGCTCGACGACCCGCCGTGGGCGCACGTGGCGGAGCAGCGCGAAGAGCGTCGCCGCGTCGAGGCCGTCGTAGAAGGCTCCGAGCGCCCGGGCGACCCGGTCGTCGACCCCCGGGATCGCCGGCGGCGCGTGCTCGGCGAGCGCCGGCGCGAGCGCGCCCTCCAGCAGCGCCACGCCGGCGGCGGGATCCCAGGCGACCCCGGGCATCTCGGCGGCGTCGGTCCACGTCGACGGCGGGAGCGACCGCCAGTCGGGGATCGGACTGTGGTACCCGGCGGCGACGACGTCGTGGTCGGCGGTCCGGACGAGCCGCCAGCCGCGGGGGCCGAGCAGGCGGCGATCGATCGCCGTCAGGGCACGGCGCCCCCCGGACCGGATCCTGCGTCGGACCCGGCCGGCCGGCGACGACGACGGGACGTCGGTCAACGGGCCCCGCCGGCGACCGCCGGCAGGATCTGCAGCTCCTGGCGGTCGGAGAGCGGCGTGTCGACGCCGTCCCCGAACCGGATGTCCTCGCCGTCGAGGTAGACGTTGACGAAGCGGCGCAGCGCCCCGTCCTCGTCGGCGATCCGGCCGCGCAGCTCGGGGTGCGCGGTGAACAGCGCGTCGAGCGCCGCGCCGACGGTGTCGCCGTCGACGGTGACGGCGCCCTCGCCGCCGGTGGCGTCGCGCAGCTGGGTGGGGACCTTGACCTTGATCGTCGCCATCAGACGGTGACCTCCGTGCGGGGCTGGACCCGCTCCTCGAACTGTTCGTACCGCGCGTCGATCTCGGTGCACTCGAAGGTGCCGCGCACCGCGTCGAGCGTCTTCAGCCCGTCGCCGGTGATGACGAGGACGACGCGCTCGTCCGGGTCGATCCGCCCGGACTCGGCGAGCTTGCGCAGGGTGGCGGTGGTGACGCCGCCCGCGGTCTCGGTGAAGATGCCGGTCGTCTCGGCGAGGAGGCGGATCCCGTGACGGATCTCCTCGTCGGTGACGTCGTCGATCGTGCCGTCGGTCGCCCGGGCGAGCTCGACCGCGTACGGGCCGTCGGCGGGGTTGCCGATCGCCAGCGACTTGGCGATGGTGTCCGGCTTGACGGGACGACAGACGTCGGTGCCGGCCGCGTAGGCGGCGGCGACCGGGTTGCAGCCCTCGGCCTGGGCGCCGCTCATCCGCGGCAGGCCGTCGGCGGTGACCGACGACCCGGTGATGAGGCCGAGGTCGAGCCACTCCTTGAAGCCCTTGCCGATCTTCGTGAACAGCGACCCGGACGCGATCGGCGCGACGATCCGATCCGGTGCCCGCCACCCGAGCTGCTCGGCGATCTCGTACGCCAGGGTCTTGGAGCCCTCGGCGTAGTACGGGCGCATGTTGACGTTGACGAACGCCCAGTCCTCGTGCTCGCCGGCGATCTCGGTGCAGAGGCGGTTGACGTCGTCGTAGTTGCCGCGGATCGTCACGACGTTGGCCCCGTAGGCGCCGGTCGAGAGGATCTTCTGCTCCTCGAGGTCCGACGGGATGAAGACGTAGGTCGGCAGCCCGTACGCGGCGCCGGCGGCGGCGACGGCGCCGGCGAGGTTGCCGGTCGACGCGCACGCGAGCGTCGTGAACCCCAGCTCCTTGGCACGGGCGGCGGCGACGGCCACGACCCGGTCCTTGAACGAGTGGGTCGGGTTGGCGGCGTCGTTCTTCACCCACACCTCGCGCAGCCCGAGCGCCTCGGCGAGGCGGTCGGCCTTCACCAGCGGGGTCGCGCCGGCCGGCAGGCCGCCGCCGGTCGAGAACTCGCCGCTGCCGGCGGGCGCTCCCGCGTCCAGCGGCAGGAAGTCGGCGTAGCGCCAGATCGAGCGCGGACCGGCCTGGATCCGTCGCCGGATCGCGTCGACGTCGGACCCGGCGCCGAACGGGGCGTAGGCGACCTCGAGCGGACCGAAGCAGCGCGAGCAGACGAACCGGGCCTCCAGCGGGTACTCGGCGGAGCACTCGCGACAGGTCAGGGCGGTGGCGGACATGGGCTGAACCTCTGGACGGTGGATGGGCCTCGCCGAAGCGGTGTGGCGAGGGTCCATCAGCGGTTCCAGCCACACATCTCTCTGGAATTGGCACCTCTTCGCGTCGGCGTGTCCCGCGATGGTTGCCGGGGGTTCGACGGGCCAGTCCCTCCCCCCCTCTGGATGTGTCTATGTCCTGCGCCGGGCAGGTTAGCAGGCGCTCAGGCGTGTGCGTCCGGGTCGGGCCGCGTGAGGATCGCGACGTGCGGCAGCCCGTCCGAGCCGAGCAGCACGCGCCGCCCCAGGGCCAGCGCCCGGTGGATCGCCGTGGCGTCCGTCGGATGACCGGCCCCCAGGCGCACGACGTACGGGCGGCTCTGCCGGACGATCCTGAACCCGGCGGCGTAGAGCATCCGGCGGTGGCCGGCGAGGTTGGGGTGCCACCACTGCACCATCGCCGGGTCGGCGTCGAGCAGCGCCATCGGCCGGCGCGGATGCATGAGCGTCGCCCGCAGTCGCAGGCCCTCGGCCGACAGGAACGCGCCGGCCGTGACCGAGCGGATGGCCTCCATCGCCCGGATCGGATCGCGCAGGTGGAGCATGAGGCTCCCGCAGACGACGACGTCGAACTCCCCCACCGTGTCGGGCGACAGGTCGTAGACGGAGATCTCGCGGCGTCGCACGCGCGACCCCAGCAACCGGTGGGCGGTCGCGAACCCGGCGGCCTTGTCGTCGCCGACCATCGCCTCGAGCGTCGGGGCGACCGCGGGGCGGCCGCGGAACGGGACGTCCCACTGGCTGTGGTCCGCGAGGTCGATCGCGACGACCTCGGACGCTCCGCGACGCTCCATCTCGAACGCCAGGTGCCCGTCCCACGTGCCGACGTCGAGGCACCGCTTGCCGCGGACGTCGGGCCACGGCATGCGGTCGATGATCGGCCGCAGGTCGAACCAGCCGGGGGTCGTGATCCCGTGCGGCAGGTCCAGCGTGTGGTACCAGAGCGGCACGGCCTCGACCGACGCGCGCACCTCGTCGGCGGACGGGGGCGCGATCGTTCCGGGCGCGGACATGCGGCGGAACGATACGGACGACCGGCCGACGGTGGCGTGCACGCCACCGTCACGGCGTCGACCCGCCACCGCCGAAGTCGTGACCGGGGCCCGCGGCGGGGCCCGTCGCCGGCAGCGCGTAGACTGGTCCCCGGTGCCCGACGTCGAAGACGACCCCCTCAGTCCCGGTGCCGAGCTTCTCCCGCCCACGCTTCGGGTTCGGTAGCCGGTCCCCCCACGGCCGCGAGCCGAACGACCGCGACGTCGAGCCCGACGTCCCACGCGTCGAGACCGTCCGGCACGGCGGCCTCCGCTGGCATCACTTGGAGCGGACCGGACGCGCCGAGATCGAATGGCTGGAGGAGCGGTTCGACTTCCACAGCCTGGCGTACGAGGACGTCCGCTCGCGCAACCAGCGTCCGAAGGTCGACGACTACGACGACCACCTGTTCGTCGTCCTCCACTTCCCGGACTTCGACAAGGCGATCGGGCGACTCAACGCGATCGAGCTCGACGTCTTCGTCGGCCCCGACTACGTCATCACGATCCCCAACCGGCCGCTGCGCACCCTGGACTACCTGTTCAGCCGCGTGGAGCGCGACGAGGTCGAGCGGGAGCGGATCTTCTCGAAGGGCAGCGGGTACCTGCTGTACCGGCTCGTCGACGAGTGCGTCGACGCGTCGTTCCCGATGCTCCGCAAGATCGGCAACAAGCTCGAGCAGCTCGAGGAGGACATCTTCGAGGGCCGCTCGAAGGAGATCGCCCGCGAGATCTCCAACGCCAAGCAGGAGATCATCAACTTCCGCAAGATCGTCCGGCCGCAGCGCACGGCGCTGAAGGACCTCGACGTGTCGCGGCGCTACATGGCCGAGGACGCCGAGCTGTACTTCGACGACGTCAACGACGCGTCCGAGCGGATCTGGGACATGCTCGAGAACTTCAAGGAGGTGTCCGAGGCGCTGGAGGACTCCAACGAGTCCGTGCTGTCCCACGCCCAGGCGCACTCCCTGAACGTCCTGACCGCGATCACCGTCATCGTCCTGCCGCTGACGCTCGTCGCGTCGATCTGGGGCATGAACGTCCACGTCCCCGGCCAGGGGCAGTCTGCGCCGTTCTTCGCCCTGCTCGGCGCGATGGGCGCGCTGCTGGGGGCGATGGTCTGGTGGTTCCGCCGCAACGACCTGCTGTAGGCCGCTCAGGCGACGCGGCGGTACCGCACGAGGCAGTACTGGGTGCCCACGCCCGTGCGGTGGCCGAGCTCCAGGCCGGCGGCGGACGCCTCGGCATCCAGTCGCTCCAGGTCCACCGCCGAGCCACGCCACGCCGGGTCGTCCTGCCCCTGCGGCGCCGCGCGGCGCAGCAGACGGTCGCGGAGCGACGGCCGACCGACGGGCGCCACCGCGTGGACCCGCGGATCGTCGGACACCTGGAACGCCGCCCAGCCACCGGGGCGCAGCACGCGACCGATCTCGCGGACGTACCCGTACGTCACCTCGGGATCGGGGATGTGCTGGAACACGACGAGGGACAGGACGACGTCGACGCTCGCGTCGGCCACCGGGCGCAGGGACGTCCCGTCACCGTGGACCCACTCGACGCCCGGACGGTCGCCGAGGTGGGCGCGGGCCCGGCGCAGCATCTCGTCGCTGACGTCCAGGCCGATCGTGCGGCCCGGCCGGTCGGCGACGGCCCGCACCAGCCGGCCGACGCCGCACCCGACGTCGAGGACCGTGTCGTCCGGCCCGATCGCGGGCGCGCGCGTCTGCTCGAGCAGCGTCTCGATCGCACGGACGCCCTTCGCCCAGAAGTCCTCCGGATCGTCGGGGCCGTAGTCGCCGCGACGGTAGTCCAGCCGGTTGTCGACGTAGTACTCGGCGTTCTCGCGGGCCCGCGCGTCCCAGAACTCGGCCATGTGCCGCTCGGCGTTCACCGCGCGGAGGTTACCCACGGGGCCGCGACGAAGATGATCTAGGCTGCCGCGCGTGGAGCCGCCGGTCATCAGCGTCGTGGTGCCCGTCCGCGACGGCGAGGCGACGCTGCCGTCGCTGCTCGACGCGCTCGCGGCGCAGCGGGGCGCCCCGCCGTTCGAGGTCGTCGTCGCCGACGACGGGTCGGGCGACGGCGCCGACCGGATCGCGTCCGGGCACCCGGTCGTGGCGCGCGTCGTGGCCGTGGGCCGGCCGGGGGGTGCGCCTCGCGGCCCGGGCGCGGCGCGCGACGCGGCTCTCGCCGTGGCGACCGGGACGTGGATCGCGTTCACCGACGCGGACTGCGTGCCCGACCCCGGGTGGCTCGCCGCGCTCGCGGCCGCCGCGGCCGAGGGCGACGCGATCGTCCAGGGACCGATCGCGCTGCCGGAGGGCGCCCGGCCCGGGCCGTTCGACCGCGTCGTCGCGCGCACGGGGCCCAACGCCCTGCACGAGACGGCCAACCTCGCGGCCCCCCGGTCCGCGGTGCTCGCCGTCGGGGGATTCGGGAGCGCCGGGATCCGTCCGCGCCGGGGCAAGGAGCTCGGCGAGGACGTCATGCTCGGCACCGCCCTCCGACGGGCGGGACTGCCGTTGCGGTGGCGTCCCGACGCCCGGGTCGTGCACCCCGTCGAGCGGCGCGGCTGGTCGGCGGCGGCGGCGGAGCGGCGACGCTCGGCGGCGTTCTGCGCCCTCGTCCGCCGGCGGCCCGAGCTGCGGGACGACCTGTTGTGGCGACGGTGGTTCCTGTCGCGGTCGACCGCCGAGCTCGACCTGGCGCTCGTCGGCGCCGGGCTCGTCGCGCGCGGGATCGTGGTCCTCGCCCGCACGGGACGGCGTCGCGGCACGGTGGAGCCGGCTCGGCGATCCCCGGCGGTCGGCCGCCGGACGTCGCGGGCGTCGGCCGCCGCGTCGATCGCCGCCGGCGTCGCCGCGGCCACGCCGTACGTCCGGACGCTGGAGCGGCGAACCCGGCCGTGGCCGCGCGGCCGTCGCCCGGCGATCGCGGGTGGGCTGCTCGCCGGCGACGTCGTGGCGGCGGCGTCGCTGCTCGCCGGATCGCTCCGGCAGCGCACGCCGGTCCTCTGACCGCGGCGGCCTCCGACGAACGTCAGCCCTCGTCGGGGCGCACGAGGAACACCGCGCGCGGCGTCTCGGATCCGGCGATCCGGTCGACGACGAGGCCCTCCTGGTGGGCGAGCGCGGCGACCGTCTCGAGGTCGAGGACGCACCCGCGCCACAGCGGATGCGCGGTGACCCGCTCCGGCAGCGGGGACTCGCCCGGCAACGTCATCGGGTCGGGGCCGGTCCGCACGTCGAACACCGCCCTCCCGCCCGGTGCGAGCACGCGGGCGAACTCGGCCAGGACCTCGGCGACGAACGGCGCGCCCGGCAGGTGCGGGACGACGCCCAGGGCGATGATCGCATCGGTCCGCTCGTCGTCGAACCCGTGGAGGTCCGCGGCGTGGCGGCGCTCCCAGCGGATCCGCGGGGCGTCCTGATGGCGGGCCCGGGCGTGCTCGAGCATCGTCGGCGACACGTCGCAGCCGACGACCTCGTCGGCCCGGTCGACGAGCGCGCCGGTGAGGCGCCCGGCGCCGCAGCCGACGTCGAGCACCTGCCCGGCGCCGACGACGCTCCAGCCGAGGCTCTCGGTGAGCCGCTCGACGACGTCGTCGGCGGCGTCCTCCCATCCGGGGCCGGTGTCGCCGATCGCCCCGGGCAGCGAATAGCGCCGGGCGTCCTCTCGGGCACGGGCGTCCCAGAACCGGGAGATCCGGGCGATGACGGGGTCCGGATCGGCGGTCACGGCGCGCGATGCTACCCCCCGGCCGGACGAGTGGCGGCCGCCATGGGTAACGTGCCGTCGATCGCGGTGTCCGACCCCTCCGTCCCCTCCCCGCCCCCGACGTCCGTCGCCGCGGTCACCGCGACCGGTCGCTCCCGCGATCCGTCGACCGGACCGGGACGGGTGACGCTCATCGTCAACCCCCACGCGACGACGACGTCCCGACGCACGCGCGAGGCGACGGTCCGGGCCCTCGCGCGCCGGTTCGAGATCGTGCCGGTGGACACCGAGGCTCCCGGCCACGCCACGATCCTGGCCCGCGAGGCCATCGCCGACGGGGCCGGCGCCGTGTTCGCCCTCGGCGGTGACGGCACCGCCAACGAGGCCGCCAACGGCCTGGCCGGCACGGGCGTCCCGCTGGTCCCGTTGCCGGGCGGCAAGACGAACGTCTTCCACCGGCTGATCGGGATCCCCAAGCGGCTGGGCGACGCCGTCGACCACGTCGCCGCGCTCGCCGACCGGTGGGAGCCCCGGCCGGTCGACCTGGGACGGGTGAACGACCGCTGGTTCACGTTCGCGGCCGGGTTCGGGCTCGACGCCGCCGTCGTGCGCAGCGTCGATCTGCACCCGCGGCTCAAGCGCGGCCTGGGGCCGTGGTACTACACGGCGTCGGCGGTCGGCACCTTCCTGCGCGAGTACGTCACCGACGCGCCCCGCCTCGAGGTCCTCACGCCCGACGGCCGCGTGCTCGGCGGACGCACCGCGATCTTCCAGAACGCCACCGACTACACGTACTTCTCGGCGCGACCGATCCGGTTGCTGCACGGCCAGGACCTGTCGACCGGCACCCTCAGCGGCGCGGTGCTGCGCCACACCCGTCCGACGATCATGCCGGGCATCATCGCCCGCGCGGTGATCCGGCCGTTGGACCTCGGACGCCACGGGGCGGTGGATGCGACGGGCCAGGTGCCCGAGGTGACGGTGCGGAGCGTCGACGGCCGCCCGACGGCGACCCATGTCGACGGGGACTACATCGGAGCGCTCGTCGAGGCGCGCCTCACCGTCGGCCGCGGCGCGCTCCACGTCGTCGCCTGAGGCGACGCCGCGCCGGGTCAGCGGGGGCGATCGGCGGCCTGCGGCGCCGTCGGGTCCGGGGTCACCTCGTAGGCGACGTGCCACTGCCGCATCGCCTTGACCGCATCGATGACGTAGAAGGTGCGCGCGGCGACCCGGAACCCGGCCTGGTGCAGCCACTCGCGGAGCCCGGCGACGTTGGCCTGCCACCACCCGTAGTCGGTCCACCCGGTCTGCAGGTGCGCCGCCGGAGCCCGCGGGGACAGCAGCGACAGCCGCAGGTTGATCTCCTCCGCCACGACGAGCCGGCCCCCCGGGCGCAGGACGCGACCGATCGCCTCGAGCGCGCCGACGGGGTCGCGCACGTGCAGCAGGACGTCGCTGAGGACGGCGTGGTCGTACGTGCCTCCGGCGACGTCCGGGTCCAGGTCGTAGATCGGCGTGAGGACGCGCTCGACCGCCGAGCCCCGCAGCCGCGCGGCGATGCGGAACCGCTCGCCGGGATCCCCGTCGCCCCCCTCGGCGAGGAGCCGCGGCCGGTTGCGCGGCGGCCAGTCCGCCTGGTCATAGCGCTCCAGGTCGACCGCGGCGACGTGGGCGGCGCCCCGGTCCTCCATCGCGAACGCCCAGAACCCGTCGAACGTGCCGACGTCGAGGCACCGACGCCCGCCCAGGTCGGCCGGCAGGAGGCGCGGCGCGATCCGACGATGATCGACGGCGCCGGTCGTGAGCACCCCGGGCCGGAGCTCGATCGTGTGGTACCACGGGCGGGCGAGCGCGTCGGCGAGCAGCTCCTGCTCGTCGGCCGGCGGGGAGGGAACGGCGGTCGTCACCGTCGGGAGCCTACCGACGGAGCCCGCCGGTCCCCGGCCGCCCCACCCGACCCGCCGGGCGGGCCGGGGCGACGCCGTCACGCCGGGCCCGCCCCGGATCCCGGCCGCCCCGGCGTGCCGCGGCCCCGGCGGGCGACGGCCGGTCCGCCGGCGCGGCGTCAGGCGGACGGCGTCACGCGGAACGCGTCGAACACGGCCTCGATGTTGCGCAGACGGTTGATCGTCGTGCGCAGGACCTTCGTGTCGCCCACCTCGACGACGAACCGGTTGCGGACCATCGGCGGGGTGGTCGTGCAGACCGCGCTGACGATGTTGACCCCGGCCTCGGCGAACACGCGCGTCAGGTCCTCGAGCAGGCGGTGGCGGTCGTACCCGTCGACCTGGATCTCGACCTTGAACGACTGCTGGTTGCCGCCGGACCAGTCGACCGGCACGAACCGCTCCGGATCCTTGCGCAGCTGTTGGGCGTTCTGGCAGTCGTCGCGGTGGATGGTGATGCCGCGCCCGAGCGACACGTAGCCGACGATCGGGTCGCCGGGCACCGGACGGCAGCACTTCGCCATCCGCAGCATGACGTCCCCGACCCCGTCAACGACGACGCCGTAGCTCGACGCGGTCCCGGTGGGCTGGCGCCGGGCGACGTCGGGGCGCAGGAGCTGCTCGACCGGGCCGGCGGGCTCGTCGTCGGCGGCCTCGCCCTCCTTGAGGTGCTTGAGGACCTTGTTGACGACGACCTTCGGGCTGACCTTGCCGCCGCCGAGGGCGATGTAGAAGTCGTCCGCCTTCTTGTAGCCCATCTCGCGGATGACGTCCGCCAGGAGCGGCGACCCGACGATCCGCTGCGCCGGCAGCCCGGCCCGTCGCAGCTGCTCCTGGAGCAGGTCGCGGCCCTGGTGCTCGGAGTCCTGCCGCCCGGCGGCCTTGAACCACGCCTTGATCTTGCTCCGGGCCCGGCTCGTCTGGGCGAGCGACAGCCAGTCCCGGGACGGGCCGCGCTCGCGGTTGGCGGTGAGGATCTCGACGATGTCGCCGGACCGCAGGGTGTACGTCAACGGGACGATCTTGCCGTTGACCTTCGCCCCGACGCAGCGGTGCCCGACGTCGGTGTGGACCTCGTACGCCAGGTCGACCGGCGTGGCGCCCTTGGCGAGCGACTTGACGTCGCCCTTGGGCGTGAAGACGTAGACCTCGTCCTCGAACAGCGCGACCTTCATGCCCTGCATGAACGCCTGCGGGTCGTCCTCCTCGCGCGAGTTGTCGAGCATCGCCCGGAGCCACGAGAACTTGTCGGTCTCGGTGTCGGCGTCGCCGACGGCCGGATCCCCGGGCGGCCGTTGCTTGTACAGCCAGTGCGCGGCGACGCCGAACTCGGCGGTGCGCTGCATGTCCTCGGTCCGGATCTGGATCTCCAGCGGCCGTCCCTCGGGCCCCACGACCGTCGTGTGCAACGACTGGTACATGTTGGCCTTGGGCATCGCGATGAAGTCCTTGAACCGTCGCGGCAACGGCTTCCACAGCGCGTGGATGACGCCGATCGCGCCGTAGCAGTCGTTGACGGAGTCGACGACGACCCGCATCGCGGTCAGGTCGTAGATCTCGTTGAACTCGCGACCCTTGCGGGTCATCTTGAGGTAGATCGAGTAGAAGTGCTTGGCGCGGCCCGAGATCCGCGCGTCGATCCCGACCGACTCCAGCTCGCTCCGGAGGTACTCGCCGGCCTTGGTGACGTAGCCCTCGCGCTCGCCGCGCTGCTGGCTGACGAGGCCCTTGATCTCCTGGTACTTGCGCGGGTGCAGCGTCGCGAACGCGAGGTCCTCGAGCTCCCACTTGATGGCGTGGATGCCGAGCCGGTGCGCGATCGGGGCGTAGACCTCGAGGGTCTCCTTGGCGATCTCGAGCTGCTTGGGCCGCTTGTGCGCCTGCAGCGTGCGGGCGTTGTGGAGCCGGTCGGCGAGCTTGATGAGGATGACCCGCACGTCGGCGGCCATCGCGACGACCATCTTGCGGAAGTTCTCCGCCTGCGCCTCGTCGCGGCTCGTGAACTGGATCCCGTCGAGCTTCGTCACCCCGTCGACGAGGACGGCGACGGTGTCGCCGAACCGGCTGCGGACCTCGTCGAGCTCGACCGTCGTGTCCTCCACCGTGTCGTGGAGGAGCGCCGCGACGATGGCGTCGGTGTCGAGGTGCATCCCGGCGCAGATCTTCGCCACCTCGACCGGGTGCGCGATGAAGGGCTCGCCGGACTTGCGGCGCTGGTCGCGGTGGTGCAGGCAGCCGAAGAGGAACGCCTCGTCGACGGCGTCGAGGTCGACGGTGGCCGGGCCCCGGGCGGCGTGGTCGGAGATCACCGCGTGGAGGTCGGAGCGCAGCGCCTGCTCGTCGTCGGAGAGGCCGTCCGCGGCGGACGGCGGCTCGACGAGCGTGGCGCTCGTCCCCCGGCCGTTCAGGACGGCGTCGTGGATGCCGACGCGCGCCCGGCTGCGCTCGTCGGTGACGGCGACGCGGTCGTCGCGCGCGACGGTGCGACCGGACTCAGCCATCGTCGCCGTGCCTCCTCCCGCGCCGCCCAGTCGCGGTGGAAGTCGCCGTCCTCCAGCCGTCGGACCGGACCGTCGACCGGCCGTACGATCCGCTCGTCCCGATCGACGGCGACGACCCCGGCCTCCTCGAGGACGCGGAGCAGCATGCCGAGCCGACGACCGGACGGCACGTCGGCGAGGAGCGCCGCGACCGGCGTCGCGCCGTCGTGGCGCAGGCGACGGAACAGCGCTTCCGCGTTGGGCCGGAGGTCGTGCTCGTGGCGTTGGGCATCCAGGGTGAAGCGTAGCTCAGCGCCGCCCCACGCCCGAACGCACCGCACGTCGCCGAGGGCGCCGAGCGCGGCGGCGTGCGCGGGATCGGTCGGGGGGTCGAGGGCGACGAGCAGCCCGGTGCCGTCGAGCGTCCGGGGCGCGCGCACGACCGACCACCAGTCGGTGAGCGAGCAACCCCCGACGAGCGAGGCGACGGCGGCCTCGCGCGCCTCGGCGTCGCAGGTCACGACGGTGACGGGCACGCCGCTGGCGACGGCGGAGGCGATCGCCGCGGCCCCGCCGACGATCGACCGGTCCACGAACCGTCCCCAGGCGTCCACGGCGGAGGGCGCGTCGGGATCCAACGGCGGCAGGTCGGCGTCGAGCGTGACGAGCGCGACGTCGGCCGGATCGCCGTCGAGCCGGTGGACGTCGCCGCCGTCCGCCGCCGCGAGCGTGCGGACCTGCAGTCGAGGCGTGACGCTGCCCCGGAACACGTGTCGCTCGAGCGTGAACGTTCCGGCGAGCGGGCCGTCGCCGGTCGGGAGCTCGGTGGTCCTCCACGCGACGGCCGCGACCCGTGCGTCGCCGGAGCGCAACGTGAACGCGAGGTGCGCCCCGTCGCGACCGAGCGACCGGACGCCCTCGGCACGGGCTGCGGGGATCAGCAGGACGGGCTCGGGGTTGCCCTGGCCACACGGCCCCAGACGGGCGAGCTCGTCGGCGGTCGCCAGGCCGAGCTGCGCCCCGCCGACCACCGCGTCGACCGCGATCGGGGGCCGCGGATCGACGCCCTCCAGCGTGCGCGCCGCGTGGGCGCACAGGGCGTCGCGCAACGCGGGGACCGCCCCGTGGGGCAGGGTGAGCCCCGCCGCGGCGTGGTGGCCGCCGTGGCCGGTGAGGTGCTCCGCGCACGCGTCGAGCCCGGCGAGCAGGTCGTAGCCGGGCACCGACCGCGCCGACCCGCGCGCCACGACCCCGTCGGTGGACAGCAGCACCGTCGGCCGCCCGGTGCGTTCGACGATCCGGGACGCGACGATCCCGACGACGCCCGGATGCCAGTCGCCGACGAGCACGTGCGCGGCCGGATCGCCGGCGGCGTCGGCCTGCGCCTCGGCCTCGCGCGCGATCCGCGCGGCGACCTCCTGCCGGTCGCGGTTGGCGCGGTCGAGCCGCTGCGCGAGCCGACGGGCCTCGTCGCCGTCGGCGGCGAGGAACAGGGCGACCCCGACGTCGGCCCGTCCGAGTCGGCCCGCGGCGTTCACCCGCGGCGCGAGCCGGAACCCGAGCGCGGTGGCGTCGACGTCGGCCGGGGCGGTGGCCGCCACCTCGAGCAGGGCGCGCATGCCGGGGCGGCGGGTGTCGGCGAGCACGGCGAGCCCCTCGCGGACGAGCCGCCGGTTCTCGTCGACGAGCGGCACGACGTCGGCGACCGTGGCGAGCGCGACGAGGTCCAGGTCGACGTCGGCCTCGGCCCGGTCGTGCCCGGCCGCCTCCAGGAGCGCACCGGCCACGCGCCATGCGACGCCGGCCCCGCAGAGCTCGGGGCACGGGTACGCGGGCGGCGCGTCGTCGAGGCCGTGCGCGGCGCGTCGGGCGCCGTCCCCGTCGGCGACGCCCGGTCCGACGGCGGGGTGGACGATCGGGACGTCGGGGAGGCGACCGTCGGCGCGCGGACGGTGGTGGTCGGTGACCACGACCTCGACGCCGAGCTCGCGCGCCAGCCGCGACTCGTCGACCGCGGTGATGCCGCAGTCGCAGGTGATGACGAGCCCGACCCCGTCGTCGGCGAGCCGGCGGACCGTGCGCTCGGCGAGGCCGTACCCGTCGGCGATCCTGTCGGGCAGGAACCAGTCGACGTCGGCGCCCAGGCGGCGCAGCGTCCGGACGAGGATCGCCGTGGCGCACACGCCGTCGCAGTCGTAGTCGCCGTGGACCACGATCCGCGTGCCCCGGTGCACGTGGTCGAGGATGACGTCGACGGCCTCGGCCAGACCGGCGAACTCGCTCGGGCGGTGCTCGACGTCGGCGGCGAGGAACGAGCGCGCCGCGGACGGGTCGGCCATGCCGCGGCGCACCAGCACCTCGGCGAGCACGTCGCCGATGCCGAGCGCGCTCCGCAACCGCTCGACGTCGGCGGGGGCCGCGGGCGCGATGACGTAGCGGACGTCCACGGACCCCCAGGCTACGGGTGGCGTCGGACGGTCCGACGCCGACGCGGCCGTCAGGCCGCCTCCCCGGCCTCGGCGGCGCGGCGGTCCTCCTCGCGCGCCCCGAACCAGTACAGGAGCGCGAGCGCGATGATCGTCCCGGGGATGCCGAGCAGGACCGTGACGACGTCGGTGTCGGCGCGCGAGTCCGGGGAGAAGCCGCTGAGGATGAACCCGCCGAGCACGCCGCCGATGATCGACGTGACGAACGCGCCGACGATCCCACCGAGGAACCGGTCGGGGAAGAAGACGATGAAGTGCCAGATCGCCAGCGCGATCAGCACCCAGGTCAGGATCGCCATGCGGGCACCTCGGAGCGACGGGTCGGGATCGGGGGAACGGTCATCGGGGCCTCCCGTGCGGACGCTTGCGGCGGCGCGCGTGCTTGGGGTCGTCCTTCAGGACGAGGTCCTCGGGGTTGAGGTCGGCGGCCCGCTGGACCTCGCCCTCGGCCCCCTCCCCGGCGTCCGGCGACGTCCCCGCGTCCGGGTCGGACGCCGGCTCCGGCTTCGCCGCGGCCTGGGACCGCCTGGCCTTCGTGCGCGCCGGCTTGGTCTTGGCCGCCGCCGGGCTCTCCTCGAGGCCGAGCTCGTCGACCATCTGCTTGAAGTCGTCCGCGCCGACCGCCTGACCGGGCGTCGGGCCGTCGCCGCCGAGCGTGCGGCGCTTGCGCTTGCGCGGCTCGTCCTCGAGGGCCTCGCCCCCCGGGTACGGCGGGATGTAGCCGTCACCGGCCTCGAGCGCCCGGCGGTGGCGCAGCCGCATCGCCGGGGAGCGCTCGACCGCGGCCGCGAGCACCGGGGAGGCGATGAACACCGACGAGTACGCGCCGGAGATCGTGCCGATGAGCATCGCGAGCGCGAAGTCCTTCAGCGTGTCGCCACCGAAGAGGTACAGGGCGAGGGTCGGCAGGCCCGTCGAGAACGACGTCACCAGCGACCGGCCGAGGACCTCGCTCATCGAGCGGTTGACGATCTGGCTGAACGTCGCCGATGGCAGCCGTTTCATGTTCTCCCGGATGCGGTCGAACACGATGATCGTGTCGTAGAGCGAATAGCCGATGATCGTCAGCAGGGCCGCCACGGTGGACGCGGTGACCTCGGCACCGGTCAACGCGTAGATGCCCGCGGTGATGAGGAGGTCGTGGGTGACGGCGATGAGGATCGGGACGGTGAAGTTCAGGCTGAACCGTGCCCAGATGACGAACGCGATGATCGTGAACGACGCGATGATCGCGATGACCGCGAGCCTCGCGACGGTCTGCCCGAACGTCGGTCCGACGGTGTTGAAGTCGAGGTCCGCCCGTGGGTTGACGCCGAGCGCCGCGAGCTGGTCGGTCACCCCCTTGCGCTTGGCCTCCTCGGTCAGCGCCTCCGTCTGGATCTGGAAGGTGGGCCGGTCCGACGACTCGGCGCCGGGACCGGACGCGGTGACCTGCTGGATCTTCGCGTCGCCCTCGCCGACGGTCCGCAGCGCGTTGCGGACGTCGTCGACGGTCGTGCCCTGCTTGGCGACCGCGGTGATCTTCGTGCCGGACTCGAAGTCGATGCCGAAGTTCAGGCCCTTGGCGCCGATGCCGACGGCGCCGATGAGGAGGATGACGCCGGACGCCGCGAAGAACCACTTGGACGCTCCGACGAAGTCGAACCGGTGCCAGATCGGGTTGCGCTTGCGGGCGCCGAGCGCGGCGGGGTGCAGGATGAGCGTCGAGGACTGCGCCGCGACGCCGAGCACCGCCTGGGTCAGCACGACGGCGGTGACCATCGAGATGACGACGCCGACGCCGAGGTTGAGCGCGAAGCCCTTGACGCCGGCCGTGGCGATGAGGAAGAGGATGAACGCGACGAGGAACGTGATCGCGTTGCCGTCGATGATCGCCGACAGGCCCTTGCGGTACCCGTCGCGGATCGCTCTCTGTGGCGATCTTCCCGCCTGGAGCTCGTCCTTGACGCGCTCGAAGATGACGACGTTGGCGTCGGCCGCCACCGCGATCGTGAGGATGAGCCCGGCGATGCCGGGCAGCGTCAGGACGATCGGGACGAGCTTGACGAGCGCCAGGAAGAACAGCGTGTAGACGGCCAGGCCGGTGACGGCGATGAGGCCGAGGACGCGGTAGAAGACGAGCAGGAAGAGCGCGACGACCGCGAAGCCGGCGATGCCCGCGATGAGGCCCTGGTCGAGCGCCTCCTGGCCGAGCGTCGCGGACACCTGCTGCTGGGCGATGAGCTCGAGCGTCAGCGGCAGCGAGCCGGCCTGCAGGAGTCGGGCGAGCGACTGGGCCGACTTGACGGTGAACGAGCCGGAGATCTGCGATCCGCCGGACCCGCCGATGCCGGTGGGGTTCTGGACGAAGTCGATGTACGGCGTCGTGATGAGCTGGTTGTCCAGCACGACGGCGAAGTGGTTGGCGCAGCGGGCGACCTGGTTGGCGCGCGACTCGCCGACCTGGGGCACGCAGTTCTCCGACCCGCGCCGGACGATCTCGCGGGTGACGTCCCGCCAGATCTTGCGTCCCTCGTCGGTGAAGTCGAAGACGACGTTGGGCTTGCCGCCGCCGAAGCCCTGGTCGTAGCTCTGCGCCGGGTCCTTGATGTGCCGGCCGAGGAGCTTGGGGTCGTCGACGATGGCGAACCACTTGTCGCCGGCGGGGATGATCTCGCCCGCCTCGTTCGTGCCGTCGGCGGCCTGGACGACGCGGTAGCCGTCCGGGGTGTTGACGATCCGCTGGCCCTTCTTCGGCTCGCCGCCCTCGCCGTAGAGGTTGCGGTAGCCGCGACTCTCGCGCAGGGCCTCCTCGGTGAGGTACGGGCCCAGCGTCGTGTCGGACTTCGGGTCGACGACGACCTTCTTCGCGCGGTCGTCGACGACGTAGAACTGCTCGCCGATCGAGTTCGGGTGCGGCTTGGGCTTGAGGTTCTTCACCCGCATGATCGCGTCGTACTGCGACAACGCGAGGGGCGAGCCACGCTCGCCGGCGAGCCCGGTGATGTTGGGATCGACGCCGGTGCCGGTGATCTGCGGGTCCGACGGGTCGACGACGCCCTCGTCGCCGACGATGCTCGCCTCCCAGTCGTAGAAGGCCATCTGCGCCGTCGTGCCGACCGAGCGCTCCGCCTCCTCCGGGTCGTCCTGGGCGGGCAGCGAGACGTCGATCTGGTCGGAGCCGGATTGCTGGATCTCGGCCTCGGTCACGCCGAGGCCGTTGACCCGCTCCTGCATGACGTCGATCGTGCGCTGGATCGCGTCCTGCGACAGCTCCTGGCCCTTGGCCGGCGTGGCCTGGTAGATGAGCTGCACGCCTCCGCGGAGGTCGAGGCCGAGCTTCGTCTCCTTGGTGGCGACGACGACGCCCGACGCGATCACCATCGCGAGGACGAAGAGGAGGACGAAGACGTTGCGGCGACGATCGGTCATGGCGCGAGGGCGGAGGGTACCCGTCGGTCCGGGCGCCCGGCGTCACGTACGCGTCGCCGCTCGTGGCGCGGGCGCGCTCAGCCGCGCGGGGGATCGACCCCGAGGTGCCGGTAGGCCCGCTCGGTCGCGACCCGGCCGCGCTGCGTGCGCTGGAGCAGGCCCTGCTGCAGCAGGTAGGGCTCGTACACGTCCTCGATCGTGTCAGCCTCCTCGCCTACCGCCGCCGACAGCGTCGACAGGCCCACCGGACCGCCGGCGAACATGGTGCAGATCGCGGTGAGGATCTCGCGGTCCAGGCGGTCCAGGCCGAGGGCGTCGACGCCGAGCAGGCCGAGGGCCTCCTCGGCGTGCTCCAACGTCGCCGGACCGGTCGCCCGGACCTCGGCGAAGTCGCGTACGCGGCGGAGCAGGCGGTTGGCGACCCGCGGGGTGCCGCGCGAGCGGGCGGCGATGAGGTCGGCCGCCCCGTCGTGGAGCTCGATCGCGAGCAGCGACGCCGACCGGCGCACGATCCGTCGCAGCTCGGCCCGCTCGTAGGGCTCCAGCCGGTACTGCAGGCCGAACCGGTCGCGGAGCGGGCGCGTGAGCAGGCCGGCGCGGGTGGTGGCGCCGACGAGCGTGAACGGCGGCAGCGGGATCGTGGCGATGCTCGCGCCGGGGCCGGTGCCGGTCGGGATCGACAGCTGCCGGTCCTCCATCGCCGGGTACAGGGTCTCCTCGAGCGCGCGGGGCAGGCGGTGCAGCTCGTCGACGAAGAACACGCTGCCCGGTTGCAGGGCCGTGAGGAGGGCGGCCACGTCGCCCTTGTGCTCGAGCGCGGGAGCGGCCGTGGAGACGAACGGCGCGCCCATCTCCTCGGCGACGATCCGGGCGAGGGTCGTCTTGCCCAGGCCGGGCGGGCCGGCCAGCAGCACGTGGTCGAGCGCCTCGCCGCGCCGCAGCGCCGCGTCGACGGCGATCTCGAGCTGGGCCCGTAGGTGGGCCTGCCCGACGAACTCGCCGAGGCTGCGCGGCCGGAGCGCGGGGTCGTCGTCGCCGCCCTGCGGCGTGGGATCGGGCAGTCGGGCGTCGGGCTCGGACGGCGGTCCGCCCCTCCCGCCCCGGCCCGGTCCGGGATTCGCGTCCGGCGGCACGGCCCCGGGCGTGCGGATCCCGCCGCCCCACGGCGGCGCCTGGCCGGCGTCGGGGTCGGCGCTCCCCGCCGAGCCGTCCTGCGGGCGCGTGTGACGCTCGTCGTCCGCGTCCGGCTCGTCGTCCGCGTCGGTCCGGTCCGGGACGTCCCTCATGCCCGGGACCTCCGCAGGGCGTCGGCGATGAGGGCGGCGGCGGTGTCGCCCTCGGCGATCGCGAGCAGGCGCTCGACCTCGTCCGACCCGAACCCGAGGCCGAGCAGGCCACCGCGCGCCTCGTCGACGATCCCCACCATCCCGGCCTGCTGCCCGCCCGGGGCCGGCACCGGGCCACCGCCGTGGGTCAGCGCGTGGCCGCCGAGCTTCTCCTGCAGCTCGCTGACGATCCGCTCGGCCAGGCGCTTGCCGATCCCGGGGGCGCGCTGGAGGAACTTGACGTCGCCGCCGGCGATGCCACGGGTGATCTCGTGCGGCGTGCCGCCGGACAGGACCGCCAGCGCCATCTTCGGCCCGACCGCCTGGACCCCGAGCAGCAGGTGGAAGAGGTCGCGCTCCTCCTCCGACGCGAACCCGTAGAGCGTCTGGGCGTCCTCGCGCACGACCATGTGGCAGAGCAGCTCGGCGTCGTCGCCCACGGCGGGCAGCGCCTGGAGCGTCGTGCCGGAGCACCCGAGGAGGTAGCCGACCCCTCCGGGGGTGAGCAGGACGACGCCGTCGGCGCGACGCTCGTGGACGGTGCCGCGCAGGAGGACGATCATGCGGGGATCGCGGCCCGGAGCGGGGCGTGGTTCGCGTGGCAGATGGCGGCGGCCAGCGCGTCGGCGGCATGGTCGGGGGTCGGCAGCGCGTCGAGCCGCAGTAGCGCCTGGACCATCCGCTGGATCTGGGCCTTGTCCGCCCCACCGCGTCCGCAGACGGCGGACTTGATCTGCTGGGGGGTGTAGTCGACGGTGGGCACGGCGGCCTGGGCGGCGGCGAGCAGGACCACGCCCCGGGCCTGGCCGACCGCGACCGCGCTGCTGACGTTGCGCCCGAAGTAGAGGGCCTCGAGCGCGACGGCGTCGGGCCGGTAGTGCGCCAGCAGCTGCGAGACGGTGTCGTGGATGCGCTCCAGCCGGATCGGGGCGGGATCGCCCGCCGCCGTGTGGACCGCGCCGCCGTCGAGGGCGGCGAGCGTCGCGCCGTCGCGCCGGACGACGCCGAATCCCGTGTTGGCCAGGCCGGGGTCGATGCCCAAGACGATCACCACACCTCCATTCTGCGGGGTCGACCGGACGCCTGCACGCGAACGCACGTTTGCACGGGGCGGCGCCCCGCGGGCCGGTGGCGCGCGACCGTCAGCGACGCGCGGCAGCGGCCTCGCCGACCGTCGTCGCGATCGCGGCGGCGATCCGTGCGTGGAAGACGTCCTCGTCGTAGGCGTGGGCGGTCGCCCTGCCCCCGGCGACGAGCCGGCCGCGCAGCGCTCCGTCCGCCGCGATCCGACCGACGGCGGCGGCGACGGCGACCGGGTCGTCGGCCGGGACGACGAGCGCGTTGACGCCGTCCCGCAGGTACTCGGCCTGCCCACCGGTGGCCGTGGCGATCACCGGGACCGCATGGGCCATCGCCTCGAGCGGCACCAGGCCGAACGGCTCCGCCCAGCGCACCGGGAAGACGAGCGCGTCGTGGTCGGCGAGCAGCGCGGGGACGCGATCCCGGTCGACCGCCCCGACGAACCGCACCCGGTCGCCGAGCCCGGCCCGGGACGCCCGCTCGCGCAGCGCCGCGTCCTCGCGCCCGTCGCCGCCCCCGGCGACGGTGAGTCCGGTCCCCGCCGGGGCGCTCCGCAGCGCGTCGATCGCCACGTCGACGCCCTTGCGCGGATCGAGCCGGCCCAGGACGAGCAGCCGTCCCCGCCACGGTTCGCGATCCGGGACCGCGTCGGGCACCCGCACGCCCGGCGGCACGACCGACCAGGCGTCGGGCAGCGCGCCGGCCCCGCGCAGCTCGTCCGCGAGCGAGCGGGAGTTGAGCAGCACCGTCCCGCGCGGGCCGCGCGGGCGGTCGGAGCCGAGCGCGCGAGAGAGCGGCCCGGCGAGCGGCCCGAGCCGGGCCAGCGGGCGCGCGAACCCGTCGACCAGGGGACCGTAGGCCGGCCAGAGGTCGTGCACGACCGACACGACCGGCACCCGCGTCCGCTCGAGCGCCCCGACGAGCGACAGGCTCATGCCGCCCATCGCCCACAGCACCGCGACGTCGGGGCGGAACGCGTCGAGGTGACGACGCAGCACTCGGTGGTTGTGGCGCTCCAGCGCGAGCCGCTCGCGGACGGTGCGACGCGGGAACTCGTGGTCGTGCCAGTACCAGCGCAGGTCGCGGTGGACGTCGCCCTCCTCCCGGTGGACGGCCTCGTCGTCGACGCCGTCCTCGCGGTGGTCGGTCGTCAGCACCCGGACCGTCGCCCCGTGGGCGCGCAGCCACCGGTCGGCGCCGTGGTGGACGACCTCGTAGCCGCCGAGGTGGTGCGGCGGGTAGAGGTTGGTGAGGGCGAGGACCCGGAGGTCGGCCGCGGGGTGCGTCTCGCGACCGGCCGACTCGGTCACCCGAACACGCGCTCGAGGACGTCGTCGTCGACGTCGAAGTTCGCGTGCACGTCGCCTACGTCGTCGTTGTCGTCGAGCGTGTCGAGGAGCTTGGCGAGCTTCTCGGCCGTCTCCTCGTCGACCGGGGTGCGGACCTGGGGGCGGTAGACGATCTCGGCCCGCTCGTAGGCGACGCCGGCGGCGTCGAGCGCCTCGCGGACCGCGGTGAGGTCGGACGGGTCGGCGAGCACCTCGAACGTGCCGTCCTCCTCCTGGATGTCCTCCGCCCCGGCGTCGACGGCGACCATGAGGTCGTCCTCGCCGTGCTTGTCGCCGTCGACGACGACGACGCCCTTCTTGTCGAAGAGGTAGGCGACCGATCCGGGCTCGCCGAGGCTGCCGCCGTACTTGCTGAACGTGTGGCGCACCTCGGACCCGGTCCGGTTGCGATTGTCGGTCAGCGCCTCGACGAGGAGCGCGACGCCGCCGGGGCCGTAGCCCTCGTACATGACGTTCTCGTAGTTGGCGGCGTCGGCTCCCGCGCCGGTCCCCTTGTCGATCGCCCGCTGGATGTTGTCCTTGGGCATCGACGCGTCCTTGGCCTTCTGGACGGCCAGGGCGAGCGCCGGGTTGCCGGTGACGTCGCCCCCGCCCTCCTTGGCCGCGACGGTGATGTGGCGGCCGAGCTTCGTGAAGAGCTTGCCCCGCTTGGCGTCGACGATCGCCTTCTTGTGCTTGATCCCCGCCCACTTGCTGTGCCCTGCCATGCGGGTGAGCGTACCGTCCGCCACGTCCGCGGGACGCCCCGACCGGCCGACGACGCCGGGCGTGGCCGATGGTCGGAAACCACCATGCGGCGCGCCGCCGGGGCGCGCGGCCCGTCAGCGACCGAGCGCGGCGGCGTACAGGTCGACGACGCGACGGGCGTGGTCGGCGACGCCCAGGTGGCCGACGGCGGCGCGGCAGCGGTCGCGCGTGGCCGGGTCGGTCGCCGACTCCAGGGCGTCGTCGATCGCCCGGGCCAGGGCGTCGGGGTCGGGGGTCGGCGCGATCCGGCCGACGTCCGGGCCGGTGACGACCTCGGCCGGGCCCTCGCCCGCGAACGCGACCGCCGGCGTGCCGCAGGCCAGGCTCTCGGCGACGACGAGCCCGAACGCCTCGTTCTCGGACGGGAGGACCGTCACCCAGGCCCGGCGGTACGCGTCGCGCAGGGCCGTGCGGTCGTCGAGGTCGACGGTGCGGACCCCCGGGACCCGGTCGAGCGCCGCCCGGTCGGCGTCGGACCGCGGTCGTTGGAGCACGAGCCGCAGGTCCGGGCGGCGACGGCGCAGGAGCGCGAGCGCGTCGAGCAGCAACCCGACGCGCTTGGCGGGGGCGTCGGGGTCGGACGCGAACAGGAGCGTCGGGTCGTCGTGGCGGCCGTCGTCGTCGCCCGGCGTGAACGCGTCCAGGTCGACCGGGGGCGGCACGATGACGCTGCGCACCGCGAACGTCCGCCACAGCCGGTCGGCGGCGAACCGGCTGAGCGTCGTCACCGTCGCCCCGCCCCGGGCGACGTCGACGATCCCCTCGCGTCGCCCGCGCAGCGCGACCGCCCAGGCCCGGTCGGGCGGGCCCATGACGCTGTGGACGACCGCGGGCGGTCGGCCGGTGCGCGCACGGAGCCGGGCGACCCGTGCCGCCGCCAGCGCGTCGGTCGGGTAGAAGGCGTGCAGGACGTCGCCGGGGTCGGCGAGGAGGCCGAGCGCGGCGAGCGGCAGGTGGGCGGCCAGCGGATCGAGGCGCGTGCGCCACTGGTAGGCGGTCACCGGGCGGGGACGGGGCCAGCGCACGACGGCCAGGCCGTCCTCGACGTCGCGCCGGACCGTGCGGCCGGGGTGGCCGCAGACGAGCCTGGGCCGGTGCCCGTCGGCGAGCAGCCCGTCGGCGAGCAGCCGGATCGCCCGCTCGCTGCCCCGGCGCACCTCGGGCCAGAACGTCGGATGCAGCAGCGTCGGCCGCCACGACGCGGGGCCGGTCACAGCAGCACCCGTCGCTCCCGCCACGACGCCGCGGCGAACGCCGCCGAGCGCGCCCCGTCGACGAGGACGTGCCCCGGGATCTCGAGGAGCGCCCGGGCGACGCCGCGCGGCGTCCGTCCGTAGCGGACCCCGTGGTAGGCGACGTACGGCGCGGCGAGCAGCGCCGGCAGTGGATCGCGACGGCCCACCGCCCAGGCGGTCCCGACGAGCGCCGGACCGAGCCACGCGTGCGCGGGCGACCAGAACGTCCGCAGCGGCAGGTGCCGGCGCAGGCCCGGGTGGCGGCCGACGAGCCGCACCGTCTCGGCGAACCGCGACCGGGTCGCGAGGGCGCCGCGCAGGCCCGGCGCCTCGACCGCGTGGTCGACGACGGCGTCGGGGACCGCGATCCACGGCGCGCCGGCCTCGCGGGCCCGCCACGCCAGGTCGGTGTCCTCCCCCACGCGCCGGTACGTCTCGTCGAGCCCGTCGAGCCGCTCGAGCAGGTCGCGGGGCAGCGCGAGCGAGCAGAGCTCGGCCCACGGGGTCGGTGGCACGAACGACTGGACGCGGGTCCACGGGGCGTGCAGCGCCACGTCGAGCTGGTCCGGGTCGATCGCGGCCCCGCCCTGCAGCAGCGCGTCGGGCCGACGACGGTGCTCGGCGAGCAGCGACGCGACCCAGTCGGGCCGGGGCCGGCAGTCGTCGTCGGTGAACGCCACGAGCGGCGCCGATCCGGCCCGCCAGCCGACGTTGCGCTTGCGGGCCGCGCCGTGACGTCCCGGCTCGCGGACCAGGCGACCCGGTCCGGACGTCATCAGCGGATGGTCGGCCGCCGCGTCGAGCACGATCCCGGCCGCGTCGTCGTGGACGACGACGACCTCCATCCGCTCCCCGGGCGCGAGCCGCTGGTCGTGGAGCGCGTCGAGCGCCCACAGCAGCTCGGTGCGGACGCCGGCCGTGGCGATGACGACCGTGACCGCGGGGGTCCCGACCGGCGCGGCCATCAGGCCGCGATGGCGTCGGGGTGCTCGCGGTACCAGGCGATCGCCCGGTCGAGGCCCTCGTCGAGCCCGACCCGCGGCCGCCAGCCGGTGAGGGTGCGCAGTCGCGTGGAGTCGACGTACTGCCGGTCGATCTCGCCGGCGGGGGTCCCGGCGCCGCGGACGTCGGGCTCGCGCTCCACCCCGGCCGCCCGGCACACCGCCCGGACGACGTCGAGGACCGCGTGCGGGGCGTCGCCGCCGGCGTTGAACGCCTCGCCGCGGGCGCTCGGGGTCGGTCGGCCCTCGTCGGCGTCGAGCGCGTCGGTGAGCGCCAGGTACGCGTCGACGGCGTCCTCGACGTAGAGGAAGTCCCGCTCCGGCGACCCGTCGGAGCGGATGACCGGGGCCCGGTCGCGCAGCACCGACGCGATCGCCTCGGGCACGAGGCGGGACGGGTTGAGATCGCCGCCGCCGTAGATGTTGGCCAGTCGCGTGACCGCGACCGGCACCCCGTAGGTGTGCCAGTACGAGCGGGCGATGAGGTCGGTGCACGCCTTCGACACGTCGTACGGGAACCGCGGCTGCAGCGCCATGTCCTCGCGGTAGGGCAGCGTGTCGTGCGGGCCGTACGCCTTGTCGGACGCGGCGACGACGACCCGCCGCACCCCCTGCAGCCGACACGCCTCCATGAGCATCCACGTGCCCTTGACGTTCGTCTCGAACGTCGAGGCCGGCGAGCGGTTGGCGGTGCCGACGATCGTCTGCGCCGCCAGGTGGTAGACGGTGTCGCACTCGTGCTCGCCGATGATCCGCTCGACGACGCCGTCGGCGACGAGGTCGCCGCGCACGACGGTGCAGCGGTCCTCGAGCCCGTCGAGGCGCAGCAGCGACGCCGGCACCTCGTCGCGGCGCAGCACCGTCACCCGGGCGCCGCGGTCCAGGAGCGCCCGGACGAGCCAGCCGCCGAGCATCCCGTACGCCCCGGTGACCAGCACCGAGCGTCCCGCCATCGCCTGTCCGAAGACCGTCATCGGCGGGCATCCTTCCAGACCCGGGCCCGGCGTCGGGCGGCCCGGACGACCCGGCCGGCCGCCGCGCGGCCCGCGCCCCCGGCGCCGGCCCCGGCGGTCACGCCGACCGGGTCGGACGCGACCGTCACGCCCGCCTCGGCGGCCGCGCGCGTCAGGATCCCGTCGAGCCAGCGGTCGAACCCGTCGGCGTCGACGTGGACCTGCTCGCGGGCGGGCAGCGCACCGTCCCACCACCAGGCGAGGACGCGCCGCTCCTCCGGGACGCGCAGGTGCGACCCGGGCGGCAGGTGCCGCCCACCGGCCGCCAGCAGGTGCGGCTTGTGGGTGAAGACAAGCCCGTCGCGCCCGTCGACGGTCTCGCGCTCGCTGATCCAGCGGTGGTGCGACCACCCGGTCCACGGGCCCTGCACCCCGGCGGTGAGCTCCTCGACCGGCGCGGGCACCTCGACGTACCCGCCGCGGGCCACGCGCGAGAGCTCGCGGCAGACGAACACCGGATCGCGCACGTCCTCGAGCGTGTGCGAGCAGACCGCGACGTCGAACGCGCCGTCGGGGAACGGCCACGGATCGGGGCCACAGATGTCGGCCTGCGCCCAGTCGGCGGCGGTGAACCGCTCGCGGTCCGGATCGGCGTGGCCGTAGAGGCCGCGGGTGTCGTAGGGCAGCAAGTCGATGACCGCGTCGGCCCGGGCGAGCGGCGCGGCCCAGCCACCGACGTCGAGGACCCGGTGCCCGGACGGCAGGTCCGTCAGCCGACGGAGGGCGTCGTCCCTCACGGCACCGGCGCCCCGACCCACGGCGCGGCGCCGGAGTCCCACAGCTCGTTGAGGCGCCGTGCGTCCTTGTACGTGTCCATGCAGGCCCAGAACCCCTCGTGGCGGTGCGCCATGAGCCGTCCCGCCGCGGCGAGGGCGCGCAGCGGCTCCTGCTCGAGCACGACGTCGTCGTCGAGGACGTCGAGCGCCTCGGGCTCCATCCGCATGAACCCGCCGTTGACCCACTGGGTCGACCGGGGCTTCTCGCGGAACCCGACGACCGCCCCGCCGTCGGTGACGTCGACCATCCCGAACGGCAGCTCCGGCCGGACGACGGTGATCGTCGCGGTGGCCCCGGCGTCGCGGTGGACGGCCTCGAGCGCGGCGAGGTCGACGTCGGCCAGCCCGTCGGCGTACGTCAGGTGGAACGGCTCCCCGGCGAGGTGGTCGCGCAGGCGGTGCACGCGACCCCCGGTCTCGGTGTCCAGGCCGGTGTCGACGCACGTCACCTCGACGCCGTCGGGGTCACGGGTGGTGGCGGCCCAGGTCGCGAGTTGGTCGGCCTTGACCCCGGCGGCGAGGA
>Ga0172382_10002248_pt1 | contig 32745 bp, 30 predicted proteins | sample Leawel138RmetaG_FD_122245 | JGI IMG/M metagenome (GOLD analysis project Ga0172382, IMG submission 122245) | Leachate microbial communities from a municipal landfill in Southern Ontario, Canada - Leachate well 138R metaG | ecosystem: Engineered > Solid waste > Landfill > Unclassified | place...
CTGGTGCTCGTGCTGATCATGGTGGTCGACGGCTTCTTCCTCGGCCGCAAGGTCAACCGGATGGCGGACCAGAAGTTCCCGGGCAACACCGAGACCGGCTGGAAGCTGGGCTTCTACGCCGCCAGCCGCGCCTCTCAGCTGCGCCGGATGCGTGCGCCGCGGCCGCAGGTCGAACGCGGCACCCCCGTTGCGTGACGCCGCAGGTGGCGTACTTTCCTGAGATTCCCGCACCCGACGCCGACGCCGCCGCTGCGGCGCGGGCCCGGCAGGCGCTGCTGACCAAACCCGCGGGCGCGCTGGGCAGGCTCGAGGACCTGTCGGTCTGGGTGGCGGCATGCCAGGGCGGCTGTCCGCCCAGGCAGTTCGAGCGGGCGCGGGTGGTGGTGTTCGCCGGGGATCACGGTGTCGCCGCGTCGGGGGTGTCGGCGTACCCCGCCGACGTGACCGCGGCGATGGTGGCGAACATCGCCGCCGGCGGCGCCGCGGTGAACGTGCTGGCCGAGGTGGCGGGCGCGAGCGTGCGGGTCGCAGACATTGCCGTCGACACCGCCGAGCCGCTGTCCCCCGCCATCGGCGCCGAGAAGATCCGCCGATCCAGCGGCAACATCGCCGTCGAGGACGCTCTGACACCGGACGAGGTGGTGGCAGCCGTCGACGCCGGCCGCCGGATCGCCGACGAGGAGGTCGACTCCGGCGCCGACCTGCTGATCGCCGGCGACATGGGCATCGGCAACACCACCCCGGCGACCACGCTGATCGCCGCGATGACCGACTCCGAGCCCGTGGCGGTGGTCGGCCGGGGCACCGGGATCGACGACGCCGGCTGGGCGCGCAAGACGGCCGCGATCCGCGACGCCCTCTACCGGACGCGCCGCCTGTCGGCCGATCCCATTGCGCTGCTGAGGATCTGCGGCGGCGCCGACCTCGCCGCGATGACCGGGTTCTGCGCACAGGCGGCGGTACGCCGCACGCCGTTGGTGTTGGACGGGATGGTGGTGACGGCCGCCGCGCTGGCCGCCGAGCGGCTCGCACCCGGCGCCAGGCTCTGGTGGCAGGCCGGCCACCGCTCCACCGAACCGGCGCACACGCTGGCGCTGCGTGACCTCGGGCTCGAGCCGCTCGTCGAGTTGGGGATGCGGCTCGGTGAGGGCTCCGGCGCCCTGGTCGCACTTCCGGTGCTGCGCGCCGCCGTCGCCACCCTGGCGTCGATGGCCACCTTCGAAGAAGCCGGGATCGGCGGCGGATAAGTCGGGTGATCCGTGCGGTGATCTGTTCCCTGACAGGGGCTTTCGCATTCGCGACAGTCCGCCCACGCCGACGCGGGCGACCGCGATGGTGGGCCGCGGGGTGCTGACCGCGCTACCGGTGGCGGGGGCGGCGCTCGGTGTGCTGGCCGCCGGGGTGCTGTGGGCGGGTTCGTGGGCCTTCGGTGACGGTAGTGCGCTGGCCGGGGTGCTGACCGTCGCGGTGCTGCTGCTGGCCACCCGTGGCCTGCACATCGACGGACTCTCCGACATGGTCGACGCGCTGGGCTGTTACGGCCCGCCCGAGCGGGCGCTGGCGGTGATGCGCGACGGCACCGCGGGTCCGTTCGGGGTGGCCGCGGTGGCGGCGACGCTCCTGGTGCAGTCTCTGGCGTTCGCGCAGTCCGGGTGGGCGGCGGTGTTCGTCGCGGTCGTCGCGGGCCGGGTGGCCGTGGTCGTCGCGTGCCGCCGCGGGGTCCCCGCCGCGGCGGGCAGCACGCTGGGTGCTCTGGTCTCGGGAACCCAGCCACGGTGGGTGGCCGCCGGGTGGACGGTCGCGGTCGCCGCGGCCGCGGTGCCGGTCTGCGCCAGGCCCTGGCAGGGGCCGCTGGTCGTGGTGCTGGCTCTGGCATGCAGCGCCGGACTGGTGGCCCATTGCGTTCGCCGGTTCGGCGGGATCACCGGTGACGTGCTGGGCGCGGCCCTGGAGGTGACGACGGCGATCGCGGCCGTCGGCTTGGCGGTCCGTTAGGACAACCGCGCCATCCATCCATGGGTGTCGGCGAAGGTGCCGCGCTGGATGCCGGTCAACGTGTCGCGCAGCGCCATCGTGATCTCGCCGGGTTCGCCGTCGGCGATGGTGAACTCGCCGTCACCGTGCTTGACGTGCGAGACCGGGGTGATCACGGCGGCGGTGCCGCACGCGAACACCTCGGTGATCTCCCCCGCGGCCGCCTTCTTCTGCCACTCGTCGACGTCGATCTTGCGCTCCTCGACCGCAAATCCCGCGTCGGTAGCCAACTGCAGCAAGGAGTTTCGCGTGATACCCGGCAACAGCGACCCCGACAGCTCGGGGGTGACGAGCCGGGCGGTGCCACCGCTGCCGAAGACGAAGAACAGGTTCATGCCGCCCATCTCCTCGATGTAGCGGCGTTCGATGGCGTCCAGCCAGACCACCTGATCGCAGCCGTGCGCAGAGGCCTCGGCCTGCGCCAGCAGGGACGCGGCGTAATTGCCGCCGAATTTGGCGGCACCGGTTCCGCCGGGCGAGGCGCGCACATATTCGTGCGAGAGCCACACACTGACGGGTTTGATCCCGCGCGGGAAGTAGGCCCCCGCCGGCGATCCGATGACCAGGTAACGATATTCACTGGCCGGGCGGACGCCGAGACCGGGCTCGGTGGCGATGATGAACGGCCGCAGGTACAGCGATTCCTCGCCGCCGGCCGCAGGCACCCACTTCTCGTCGACGGCGATCAGCTCACGCAACGACCTGATGAACAGCTCGTCGGGCAGCTCGGGGATCGCCAGCCGGCGCGCCGAGGTCCGCAGCCGCGCGGCGTTGGCCTCCGGGCGGAAGGACACGATGGAACCGTCGGCCCAGCGGTAGGCCTTCAGCCCCTCGAACACCTCCTGCGCGTAGTGCAGCACGATCGCCGACGGATCCAGTTCGATGGGCCCGTACGGCATCACCCGTGCGTCGTGCCAGCCCTTGCCGTCGGTGTAATCGATCGACACCATGTGGTCGGTGTGGAACCTGCCGAAGCCCGGGTTGGCCAGAATCTGCGCGCGTACCTCGTCACTCGCCGGATTCGCGTTGCGATCGACGGTGAATTCGAGGCCTTCAGTCATGAAGGCGATTGTATAACCCGCTGGCCAACGGTTTTTGGCGGCCGTGCGGCGTCACCGGGTGCGGGTGTCGACGAACGGCGGCTTGACCACTTCGCACTCGATGCGGCGGCCGCGCACGTCCACGTCCACGTGCGCACCGTCGGCGATGTCGGCCTCGGTGTCGATCAGCGCGAGCGCGATCCCGACCTTCAAGGTCGGAGAGAAGGTCCCCGACGTGGTGACCCCGACCCGGTTCTCCCCGTCGAGGACCGTCAGGTCCTGGCGCAGTACCCCGCGCCCGACCGCCCGCAGGCCGCGCAGGGTGCGTCGCGGGCCTGCCGCCTTCTCCGCCAGCAGTGCGTCACGCCCCCAGAACGCGTCCTTCTTCCACCCGATCGCCCACCCGCAGCGCGCCTGCAGCGGCGAGATGTCCAGGGACAGCTCGTGGCCGTGCAGCGGATAGCCCATCTCCGTGCGCAGCGTGTCCCTGGCTCCGAGGCCGGCGGGCTCGCCGCCGGCCGCCTGCACCGCCTCCACGAGTGCGTCGAACACCACCGCGGCCTGATCCCACGGGGGCAAGAGCTCGTAGCCGTGTTCCCCGGTGTAACCGGTGCGGCACACCCGCACCTCGACCCCGCGGAACTCGGCGTCGGCGTAACCCATGTAGTCCATGTCGGTCGGCAGGCCGAGACCGCCGACCACATCGGCGGACACGGGGCCCTGCACGGCCAGCACGGCGCGTGAGCGGTGCTCGTCGGTGATGGTCAACCCCCCGGGTGCGCGCTGCTGCAGCGCGGCGACCACGGCGGCGGTGTTGGCGGCGTTGGGGACGAGGAAGATCTCGTCGTCGGAGACGTAGTAGGCGATCAGGTCGTCGATCACCCCGCCGTCCTCGGTGCAGCACAGGGTGTACTGAGCCTGCCCGGGCCCGATCCGGCGCAGATCGTTGGTGAACGCGGAGTTGACGAACTCGGCGGCGCCCGGCCCCTTCACCAGGGCCTTGCCGAGGTGGCTGACGTCGAACAGCCCGACAGTCGTGCGGGTGGCCGTGTGTTCGGCGACCGTGCCCGCGTAGGACACGGGCATCAGCCAGCCGCCGAATTCGGCGAAGCTCGCCCCGAGTTCGCGATGACGGTTCTCCAGAGGGCCGGCCAGCAAGTTGTCAGTCACGGCGAACCACATTAGTGCGCGCGACGCTTTCCAGACCGATCGCTAGGGTGATTCCCCGTGAGCACCTCAGCCGGTTACCAGTCCCCCGTCGTCACGGTCGCGAGCGCGCTGCCCAAGCGCCGGGTCGACTCGTCGGTCCTGATCGTGCCCGTCGTCAGCGGCGGCGACGGCGAGGAAGGCACTGAAGCCAGGGCCGCCGTGGTGGCCGGTCCGCATCTCGACGCCGACGCCGTCGCCGAGATCGAGGCGGCGCTGCAGGCGCTGGGCGCCAAGGGCGGCAGCGAGCAACTGACCCGCGTCGTGGTGCCCGCGCTGCCGGTCACCAGCGTGCTCGCGGTGGGGCTGGGCAAGAGCCGTGACGACTGGTCGGCCGAGACCATCCGCCGCGCCGCCGGTGCGGCGGCGAGGTCGCTGTCCGGCGTCGAACACGTCATCACCACGTTGTCCGACCTGGACCTGGAGGCCACGATCGAGGGTCTGGTCCTCGGTGCCTACCGGTTCTCCGAGTTCCGCAGCGAGAAGACCGCGCCCAAGGACGCCGGGGTCCGCAAGATCACCGTGCTGGCGCCGGACACGAAGGCCGCGACCAAGGACGCCGCGGCGCACGCCGAGGCCGTCGCCGCCGCCGTGGCCACCGCCCGGGACTTCGTCAACACGCCGCCCAGCCACCTTTTCCCCGCCGAATTCGCCAAGCGGGCAAAGGCTTTGGGCGAAGCAGCCGGGCTGCAGGTCGAGGTGCTCGACGAGAAGGCGCTCGCCAGGGACGGATACGGCGGCATCGTGGGCGTCGGCAAGGGCTCGTCGCGTCCGCCACGCCTTGTGCGACTGGCCCACCTCGGCGGCGGCCGCAAGGGCAAGAAGGTCGCACTGGTCGGCAAGGGCATCACGTTCGACACCGGCGGCATCTCGATCAAGCCCGCGGCCAACATGCACCACATGACCTCGGACATGGGTGGGGCGGCGGCGGTGATCGCGACCGTCCTGCTGGCCGCCCGGCGGCGGTTGCCGATCGACGTCGTGGCCTACGTGCCGATGGCCGAGAACATGCCGTCGGCGACCGCGCAGCGGCCCGGTGACGTGCTGACCCAGTACGGCGGCATCACCGTCGAGGTGCTCAACACCGACGCCGAGGGCCGGCTGATCCTGGCCGACGCGATCGCGCGGGCCTGCGAGGACGCGCCCGATTACCTGATCGAGACCTCGACACTGACCGGGGCGCAGACCGTCGCGCTGGGCGCCCGCACCCCCGGCGTGATGGGCAGCGACGACTTCCGCGACCGGGTCGCCGGGATCTCGCAGGCGGTCGGTGAGAACGGCTGGGCGATGCCGCTGCCCGAAGAGTTGAAGGACGATCTCAAGTCGACGGTCGCCGACCTGGCCAACGTCAGCGGTTCCCGGTTTGCGGGCATGCTGGTGGCGGGCACGTATCTGCGGGAGTTCGTCGCCGACGGCGTCGAGTGGGCGCACATCGACGTCGCGGCTCCCGCCTACAACTCGGGTGGGCCCTGGGGCTATACCCCCAAGGGCGGCACGGGAGTTCCCACGCGGACGATGTTCGCGGTCCTGGAAGACATCGCGGCCAACGGCTGATGTGTCACATGATGTTCCCGCCGCGGGCCGCGCTGCGCATGGCCTGCGGCAGCGCGTGTGCGACGCCGTAGACGAGGTACGCCTCCGTGGTGACGGGCCGCACCGGCTTGTTCTTCTGGACCGCCGCGACGATGGCCTTGGCCACCTTGTCGGGTCCGACCCGTCGCACCGCGAAGCCCTGGCGGGCCCGTCGGCGGATCGATTCCGCGTCGTCTCGGCGGGCCTCCGGCAGCGAGAAGCGGGTGGTGTCGACGATGTTGGTGCCGATCACACCCGGACAGATCGTGGTGACCCCGATTCCGGCCGAATCCAGTTCTGCGCGTAGACAATCGGAGAACATGAAGACGGCCGCCTTGGACGTGCAGTAGGCGTTCATCACGTTGACCGGCGTGTAGGATGCCATCGACGCGACGTTGACGATGTGGCCGCCGGTGCCGCGGTCGACGAGGCGCCTCCCCCACGACCGGCACCCGTTGACGACACCGCCGAAGTTGATGCCGAGCACCCGGTCGAACTCCTCGGCCGGGGTGTCGAGGAAGAACCCGGCGTGCCCGACGCCCGCGTTGTTGACCACGATGTCGGGCACCCCGTGGGCGGCGCACACGAGTTCGGCCATCGCCTCGACGGCTGCGGCGTCGGCGACGTCGACGGTGTAACTGTGCGCCGCCGCCCCGGCCGCGGTGACCAGCCGCGCGGTCTGCTCCAGCCCGGCCTCGTCGACGTCGCTGATCACCACGTCGGCACCGGCCCGGGCGAACGCCAGCGCGGTCTCGCGTCCGATCCCGCTGGCGGCGCCGGTGACGGACACCAGGGTGTCGCCGAACACCTTGCGGGCGCGGCCGACCTGCGCGCGCAACAACTCTCGCGGGGCCGGGGCGCCGCCGAGGTGGTCGACCAGCTGGTCGACCGCCCGTGCGAGGACCTGCGGATGTGAGCCCGGCGAGAGGTCGCCGGTCTTGATGTCGCGCCGCCACAGCCTCGAGACCGACGCGGACATGCCGTCGTAGACGTGCGGCCCCACGTGTGGGTCGTGGTCGGGGACGATCAGCTGCACCGGGACGTCGACGGGAACACCCGCCGGCGCGGCGGGCCGCAGATTCGCCCGGTACGGCTTGGCCGTCGCCGCCCGCGGTGCGGCCGCGGCGAGGCGCACGAGCTGGCCGGCGCCGCGGACGAACCGGCGCGGGCTGGTCAGCGCGGCGCGCACATATCCGGCGACGTGCTCGGGGCTGGGGCCCGACACCGAGGTCAGCGATGCGACCCGCTCGGGGGCGTCGGCGCGCTTGAGGTACTGCCACACCCCGGCGGCCCCCCATCCGTGCGCCAGCACGTGCACGGGTGTGTCACCGCCGACGGCGGCGGCGACGGCCGCGAAGTCGTCGGCGAACCGATCGACGGTGTATGCCGAAGTCTGTTTGGGCGCACCGGAGTTGCCCGCTCCCCTGGTGTCGTAGGCGACGATTCTGAACCGGTCGGCCAGCAGCGCCACCACCGGATCCCAGACCCGGTGGGTGTCGCGAAGTCCGTGCACCAGCACGAGTGTGGGCCCGTCCGGATTACCCTGTTCGGAGACGGCGATCCGGACACCGTCACTGCTCTCGACGAACCGCTGCGTGCTCACGAGCGGACAGTACCGGAGCGCGCCCTCACGGCATCGGCTACTGGTCGCCCCACAGTTCGGTGACGACGTCGTAGACGTAGGTGTTGGGGTGCACGCCGGTGAACCGTTCGGCCAGTGGTCCGGCAGCGGTGACCGGCACCATCGTGCCGGTGTGCTCCGGGGTGGTCCAGTCGACCTTGAACTGGCGGTCGGTGCCCTTGATGGGGAACGGGCCGCTGCGCTTGGGCACCCCACCGCCGGGCAACGGCATGTTCTCGGGGATCTCGGCCCAGTACGGCACCGGATCATCAGCGACCTGATCGCTGTTGGGTTCGGGTTCACCGTCGTCGAGGACGTTCTCGATCGTCATACCGCCGGTCTCGTGATCGGCCGTCACGATCAACAGCACTTCGGGATGATCCTTCTGATACTCGGTGATCACCTTGACCATGTTGTTGACGGACTCTCCGGCCAGCATCATGTTCTGCGCGTCGTGCTCATGCCCGTCGGAGTCCAGGTCATCGCTTTCGATGACGAGAAAGAAGCCGTTCTCGTTGGTGCCGAGGATGTCGAGCGCCTTGGACACCAAGCGCTCGGGAGCGACGTAGTTCGGGTCGCTGCTGTAGTCGTACCCTTCGATCTCGGTGGACCGGCGCTTGGCACTGTCCTGCACCAGCGCAAGGGCTTTCGGGCCTGTCAACGCGTCGAACGTCGGCTGGTCGTAGGCGTATTGATAGCCGTCCGACTGTGCGCGGGCCACCAGGTCCTCGTCCCCCTCACTGGCGTCGTCCTCGCCCGCGTCGGGAATCCGGCCGGGGTCACCCTCCGGGTACCAGTACTTCTCACCGCCACCGAACAGCACGTCGACGCCACGATCGAGGTAGCCCCTGGCGATGTCGACCTTGAGGTCGCGGTCGGGTACCGGCGAGCCGAAGGCGGCCAGTGTTGCGTTGGTGACGTCGTGGTCGTTGACCAGACCGGTTGCCATGCCGCGCTTCTGGGCCAGATCGAGCAAGGTGGGCACTGACTCTCCGTCGGGCCCCAGCCCTGTCGTGCCGTTGGGGACCTTCTGTCCGATCGCCCAGGCGGTGGCTCCGGCCGCCGAGTCCGTCACCGCGTACTCGGGGTCGCCGGGAATCGTGTCCAGGAAGCCGGAGTACGGCAGCGCATCCATCGGCTGACGCTCGTCGAGCCCGTACAGGTAGTACTGGATCGCTGTGCGCTGCTGCGGGCCCATACCGTCCCCGCTGAGGATGATGACGCTCGGGTTCTTCGGCTGATTGTCGTCGCTGCTGCCGCACCCCGCGAGCACCAACAGGGAGGCGGCCGCAACGGCGGCGCATTTGACGGACGCGTTGTGAACAGCGGGCATGAACGCAGACCTTTGCAACAGCAACGATCCGCCGGGCCACGGTCACATGAACCGCCGCCGAACAACTGCGGACCGGCCAGCGCTAGCGGTCGAGTTCCTCACGCGCGGCGCGTTTGCGCTCGACCCGCCTGCGGGCGTCATAGTCGCGCATGCGTTGCGGGTAGCCGACTTTCTGGACGTCGTAGACCGGGATCTTCAGGCGGTCGGACAGGCGCCGGGCCCCGGCGTCTCCGCCGGCCCTGCGCCGGGTCCATTCACCGTCGGCAGCCACCAGGACGACGGTGACGTCGGTGACCGTCGTCTTGGGCTCGACGAACGCCTCCACGCCGTGGTGCTCGGCAACCCACTGTTGCAGGTAGCGCAGGTCGGCCGCGGGATCGTCGGCCGCCGTCGCCGCCCGTCGCCGGCCGCGCAGCCTGTCGAGAAGTCCCACCTGGCCCCTGCTCCTTCCGGCCATCCCCGTCGCCATGCGTCATTTCGATAGTGCCAGAGCCGTCAGTGGCCCGTCCGCGGCGAAACATGACGTGGACGTGACAGGATGGGTCACGACACTTCAGACACTGCGACCGACCGTGCAAGGGAGCCACGACACTATGGCCATCTCCGTCCAGATGCCCGCACTCGGAGAGAGCGTTACCGAGGGGACAGTCACCCGCTGGCTGAAGCAAGAGGGAGACACGGTCGAGGAGGACGAGCCGTTGCTGGAGGTGTCAACTGATAAGGTCGACACCGAGATCCCCTCACCCGCCGCGGGTGTGCTGAAGAAGATCGTCGCCCAGGAAGACGACACCGTCGAGGTCGGTGGTGAACTGGCCGTGATCGGTGACGCCGACGACAGCGACGCCGGCGGCGACGAGAAGCCCGAGCCTGAGCCGGAACCCGAGCCCGAGGCGGAAGCCGAACCGGAACCCGCACCGGAACCGGAACCCGAGCCGGAGGCCAAGCCCAAGGCGAAGCCCGCCCAGTCGTCCGGTTCGGCCACGCCGGTGCTGATGCCCGAGCTGGGTGAGTCGGTCACCGAGGGGACCGTCACCCGCTGGCTCAAGAAGGTCGGCGACAGCGTCGACGTCGATGAGCCGCTCGTGGAGGTGTCGACGGACAAGGTCGACACCGAGATCCCGTCGCCGGTAGCGGGCACCCTGCTGTCGATCACCGCCGAGGAAGACGACACCGTCGAGGTCGGAGGCGAGCTGGCCAAGATCGGCGACGCCGGGGCCGAAGCCGCCCCCGAGCCCGAACCCGAGCCAGAGCCAGAGCCCCAGCCCGAACCGGAACCCAAGACGACCACACCGTCGGCCAAGCCCGCCGAGGAAGCTGCGCCCGAGCCCAAGCCGGAACCCACGCCCCAGCCGAAGCCGGAGCCTGCGCCCGCCGCGGCCGCGGAGTCCTCGGGTGATTCCAGCCCGTACGTGACACCGCTGGTGCGCAAGCTGGCCGGTGAGCACAGCGTCGATCTGGCGTCGGTCAAGGGCACCGGCGTCGGCGGACGGATCCGCAAGCAGGATGTGCTGGCCGCAGCGGAGGCGAGCAAAGCGCCGAAGGAGGCCCCGAAGGCCGCGCCAGCGGCCGAGGCCCCCGCCAAGGTTCCCGCGCCTGCGCCCGAAGGCGCGTTGGCGCACCTGCGCGGAACCACGCAGAAGGCCAACCGGATCCGTCAGATCACCGCGAAGAAGACCCGGGAATCGCTGCAGACCACTGCGCAGCTGACCCAGGTCCACGAGGTCGACATGACCAAGATCGTGGCGCTGCGGGCCAAGGCCAAGGCCAAGTTCGCCGAACGTGAAGGCGTCAACCTGACCTACCTGCCGTTCATCGCGCGGGCGGTGATCGACGCGTTGAAGATCCACCCGAACGTCAACGCCAGCTACAACGAGGACTCCAAGGAGATCACCTACTACGACGCAGAACACCTCGGCGTCGCCGTCGACACCGAGCAGGGTCTGCTGTCGCCGGTGATCCACAACGCCGGCGACCTGTCGCTGGGTGGTCTGGCGCGGGCGATCTCCGATATCGCGGCGCGGGCACGGTCGGGCGACCTCAAGCCCGACGAGCTGTCCGGCGGCACGTTCACGATCACCAACATCGGCAGCCAGGGCGCACTGTTCGACACCCCGATTCTGGTACCGCCACAGGCGGCGATGCTGGGCACCGGCGCCATCGTCAAGAGACCGAGGGTCATCGTCGACGACTACGGCAACGAGTCGATCGGTGTGCGGTCGGTGAGCTACCTGCCGTTGACCTACGACCACCGCCTCATCGACGGCGCCGACGCCGGACGCTTCGTCACGACGATCAAGCGCCGTCTGGAAGAGGGCGCCTTCGAGGCCGACCTGGGGCTCTAGACAGCAGTGTCGATGCCATCAGATTCGGTCGTCGCTGTCGCGGGATCATCCGGTCTGATCGGTACGGCGCTGGTGTACGCGCTGCGCGCCACCGACCACCGGGTGATCCGCATCGTGCGGCGGGCACCCTCGAACGCCGACGAGGTGTTCTGGAACCCCGACACCGGCGAGTTCGACGCCGACGCCCTGCATGACGTGGATGCGGTCGTCAACCTGTGCGGGGTCAACGTCGGCCAGAAGCGGTGGTCAGGCGCGTTCAAACAGAGTCTGCGTGACAGCCGCATCGGCCCGACCGAGGTGCTGGCCCGCGCCGTGGTCGACGCCGGGGTGCCGGTGCTGGTCAACGCGAGCGCCGTCGGCTACTACGGCGACACCGGCGGCACGCCGGTCGACGAGACGGCGGGTCCCGGCCACAACTTCCTGGCCCGTCTCGCCGTCGACTGGGAAGCCGCCACGATCGTGGCCGCCCGGGCCGGCGTCCGCGTGGTGTTGACGCGCACCGGCCTGGTGATGGCGCGGGCGGGCGGCATGCTCAGCCGGCTCAGACCTCTGTTCTCGCTGGGGCTGGGCGCCCGACTGGGCAACGGACGCCAGTACCTGTCGTGGATCAGCCTCGAGGATCAGGTGCGGGCGCTGCTGTTCGCGATCTCCCACGACGAGATGATCGGGCCGGTCAACATGACCGGACCGGCGCCGGTCACCAACGCGGAGTTCACCACCGCGCTGGGCCGCTCGGTGAACCGTCCGACACCGTTGGTCGTGCCGGGGTTCGCGCTGCGGCTCGCGCTCGGGGAGTTCGCCGACGAGGGTGTGCTCGGCGGCCAGCGCGCGATTCCGGCCGCACTGGAGCGGGCGGGGTTCCAGTTCCACCACAACACGATCGGGGAGGCGCTGGCGTTCGCCACCGCGCCCAACGGTGAGTAGCGTCGAACCCATGGCGGTATCGATCCGGGCGGATGTTGCCCCGGTGCAGGTGCGGAAACTGGGCACCGTCGACTACCTGGCGGCGTGGGATCTGCAGCGCGAGATCGCCGAAGCACGCGCCGAGGGCGGTCCCGACACCCTGCTGCTGCTCCAACACCCCGCGGTGTACACGGCGGGCAGGCGCACGCTTCCCGAAGAACGGCCGGCCGATGGCACGCCTGTCATCGACACCGACCGCGGCGGCAAGATCACCTGGCACGGGCCCGGTCAACTGGTCGGCTACCCGATCATCGGGCTGGCGGAGCCGCTCGACGTCGTGAATTTCGTTCGGCGCCTTGAAGAGTCGTTGATCACGGTATGCGCGGAACTCGGTCTGCCAACGGGGCGGGTGGAGGGGCGCTCCGGGGTGTGGGTGGAAGCCGACGGTGTCCGGCCCGCCCGCAAGATCGCCGCCATCGGCATCCGGGTGGCGCGCGGCACGACGCTGCACGGGTTCGCGTTGAACTGCGACTGCGACCTCAATGCGTTCGGATCGATCGTGCCCTGCGGCATCCGCGATGCCGGGGTGACATCGCTGACCGCCGAAATGGGCCGCACGGTCGGCGTCGGGGAGGTCATCGACCGGGTGGCCGACGCGGTTCTCGACGCGCTCGACGGCCGCATCGCGGTCCGTGTCGAACCGGCCGCGCGCGTAGAATCGGCCCGGTGACTATCGCCCCTCGATCCGATGTCGCCGGCCATGCGGCTCCGGAAGGCCGCAAGCTGCTGCGTCTGGAAGTTCGCAACGCCGAGACGCCGATCGAGCGTAAGCCGCCGTGGATCAAGACCCGGGCGAAGATGGGGCCGGAGTACAAGGAGCTCAAGGGCCTGGTGCGCCGCGAGGGACTGCACACGGTGTGCGAGGAAGCGGGCTGCCCCAACATCTTCGAGTGCTGGGAGGACCGTGAGGCGACGTTCCTGATCGGCGGCGAGCAGTGCACGCGACGCTGCGATTTCTGCCAGATCGACACCGGCAAGCCCGCCGAACTCGACCGCGACGAACCCCGCCGGGTCGCCGAGAGCGTGGCCGCGATGGGGCTGCGGTACTCCACCGTGACGGGGGTGGCCCGTGACGATCTGCCCGACGGCGGCGCGTGGCTCTACTCCGAGACGGTCCGCCAGATCAAGGCGCTGAACCCGAACACCGGTGTCGAGTTGTTGATCCCGGACTTCAACGCCGACCCGGCGCAGCTGCAGCAGGTCTTCGAGTCGCGCCCGGAGGTGTTGGCGCACAACGTCGAAACGGTGCCCCGCATCTTCAAGCGGATTCGGCCGGGCTTCCGTTACGAGCGCAGCCTGTCGGTGCTGACGATGGCCCGCGACTACGGCCTGGTGACCAAGAGCAACCTGATCCTCGGGATGGGTGAGACCCCCGAGGAGGTGCGCGAGGCGCTGGTCGACCTGCACCGGGCCGGCTGCGACATCGTCACCATCACCCAGTACCTGCGCCCGTCGGCGCGCCACCATCCCGTCGAGCGGTGGGTCCACCCGGACGAGTTCGTCGAGCACGAGCGCTACGCCACCGGCCTCGGCTTCGCCGGCGTGCTGGCCGGCCCGCTGGTCCGCTCGTCCTACCGGGCCGGCAAGTTGTATGCGCAGACCATCGCGTCGCGACCGACCGGAGCCGCTCCGGCGGCGATGCCGACGTCGACGTCAGTATCCTGAACGGATGGCGAAATCGCGTAACCCCGCCGAGACGAAGGCCGCAAAGGCCGAGGCGAAGGCCGCCCGCAAGGCGGCGTCCAAGCAGCGGCGCAGTCAGCTCTGGCAGGCGTTCCAGATGCAGCGCAAGGAGGACAAGCGACTCCTGCCGTACATGATCGGCGCGTTCGTGCTGATCGTGGCCGCGTCGGTGGCGGTGGGCCTGTACGCCGGCGGGTTCACGATGTTCATGCTCATCCCGCTCGGCATCGTGCTCGGTGCGCTGGTGGCATTCATCATCTTCGGCCGGCGCGCCCAGAAGTCGGTCTACCGCAAGGCCGAGGGCCAGACAGGTGCGGCGGCGTGGGCACTGGACAACATGCGCGGTAAGTGGCGCGTCACTCCCGGCGTCGCGGCGACCGGACACTTCGACGCGGTGCACCGGGTGATCGGTCGCCCCGGCGTGATCTTCGTCGCCGAGGGTTCCCCCACCCGGGTGAAGCCGCTGCTGGCCCAGGAGAAGAAGCGCACCGCCCGTCTCGTCGGCGATGTGCCGATCTACGACGTCATCATCGGCAACGGCAAGGGCGAGGTTCCGCTGGCCAAGCTGGAACGGCACCTGACCAAGCTGCCGGCCAACATCACCGTCAAGCAGATGGACTCGCTGGAGTCGCGCCTGGCCGCGCTGGGAACCAAGGTGGGACCCGCCGCGATGCCGAAGGGGCCGCTGCCTGCCCAGGCGAAGATGCGCGGCATACAGCGCACCGTGCGGCGGCGCTGACCTGCTCCCCCGGGCGTGAGGGCCGTCAGCGTCTGACGACGGCGGTCTTGGTGGCCAGATCGTGCAGGCCCCGCAGATCGCTGTCGGTGAACAGCGCCGGGATGACGAGGGCGATGAGCAGTCCGCGGGCCAGTGCCCGACCCGAGCCCACAAAGGCGCGGTTGTCCACCGACACCACCTTCAGGCCGAGCGCGAGCTGTCCAGGCGTGAAACCGAACAACCGCACCGACACCACGCTGAGCACCAGCCACACCACGAGCACCGCGGTCGACAGGGCGCCCAGGCTCACCCACCCGAACGTCATCGCCAGGGCGGCCAGCCCGTAGCTGACGAGCCAGTCGACCAGCAGCGCCGCGATGCGACGGCCGAAGCGTGCGATGGAGCCGGGGCCGGTCTCCGGGAGACCGAGACGTTCGCCGGGGTAGGTGGACCGCTGGCGGGGATCGTCGGACTGCGACGGTCCCGAAAGCCAGGACCCAATCGTGCGGGCCATGCCCCAAGGATATGCGCCGACCGATAGTGTCGATCACCGGCGCAGCCGAGATGCGTAACGTCCGCGCAACATGCGGTTGACGGCCGTGCAACATCGTGTCCATACCGTCACCGGCGGGCTACCCAAGTCAAAGGAGAGCAATAAGTGGCAGAAAAGACCGCCGACGACATCATCAAGCTGATCAAGGACGAACAGGTCGAGTACGTCGACATCCGGTTCTGTGATCTGCCCGGCGTCGTCCAGCACTTCTCGATCCCGGCTTCGGCATTTGACGAGAGCGTGTTCGAGGACGGCCTCGCGTTCGACGGCTCGTCGGTGCGCGGCTTCCAGTCGATCCACGAATCCGACATGATGCTGCTGCCGGATCCCGAGACCGCCCGCATCGACCCGTTCCGCGCGGCCAAGACGCTCAACCTGAACTTCTTCGTGCACGACCCGTTCACCCGTGAGGCGTACTCGCGCGACCCCCGTAACGTCGCCCGCAAGGCCGAGAACTACCTCGCCAGCACCGGGATCGCCGACACCGCCTACTTCGGCGCCGAGGCCGAGTTCTACATCTTCGACTCGGTGAGCTTCGACTCGCGGATCAACGGCACCTTCTACGAGGTCGACTCCGAGTCGGGCTGGTGGAACACCGGTGAGCCGCTCGAGGCCGACGGCAGCCCGAACCGCGGCTACAAGGTCCGCCCCAAGGGTGGCTACTTCCCCGTCGCGCCCTACGACCACTACGTCGACCTGCGCGACGAGATGTCGACCAATCTGATCAACGCCGGCTTCACGCTCGAGCGTGGCCACCACGAGGTCGGCACCGCCGGACAGGCCGAGATCAACTACAAGTTCAACACGCTGCTGCACGCGGCCGACGACGTGCTGCTGTTCAAATACATCATCAAGAACACGGCGTGGCAGAACGGCAAGACGGTCACGTTCATGCCGAAGCCGCTGTTCGGTGACAACGGTTCGGGTATGCACGCTCACCAGTCACTGTGGAAGGACGGCAAGCCGCTGTTCCACGACGAGTCCGGTTACGCCGGTCTGTCGGATCTGGCCCGCCACTACATCGGCGGCATCCTGCACCACGCGCCGTCGCTGCTGGCGTTCACCAACCCGACGGTGAACTCCTACAAGCGTCTGGTGCCGGGTTACGAGGCCCCGATCAACCTGGTCTACAGCCAGCGCAACCGGTCGGCCTGTGTCCGCATCCCGATCACCGGCAACAACCCGAAGGCCAAGCGCCTCGAGTTCCGTTGCCCGGACAGCTCGGGCAACCCGTACCTGGCGTTCGCGGCGATGCTGATGGCCGGCATCGACGGCATCAAGAAGAAGATCGAGCCGCTCGCCCCGGTCGACAAGGACCTCTACGAGCTGCCGCCCGAGGAGGCCGCGAACATCCCGCAGGCGCCGACGTCGCTGGCGTCGGTCATCGACAGGCTCGAAGAGGACCACGAGTACCTCACCGAGGGTGGCGTGTTCACCACCGACCTGATCGAGACCTGGATCTCCTACAAGCGGGAGAACGAGATCATGCCGATCCAGATCCGGCCTCACCCGTACGAGTTCTCGCTGTACTACGACGTGTAAGCCAGCTAACGCGCTGACCAGCGCGAACGAGCCTATTCGGGCGCGCTGGTCCGCAGTTGGTCCGCAGTAGCTTTCGAGTCCATCCGTTCCGCGATCACCGCTCCGATCGCTGAGCGGGTGGACTCGTCTGCGTCTGGCCACAGATGGCCGTAGGTGTCGAGCGTGGTGCGGGCGCTGCCGTGCCGCATCCGCGCCTGCACCGTCTTGATGTCTGCGCCGGACGCGATGAGCAGCGAGGCCAGGTAGTGCCGCAGATCGTGGAACGAGAAGCCCTCGGGCAGCTGGACCTTTTCACGGTCAACCGTGGAAACCATTTTGTCGGCGCCGGCAAGAAGGTCGGCTCTCGCCCGGCGCACGGCGCGCTCGATCACCCACGGCGGCGCCGGCTCGCCGGCCACTCCCCCGGTCACCATCATCTCGGACGGGTATCGCTGCACCGACGCTGACAGCAGCAGTGAGAGATCCTGTGGGATCGGCACGGGCTGGGCGCTGCCGTCTGTCTTGAGCGGCTTGTCGGGCCACTGCTGCACCGGGTGAACGATGCCGCGGATGAAGTCGACGTCGGACACACGGAGCGCGGCCACCTCGGCGACGCGCAGGCCGACGAACGCGCCCAGGAGCACGGCGACGCGCAGATGGTCGGGCATCGCATCGTGGAGCGCCCACACCTGCGCCGTGGTGGCCACGTACGGCTTCTGCTTGCCCATCGGCGGCGCGGTGCGCCGTGAGCACGGGTTGCGGGCCAGAACGCCGTCGTGGACGGCGTCGCCGAGGATCTGCGACAGCCGCGAGTGCAGCGCGTAGGCGTAGCTCGGCTCGAAGTCCTTCAGCGACGCTACCCAGGTCTTGACGTGCGACGGCCGCACTGCGGACAGCGGGACGTCGCCGAACTCGGCGGTGATGTGCTTGATGTGCGTGCGGGCCTGGCGCACCGTCGAGTCGCGGTTGACGGCGTAGCCCTGGATCCAGGTGTCGCACCACTGCTGTACGGTCATCTGCGCGTTGCGCGGTGCGACATGGTTACCGGTGACGACGGCCGCGGTCTGGGCGTCGAGCCACTGTTGCGCATCGGGCTTGCGCGCGAACGACTTTGAGTGTTCGTTGCCGCGCTCGTCGACGTAGCGGGCGAGCCAGCGCATGCCCTTTCCGTTGCGCGCGGACGGGACCTTCTCGGTGGACCCGTCGGGGTGCGTGACGGTCTTGTGCCAGCGGTCCTCGACGCCGCTGCGGCGGTTACGTCTCTGCATCGCTACCGCCGTCGACCGTTGCGACATTGCGAGCGAATGACGCCAACGCCTCGAGTATCAGCCGGCCCGTCTCGTGGTCGGCCGCAAGATTCCACGCCGGCTTTGCCTCATTGAACCCAGCCCCAAGCAGCTCAAGGTATTCGGCCGTGCTGCGCGGCTGCCGATCGCCGGGGAACCGCATCGTGCCCAGCAACTCTGGGTGTTGGTCCAACAGTTTCGCGATCATGTTGATGTGCGTGGCGGCACCGACTAACGGGCCGTGCGCAGCGGCCAGGCGCTCTTGCATCGCATTCGCCAACTGATCGAATCGAATCGCCGGATCGACCTGGACGAACTGCCTGAGATCCAGATCCAACACACCAGCGATTGCCAGCGCCTCTACAAGCTTAAGTGGCTGTTCGCCATCTTCGATACGAGCAACAGTGGTCTGATGAAACTTAAGACCTTGCCTTGCAATGACTTTCGCCAATTCAGTCTGCGATAGCCCCTTCGCCAGTCGCCGCTCTTTCATCTGCTCGGCGAAACTCCGCTCGCGGGCACGTAGCTGCTCGGCGACGCCATCCTGATCTGCCACCGCTACAACGTACCAACGCCACGTTGCAGAGTCCATCAAATGGTTGCACTAACTGCCAAAGTGTTGTACAACCAACGTAGCGTTGTAACTAGCAACGTGGTGATGCAGAGAGGTTGAACATGGAGAAGTTCGGAGTCAGAGCGGCGAGCTCGTACACCGGAGTTCCGGAGGCAACGTTGCGGTACTGGCGCACCCTCGGCGACATCGGGCCGGCGTCATACAAGTTGGGGCGCAGGGTTTTCTACGACCGGAGCGAGCTTGACCGCTGGCTGAATGAGCAGAAGGCCGCGACAACTCGCGGCGGCAAGGCCGCGGTGTGATGCACCGCCCCCAGGAGGACCATGCCGACTTGGGGCTCCTGGATGACGACCGGACCGAAGACCTTCGACCCGTAAACAGTGACGCCGCCAGGGCTGCCACCCCGACGGCGTCTGAACCAACCCTCACCAAAAATCAGATTGGAGATTCCATCATGTCACACGAAAACCCGTTCCCCGTCGACTCGGCTACTCGGCGCTGCTGCGGCGGCATTGGTCGGCACACTCGTGATTGCAGCAGCGAGAACGCTCTCGACATCGATCGCGAGCAGGAGTTGCTCAATCAGCGGCTCAGCCACATCCCCGTGCCCGCTGGCGCGACCACAGACGGCTGGTTCAGTATCCGATCAAGCGACGGTGACGCCATGCGATCACTCGAGTGGTCGCGACACGACACCGAGAATATGGGTGTCTCCGTTGGCGGGTGGCAGCACGAGGACGGCCAGATCAGCCGTCACATCGGCCTGTTTGACATACCTGACGAGCTCACCGCCGAGGATGCGCGTCACCTCGCAGCTGCTCTCGTGGCCGCCGCCGACGCGCTGGAGGGGCTGCAGTGACCGCCGCGGCCGACGAGATCGAAGCGTTGCAGTGAGCGCGGCACTTCGCCTGGTCGCATCGTCGACCGGCAACAAGGATGGCGAGTTGCCGCCGCTTGAGCGGTATCGGATCTGGATGGAGGGCCGCGGACTGTCGGTGCGCACCGTCACCGAATCCATGATCACGTTGCGACGACTCGAGAAGGTCTCCGGCAGGCCCGCGGAAAGCGTTCCCGCACTGGCGATCTCGCGGTTCCTCGGGGGTGACAACCTTGGTCCTCGTGCTCGCTACACCTACCACGTGCAACTCGCGGGTTTCTATCGCTGGCTGGCAGACCACGACGGCGGAGCCAACACGATGGCGCAGATCCCCCGGCCGCGGCTGCCCCGCAGTGTGCCGCGTCCGATCACGACCGATCAGCTGATGGCGCTGTTGGAGATCCGGATGCATCGGCGGACGCGCGTCATGATTCTGCTGGCCGCGTTCGCGGGCCTGCGCGCCCACGAGATCGCCAAGGTCAAGGGCCAGGATGTCGATATCGATGCCCGCACCCTGCACGTGATCGGCAAGGGCGGGCATGCGGCGACCATCCCACTGCACCCGCTTCTCGTCGAGGCTGCCGAATCGATGCCGCGGCGCGGGTGGTGGTTCCCGGGGAACTCCCGAAGACCCGGCCAGCACATCCTCTCGCGCGGCGTCATCGACGCGATCAGCGACGCTTGCCGCCGTGCGGGCATCCCTGGTGGTACGGCCCACCGACTGAGGCATTGGTTTGGCACGACGTTGGTGGCCACCGGAACGGACTTGCGGACAACGCAGTCACTGCTTCGGCATTCGAACCTGGCATCAACGGCGATCTACACCCAGGTATTCGACGAGCGTCGCGTCGAGGCGATCGACCGGCTCGATCCGTTTGGGTCCGCCAAGTGAGGGGCGCTGCGGTCCAGCTGGCCCGACGCCGCGAGGCCTCCGACCGGTGCGTCCCACTCGATTGCGGCTGCCGTGACCCGTGGCCGTGCCGCTGCACCGATCCCCCATTGAGTGACCAAGCGCTCGACGGGTGGCGTGACGCAGCGCTGCGACTGCTGTTCGACGGCCTGATTCCGTTGCTGCCCATTGAGGTTCGCCGCGCGCTGTATCGCCGCGGCGGCCCCGATCGGGTGCTCGCGGAGCAGCTGCACGAGGCATGCGGAGGGATGGTTGCGTGAAGAGTGCGGCGGGGATTCTGGCGGCGTACTCCGGATCGTTCTATGGCGACCCGGGACCGTCGGAGCCGCCTTCCGGACCTGATATCCACCAGGCGGACAACGGCACCCAGGCCGAGGACCGCTGGGTTGACGGTGCGCGCTTCGTGCTCGATCAGCCGCCCAACATCCCAGCGGTCTGGGGAGAGGGCTCGCAGGTGCTCTGGGCCGAGGGCGAAGCGCTGATGATCGCTGGCGGCCAGGGCCTCGGCAAGACAACTCTGGCGGGACAGCTGGTGCGCGCACTGCTGGGCATCGGCGACGATCGTGTCCTTGGACTGCCAGTGGCCTACCAGGGTGAGCCGCTGCTCTACCTCGGAATGGATAGGCCGCGGCAGATCGCACGCTCGCTGGGTAGGCAATTCAGCGAGGCCGACCGAAAGGCCCTGGGCGGGCTCCTGGTCCGCCCAGGGCCTCCCCCCGCCGACCTGGCCGCTCATCCAACGCTGCTCGCCGCCATGGCCGAGGAGTTCAAAGCCAAGGTGGTCGTGGTCGACAGCCTCAAGGATGCAGCGATTGGGCTGTCGGATGATCAGGTCGGCGCGGCGTACAACCGTTCCCGGCAACTGCTGCTCAATAGCGGTGTGCAGCTGTTGGAGCTTCACCACGTCGTCAAGCGGGGCGCCCGACCGGGCGATCCGATCACCTCGGTAGCCGACATCTACGGTTCGACGTGGCTGACGTCGGGCGCCGGATCGGTCGTGCTACTTCATGGTGAGCCGGGCGATCCTATCGTCGGGTTCCGACATGTGAAGCAGCCGGCGGAGGAGATCGGCCCTTACCGGCTGCTGCACGATCAGGCCGCCGGCGCGCTGACAATCGAGCACGGCGTCGATTTCGTCGCCCTCGTGCGCGCGACGGGTGTCGACGGACTCACCGCGAAGGCCGCCGCCGCGGCCGTCACCGAGAAGCCCAACCCGTCGCGCGCTGAGATCGAGAAGGCTCGGCGGCGGCTTGATCATCTCGTCGCAGCAGGGGTGCTGACCCGCGTCGAGGGCGACCGCGGAGGGGGCGACAGCCGCCAGACAACAGCATGGTTCTTGGCCGCCACAGAGCAATCACGGTCAATCACGGAGTACGACAAACCCGCAGGTCAGAGCAATCACGCGCTTTTCGGGATGGAAGGCAATCACGAGTAGTCATGACTGATCACGACGATGACCTGAACCGCAGGTCAGGCAATCACGTTGGCAATCACGGCAATCACGGCGGGAGCAATCACGCAACCCACCCCCCTACGGGGGGTGGTGGGTTGCGAGTGGTGGCGCCGCCGGATTCCATTGCGTTCGACAGGCTCGTGGCCTTGTGGCAGCGGCATCCTCAGTGCCAGGTCGTCGACGACGACGGTGCGGCGTGCGGCCGAGAGGCGGCCTGGCGCTGGCGCTTCCACGGCTGCAGCGAAGGCATCATGTGCACGCATCACCTCGACGCGTGGCTCCTGGCTACAGCCAAGCTCGACTGGCCGTCTCCCTGCCATGTATGCGGCCACGTCTTCCGGACAGCGGATGACGCTTGCACGGTGGTGGCGCTGTGAAGCAGCGAACAATCACAAGCCACTCAGCAAACACCGCAGGTCAGCGCGCGGATCGGTGTGGGACGGCCAGAATATCCAGGCCGGGGGCCTGTCCTGACCCGCCCTGCCCCGGTCAGTTTTTTTGTGTACGGCGGAAAAATCACCAGCGGACAGGCCGAAAGGCTATCTCAGCAAACATTGACAGGAGAATGAGCAATGAACAGCGATGACGACGACGAGCAGTTCATGACATTTCTCGAGGTCACCATGGGGGACGACCCTGGCCATCTGGGCGACGACGAACCCGAAGTCCGCCCGCTGTGTCGCCAGTGCCTCGGGGATCCGCTCGACGGCCCAGATGGCCTGTGCGCCCTCTGTCGATCCTGGAAGGCAAGCCCGTGAGGACCACGACGGACATGCTTCTGGTGCGCTGGCGGGCCGCGCAGCTGCTGCTGGCGATTTCCGACGGAGACCTCGCGCAGGTGGAGGCTCTGAATCAGGCTCGGCGGATCGAGGGCGTCTCGAACGTCGACACCCGCGACGAGCTCGATCTGCTGCGCGACCAGTTCGCGCGCCGGCCGCGGTACCGCCTGGTCGACGAGATCAACCGGGTGTGGCTCAAGCTCAGGGCACGGTCGTGATCGAGCGTGTCAACGGTGTGCTCCTGGACGCCGACGACGCGCGGTATCTGCTCGGCGCACTCGATGCTCTGCTCGCAGAGCGCACCGCGTCTCCGCGGCTCAACGCTTTGGTTGCTCGACTACGACGAATTGCCGAAAAACTTGCGCCTACGCAAGAAGACACTCCGCTAGACGTAAGAAAAGTTGACGGACAAGGGGATTCGGGCCACATTGCGCCTTATGACCTGGTCGACACCCGCGAGGCGGCAGCCATTCTCGGCTGCACGTCGGCCAATGTCCGCGACCTTGCGCGCCGGGGGAAGCTACCGCGTCATCGTGCCGGTCGGGGGTGGGTATATCCGGCGGCTTCCGTTGTCGCCCTCGCCGAGAAGCGGGCGGCCAAGCGAGGCTGATCGTGGCTGAGCTCCGGATCTACGGCGATATCGCCTACGGCGCCATCACCGCCGCCGCTGTTGCCGACCAGCTCGAAGCGCTCTCCGACGCTAGCCAGATCGACATCCGCCTAAACAGCCCGGGTGGCTCGGTATTCGATGGCATCGCCATTCACAACGCCATCGCTCGCCATCCCGCGAAGACCACCGTGCATATCGATGCGCTCGCTGGGTCGGCAGCCAGCTTCATCGCGATGGCCGGCGACGAGATCGTGATCAACCGCTACGCGAAGATGTTCATCCACGACGCCAGCGGCATCACCATCGGCAACGCCGCCGACATGAGCGCGGCGATGACGACGCTCGACATGCTGAGCCAGACCATCGCCGAGGTGTACGCCGCCCGCGCTGGCGGGTCTGCTGACAAGTGGCGCCGCGCGATGCAGGTCGAAACCTGGTACACCGCCGCCCAGGCCGTCGAAGCCGGACTCGCTGACCGGATCGACTCGGGCGCCGCCGGCCGCGCCGCCCGCCCGCAATCCGCCCCCGCCGCGCACCTTCAGCGCGCCGTCGCCGTCGCGTCTGCGCGGCGGAATCGTCGACTCCTCGCCCAGAAAGGCTGACCAATGTCCACCACGATCCCCAATCCCCGCGTCTACAGCCCGGGCGGTGACATCACCGCCGAGGCCACCGCGGCGATCACCGCGCGCCGGTTCGTGGCGATCAGCGGCGACCGCGCGAGCGGCGGCAACCTGTCTGTCGCACACGCGACCGCGGCCGGGCGCGTCTTCGGCGTAGCCGGCACGGACGCCGCACTGGGCGACCTGCTGACCGTCGTCCGTGACGGCGTCGTGAAGGTCACCGCGGGCGGCAGCATCGCCGCATTCGCAGAGGTCGAGGTCGGCACAGCCGGCCGCGCCGTCACCAAGACCAGCGGCGTGGCCGTGGGCTACGCACTGACCGCGGCGACCAATGACACCGACGCTGAAATAGCGCTCTACTGAACAGGATTCAAACATGGCCAACGCACTGATTCCCGAACTGTCGGGCCGGCGGCTCACCGTCGACATCGCGCTCAAGCAGCCAACCATCATCCGAGCGAAGATCGCCAAGCTCGCCGACTCGCAGATCCTGCTGCCGAAGTTCTTCCGGCATCTCGGCACACCGATCCAGGGCGGCGGCATGCTCTACACCGTCATCCAGGCCTCCGACTTCTTCACCAGCGACATCGAAAAGCGCGCCGCGCGAGCCGAATACAAGATCGTCGAAGGCGTCGATCCGGAGCCCACGCTGGCCAAGGTCGAGGACTGGGGCGGCAAGTTCCAGATCGGCGAGGAGGAGATCCGCCGCAACGACATCAACTACCTGACACAGCAGAGCGTCCAGCTGGCCAACACCATCGCCCGCAAGCTCGACGTCCGCGCCATGGCTGTCGTCGAGGCCGCGATCACCGGCGCCAATGTGGTGCCCGGTCATGACTGGTCCATCCTGGTGACCATCGGCCCCGAGGCTGAGCTGACGCCGTCGGCCGAACTGCCCACCGCCGACCTCTCAGCGGCCCAGCTCGCCAGCGACTTGCAGGAGCTCGGCGTCAAGCACGACCTGCTCATCGTGCACCCGAACGAGGCGCACAGCCTCCGTGTGGCCTACGGCGACAAGCTCGACGCGATGCTGGCCAGCGCGGGCGTGAAGATGTTCGCCAACCCGCGCATCACACCCGGCGTCGGCTGGGCCGTCGAGGCCGGCCAGGTCGGCACCGTCGGATTCGAATCGCCGCTGATGGTGGACGTCTGGGAGGACAAGTCCACCCGCTCGTGGTGGGTCCAGAGCTACGTCGTTCCCGCGATGGGTGTGGACCGGCCATTCGCCGCCAAGAAGATCACCGGCCTGGCCGGGTAGGAGGAACACTATGGCACTCACCTTCACCGACGCGCAGGCCCGCGCGCTGCTCGAACCGCTCGGGCTCGCCGTCGACACCGACGATCCGGACACGGTCGTGGCCACCGTGGTCGACGCCCTGGCCGCCGACGGCCTGGCCAACGCCGCGCCCTCGGCGATCGTCGCCGCCGCCGCGAAGGCAGGCCTGGAGGTCCTCGACTCGGACACCGCCGCCGCCCTGCGCGCCGACGCCGCCGAGGGCCGGCGGATCCAGGCAGCTGTGCAGCGTCAGCAGGTCGAGGACGCCGTCAACGCCGCCATCGCCAAGGGCAAGATCACCCCGGCGCGCCGCGAGCACTGGGTCAACCTGATCACCGCCGACCCCGGCATGGGCGAAGTGCTCGCCGCAGTGCCCGATGAAACGGCCGTACCAATCAACGAGATTGGCCATGGGGTCTCCAACGAGGACCACAAGAACATCTCGCCCGACGGTTGGGATTGGTAAAGGCCGCGACGGCCCGAAAGCGAGCCCAGACCAGTGACAATCGAACTCGATGTAGTCACGCGGCTCAATGAGCGATCGATCCAGACTGCCGCGCGCCAGGCCCAACAGCATTGGGATCGTTCCAGCCGCGAGGCTGGCAATGCCGTTGAGCGCAATCTCACCGGCGGCAACGATCGCGCGGTGCGCAACGTCGAGCGCATGTCAGTGCAGATGGAGCGGTCGTTCAACCGCGTCGCCGATGCGACTGGCCGGGTGCGGCTCGAACAGGAGCGCTACGACGCACTGCTGAGGGCGGGAGAAACCGACCGGGTCAAGCTCATTCAGCAGTCCGAACGGCTGGCGACTGCACGGCGTGCCGAGGAGGCAGCCACTCGGATGGCCGGACGGGCGCATCGCGATTACTCGGCGTCGCTGACTACGCTCAACAGCGACTTCGACCGGGCGTCGGCGCAGTCGAGAACGCTGACCGAGAACATCAGCAACCTGGGATCCACGTTCACCGGTCTGGGCCGCGCCGCGGGTCCGGTGGGAATCGCCGCCCTGGTCCCCGCCCTGGGAATGCTCGCCGGCGTCGCCGCGCAAGCGACCGGCGCGCTCGGCCTGCTTCCCGGCGTGCTGGGCTCAGTGGGCGCCGGGTTCGGAACCGCGAAACTCGGCCTGCTCGGCTTCGGCGAAGCACTGGAATCGGTTTCGGACCCCGAAAAGTTCGCCGAGGCATTGCGGACGCTGTCACCCAACGCACAGCAAGCCGCGCTGTCGATCCGAGCGATGATGCCGGCGCTCACCCAGCTCAAGAACGCTACCCAGGACGCGCTATTCGCGAACATGGGTCCGCAGCTGACGGCAACGCTGAATACTGTTCTGCCGCAGGTTCAAAGACTTACCACGGGCGTCGCCAGCGGCCTCAATCAGATGTTCAGCGGCGTTATGGGTCAACTTGCCTCACCTGAGGGGTTGGCAACTCTCCGCTCGATCACCGACAGTATCGTGGCGAGCTTCCGCAACCTCGCGCCGGCTGCAGCGCCGTTCACCCAAGCGATCATGCAGCTCGTCGACGTCGGCGCTTCGTTCATGCCACAACTCGCGTCCGCGCTCACCGAAGGCGCCAAGGCGTTCGCAGCGTTCATCGACGAGGCCTCGCGCTCAGGTCAGCTGCAGGAGTTCATCCAGGGCGGCATCAACGCGATGCGTGAGCTCGGGCCGATCGTCGCAGACACCACGAAGACCTTCCTGGCGTTGGCGCCCGTGGGCGAGCGAGTCCTCCCGCTCATCGGCGACACCATTCACGGCATCAGCGTGGTGATGGGGCCGTTGGCGAAACTCACGGCCGAATTCTCTCCGCTGTTCAAGTCGTGGGAACTCGCGATACTGGGTGTGGGCACCGCGTTCAAGGTGATCGAGCCCGTCGCCAATGTCGCCCTCGGCATCGTCGATAAGCTCGGTGAGCGGTTGAATTACGTTCTCGCGCCGATCAATGCCTTGATCGACGCGGCCGACGCCCTGGGCATCATCGATGCCGACATGGGCAGCAGTAGCGGCGGCGGCTGGGGATCATCCTCGATGCTGTCGCCCACTCAGCAGGGGTCACTGTTCGGCAACGGTGGAATGAACGCTGCCCCAGGGATATTCGGAACCGGCGGCATGAACGCCCCGCCCGCAGGTCCGACCGCTGGATTGCCGACCACCGCCGGCCTCTTCCCCGGGGCCGGCGCGGGCACTGGCTGGTGGCACCCCTCGGCGGTGGGCAACCCGAACCAGCTGCAGCAGGAGTACGAGGCGCGCATGGACGCGCTCGGCGGCGCTGGCGGCGGTGCGGGCCGCACGCCCACGTACGGATACACCTCCGATCAGGCGCTGCTGTCGAGCATCCCTGCAGGCACCTACTCGCAAACCGGCTCCGCTGACCTCGTGCAGGGTCTCGGTGACTGCTCAAGCGCCATCGAGGATCTGATCAACATCATCGACGGCCGGTCCACTGCCGGGCGTTCGTTGTCGACCGGAAACGCGCACGAGTGGCTGACGGCTCACGGGTTCCTTCCCGGCTCGATGCCGGGCGCGTTCAACGTCGGGTTCAACGGCGGCCACATGCAGGCGACGCTGCCCGGCGGCACACCGTTCAACTGGGGCAGTCAAAGCGCAGCAGCGCGGCGCGGCATCGGCGGCACCGGCGCGTTCGACCCGTCGTTCACCGCGCAGTACTACCGCCCCGTTGACACCGGCGCGATGGGCCCGCCGTCGGTGCAGGTCGAGAGCTTCGGCTCGTCGGCACAGTCGGACCTCAATGGACTCGGCGGCCAGCTCGGCGCGCAGCTCGATCAGGACTTCGGTATCTCGAAAGGCCTGCCGGGCCTGGCCGAGAACGCCGTCAAGTTCGTCGGCAACCTATTCTTCGCGCCGCTGCTCACCGCGTTGCAGGCGCTTGCCAGCGGCCGTCCCGGCGAGGGTAGCGGCCTGATCGGCATGATGACCGCGGCCAACGGTGGTGGATCTGCAGCCGGGCCAGTGGGTTCGGCGCCGATCTTCGGTCCGTCGGGTCTGGGTCCGGCCGCGCTGCAGCCGCCCGCGGCTACGCCGTTTCAGCCGATGCCGGGGCTGGTGCCGGCCGCAGGGCCGGGGCTGTTCGCACCCGGCAGCGGGCCCGCAGCCCCCGGCGGTCCCGGCATCCTCGGCCTGCCGTTCGGCGGCGGCGGTTCCATGCTGCCGGGCACTGGTATGCCACAGAGCGCTCCGCTGACGACCGGCGGCATGGCCTATCCGACGGCTGGCGGCGGCGGGTTCCAGGGCCTCGGCGGGTTGCCGATGGACGCCGCAATGATGGCTACCTCGGGGCTCGACGCGCTCGCGCCCGGCGCTGGTGCCGCGGCCAAGATCGGCATTCAGCTGGCGAATCGTACGGTCGCCTACCTGGGCCAGGTCGCCGGTATCGGCGTCTCGGGACTCATGGAGACGCTGTCGCTGGGCGACAACCCCATGGGCAGCCTGGGCAAGTCGTGGTTCGGCCGGCTCGCCGGCGGGTTCGCGGGTGCGCGCCCCGCAACGGGCAACCTCGCCGGCCAAGCCGCACCGGCCACCCCTGCGGGCAAGGACCCCCGCGCGGCGGCGCAGCAGGGTCTACAGGCTGTCAAGAGCGGCGACACGAATATCACCGTCAACAACAACCGTCCCACCGAGGACGGCACCGGCCGTGACATCGCGTGGCACGTCTACAGCCCGGCTGGGCGGCAGGGATGATCGCCCGAGAGGATGATGAAGTGATGACGGTATGCAGCTCGTGTGAGGCGAACAACGGCGTGGCCGACCCGCGCGCCCTATCGGCCAGAGTCTGGCGACTGGTGCACGCGACGATCCAGGACGACGATGCGGCGATCGCCGACGCAACGGGGAATGTTCTCGATGAAACCGGCGACTGTCCCACGTGTCTGCGAGCCACGGCAGTCTTCCTGGCTTGTGAGGTGGGTTTGATTCGGACCGAAGCCAACGGCAGAGAGACAACCCTGCGCACTCTTGAGAAGTTGATCGCCGAGCAGTCCGCAGCTGGTCCGCAGTAGATCCAATAAGTGCAATTCACAACCAACGCCACTCGCGCCTCTGAGCTGCATAAACTCGCCGATCCGTCACCAGCCAACAGAACCGTTGTCCCAGGAGGTAATCCTCGCTGTACTACGACGTTTAGTCGGCTCGCCGACGCGACGTTTAGTCGGCTCGCCGACGCGACGTTTAGTCGGCTCGCCGACGCGACGTTTAGTCGGCTCGCCGACGCGAAGCCGGGCGCCCCGCAAGGGTCGCCCGGCTTTTCGTTTCGACGAACACCTATCCGGACCGCAGTCCGCGGCGGTAGGCTCTGGCACATGACCACGAATCTGGACGCACGCCTGACGAGCTACTCCGCCCCCGTGCTCAGCATCTTCCGCATCGTGTTCGGCCTGCTGTTCACGTTGCACGGAGCCCAGAAGGTACTGGCCTGGCCGACCGGCATGCAGGCCGGCCCCGGGGACTTCACCGGCCCCGCAGTCCCGGTCGGCACCTGGCCCTACTGGTGGGCCGGTCTGCTGGAAATCGTCCTCGGCCTACTCATCACCGTGGGCCTTTTCACCCGGATCGCGGCGTTCATCGCCGCGGGCCAGATGGCCGTCGCGTACTTCTGGCAGCACCTGCCCAAAGCGTTCTTCCCGATCGAGAACGGCGGCGAACCCGCGATACTGTTCTGCTTCGGCTTCCTGCTGCTGGTCGCGATGGGCGCCGGCGCATGGTCGATCGATGCGCTGCGGCAGGGCCGGGCCGTCGTGCGCAGCTGACCCACCGTTTGCTCTCCACCTCCCGCGCAGGGGCAAGTTTCGCCGACGCGCGCGTGAATATTGGGAAACGTCAACCAGCGGCCCCGTAGGACCTCATAGGATTGCCCCCTAGTTGACAGCGGAAGTATTTCTTCGGGGGGAGGAATGCCGTGGGGCATTCGACGTACATCGGCCGCATCGGTGCACTGGCGTTTGCTCTGGGTGTGGGTGTGGGGCTCGGCGCCACACCCGCCGTCGCATTTGCGGACGAGACCGGCACCTCGGCGAGCTCCCCCGCCGGTGAGAACACGACGTCCGGTCCGGGCACCGCAGCGGACGCCCCGACCGAGACCGACGTCGACGAACAGGACGAAGCAGCTGTCGACGAACAGGACGAGGCAGCTGTCGACGAACCGGAGCAGCCCGCCGAGGAGAACGACGCAGACGCCGTCGAAACCGTCCAGGACCGCCAGGACTGGATCGTCGACACCGACCCGGAACCCGTGGCCGCATCCGACGATGCCCCCGAAACCGAACCGGAACCCGAGCCAGCTGTCGACGAGGCCGTCACCGCGCCCGAAGACGCACCGACCGGCGATCCGGCGCCCGACGTCGCACCCCCCACAGGCCCCGAAGCCGACACCGTGGCCGAGATCCCGTCTCCTGGCGCGGAACCGGTAGAGGCCCCCGCCTCCACGTCAGTCACACTCTCCACGATCCTGTCCTCGCTGCTCGCACCGCCTCGCACCCCGGACGCGCCCTCCGAGTCACCGCTGTGGCTGGTGGTGGCCGCCGCGCTGCGCCGCCAGCTGGACTCCCCCACGACTTCCAGGGAAGCCGGCCTCAGTTCGACGCTGCTCACCCCGGAAGAGGCCGAGGCGATCCGCCGGCTGGGCGACATCGTGACCGGGCCGAACCCGACAGACGTGGTCTCCACCGACACGCGCGCGTATGTCGCTCATCCGGGCAGCAAGTCGATAACGGTGATCGACACGGTGAACGGCACTGTGCTGCAAACCATTTCACTGTGGTCCACCCCGACGAAGCTGGCCCTGAGCCCCGGAGGTGGCCGCCTCTACATCAGCAACGCCCTGGCAGGCACGGTCTCGGTGATCAGCACCGCCACCAACTCGGTCGTCAAGACCATCCGCGTCGGCGACACCCCGACCGGAATCGCGGTGAGCCCGGGCGGCACCCGGGTGTACGTCGTCAACAGCGACGACGGCACGGTGTCGAAGATCAGCACGCTGACCAACAAGGTTGTCGGGACCGTTTACGGTGTCGGCAAAGGTGTTTCGACGATCACGGTCAGTCCCGACGGCTCGACGATCTACGCACTCAACGGAGTCACCGGCGAGATCTCCCACTTCTCAGCCGCCTCGCTGTTCGCCGGGAAGATCACCGGCGTCACGCCGGGATCCCAGGGCATCACGTTCAGCACCGACGGTTCCCGCGTGTTCGTCGCCGACCTTGCCGGCAGCGTGAAGGTCATCGACACCGACTCCCACGAGGTCGTCGACAGCATCATCCTCGCGACAGGTGCGCCGTTCGACCTGGCGGTCAGCCCGGACGGGACGACGCTGTTCGTGGCACGCAGCGGCGACGGCAAGCTGTCGGTGTACGACATCGCCACCAAGACCGAACTCACCTCGATCGTCGCCAACCCCTACCTGGTCGACGGTGCGCCGACGATCAGCGCGAGTCCAGACGGCACGCAGCTGTACTGGACCGACTCGGGCAGTGACCGGGTGCATGTGATCGCGCTTCTCGCCCCCAACGGCGATCCGGTCGCCGGAACACCGGTCGTGAACGCCCCCAACGCTTCCGGGGCGGTCACCGGATCGGTCACCGTTACCGATCCGGAAGGCCGGCCGCTGACCTACACGGTCAGCACCCCCGACAAGGGCGCCGTAACCGTGTCCCGGGGTGAGAACGGCGACTTCGTCTTCACCTACACCCCCACCGCCGCCGCACGCCACGCCGCGGCCGCCGTGAGCGGCGCGCCCGGCGCCGCCGTCGACACGTTCACCGTCACGTTCTCCGACGGCCGGCGCGGGGTGGTCTCGGTCCCGATCACCGTCACGATCGCGCCTGCCAACGCGGCCCCGACCGCCACGGCCCGATCGAGCCTGTCCTGGTTCAGCCCCAAGGTGTACGGCACCGTCACCGCCAAGGACGCCGACAAGGACACGCTGGGCTTCACCGCGTCACCCACCGCCAAGGGCGGGACGGTCACGATCGACGCCGACGGCAAGTTCACCTACACGCCCACCGCGGCAGCCAGGCACGCCGCCGCGAACGCCGGTGCCACCGAAGCCGATAAACACGACACCTTCACCGTTCTCGTCGACGACGGACACGGCGGGGTCACACCGCTCACGGTGACCGTGAAGGTCAAGCCCGGCAACGCCACCCCGACAGCCACCGTCCGAACCAGTTCGTCATGGTTCAGCGCCAAGGTGTACGGCACCGTCACCGCCAAGGACCTCGACAGGGACGGCCTGGCCTACACCGCGTCCGCCACCGCTAAGAGCGGGACGGTCACGATCGACGGCAGGGGCCGGTTCACCTACACCCCCAGCGATGCCGCCCGCCACGTCGCCGCGGCGGAGGCAGCGACGCGCGAGGACAAGCAGGACACGTTCGACGTCGTCATCGACGACGGGCACGGCGGCGTCGCCACCGTGGCCGTCACCGTGAACATCAAGCCCGCGAACGCGGCGCCGACGGACGCGGCCACGGCGGACGTGTTCACCAACCCGAACAGCGGCGTCATCACAGGGAAGATCACCGCGGTCGACGCGGACGGCGACGCCGTCACCTACCGGGCCGCTCCGGCCACCAGCAAGGGAGTCGTGAGCATCGACGCCTACGGGACGTTCACCTACGTCCCGACGGCGGCGGCCCGGGCGGCCGCGAGCAGGCCGTTCGCGCCGTCGTGGGACAAGAACGACCGGTTCCGGGTGACGGTCGACGACGGCCACGGTGGCACCACCACGCTGACCGTCCGGGTCGCCATCGCGCGGCTCGGGCA
>Ga0172382_10002249_pt1 | contig 32734 bp, 14 predicted proteins | sample Leawel138RmetaG_FD_122245 | JGI IMG/M metagenome (GOLD analysis project Ga0172382, IMG submission 122245) | Leachate microbial communities from a municipal landfill in Southern Ontario, Canada - Leachate well 138R metaG | ecosystem: Engineered > Solid waste > Landfill > Unclassified | place...
AAATGGACGAGCGGCACACAAGACCCTCCGGTGTAGGGGCGAGATTTATCGCGCCCAAGAAGCTACACATGCGCCTGGAGGCGCACAAGACCCTCCGGTGTAGGGGCGAGATTTATCGCGCCCAAGAAGCTACCGATGAGCCCGGAGGCGCACAAGGCCCTCCGGTGTAGGGGCGAGATTTATCGCGCCCAAGAGATTACGCGTGCGCCCGGCGGCGCACGTCATTCCTCACGCAGGCGGCGCATTTCTCAACGCACTGCCGTCTTTTTATACGCCTCTTCGAAGCGGGCGGCGGCGGCCATTACCCGCTCGTCCGCGCCCGCTTCCAAACCGCGGCGCAGGGCGCGGTCAAGGTTGTCGCCGGCTTCCAAAATCAGCGGCAACAACGCCATGAGCTCCGGAGCTAAAGGCGGCAAACGGTCAGGATCGACTACGGTCGTGGCGCCGCTATGCCCATCAGTTCGGATCAGGTCTTTGTTTTGCAGCGTCTCGCGGATGAGGCGGGGACGGATAGACTGCGTATCGGGGAAGTACAGGGCTTCGACATGATCCATGCCTTGGCAATAGGCAGCGCGCAGCGTGTCGGCGGGCAACAGCGCCTCGCAAAGCTCCGGACGGGAGGCGAGAAAAGCGGCGTCTCGGTAGAATTCGAACTTATCGCCGGGCCGCCCTTGGACGAGATAGGGGATGAGCCCATAGATAAAGGCTTCCCGGCCGTCCCACGGGAATAGTTGCTCGTCGTGCAGCACGGCCCATTCCTTCCGCCAGATACGGAACCAAGCCTCCACAAGAGAGGGCTCCCACTCCGGATGAACAGGATGAATATGGACAGGCCACTGCTCACGGTCCCAGTGATAGAAGGAGCTGTAATGGCCCTGCTCGTCGACGGGCGGACCGGGCAGCGGATCAAGGGGGCTTTCGTAAGGCGCACCGGCAGCCCGCGCCTGCTGCATGGCGTCGTAGCGCTGCAGGATCATTTCCTTACTGCGATAGTAGCCCTGCGCTTTTTCCTCTTGTTCTTTGATGATGGGAAAGGTGTCCAAAATATAGTCCACGCCATGGCGGGGCGTGGGAAAGCTCTCTTTCAGCTGCGCCAGTTCCTGATCGGTCTCTTTTGCTGTCGGCAGCCACGCACCCTCCCCGTCGCTAGGCAGGTAGAGATGGAAAAACAAGGCGTCCAGCTCGCAGCGGAGCAGAAAGCGGCGCTCTTCCTCCCATCGGAAGGGCGGTCCAAAGTAACCGCAATCATGGGCAAGCCCTTTCATATCCCATGCCGTGTAGCTCAATTCGAGCGCCCGCGGGATAATAAAGGCAGCGGCAGAAGTCCCGGTGAAAACATCAGTTAGAAAGTCGGTAGGGGATAGGATGGGGAATTGCTTGATATAAAAATGGCTTAATTGCGTACTACCCACTGCATTTCGAACGCAAAAATCTAAGACTACACTGTTAAGAATTGCGCCCATCAGCAAGGCAGCAGCCGCTTCTTGAGAGGGAATTTCATCAGGTAAGATTGTTTTCTTTGACCATTGGACAGACGGAAGCCAACGCATGGAAACAACTATGCCTGAGTCTCCAAACCCAACAGCGGGAAGAAGCGAGGCTATTACCGTCCGCTGGTTCGTGGCGTGAGTTATCCGACGTAAACCAAGCATCCATTCCTTCGTTAAGTCAAGCTTCTCTTGTTGCTCAGCTTGTATTATTGAATTGGCATCATGAGAGTTCAACGAATCCCGTATTGCGGTACTACGCAATGTGGTATCAAATAGCTCTTTTCCCGCGTTTTCAGCGCGTGTATTGCCAACATCTACCTTACGGCGTAGTTTTGCTGTAATATGTTCCTCTGCAAGCCAGTACCGTGGAAGAATGACGGCGTGGGGATCATCTTTTTCCGCCTCAGTGATATTGTAAGTCTCGGTTTTCTTGCCCTGACCGCTATCGTCTTTATAAGACGCGAATCTGTGGTCATAGTGATGCAGGAGTTTCGCCTCATAGAGGGGCAAATAATTTTTGGCGGGCGTAGAAAATATGTTTCCTTTCAGGTGTCCCCCCTGCTCCTCTAACTGGTCACGGGTGTGGAAAAGTCCTGAGTCGTTCGCCATATGGAACATTGTTCCAAATTTAATACCCCAAAGGTTCGTTTCCGGTTTATTGTCTTGTTTTTCTCGGATGAGTATAGGAATACGTCTATAGATGGCTTTGTTGAGTTCGGCGTCGGCGCGGGTTCGGAAGGTGGGACAGGTTCGCGTGTTGGGATTGAGCAAGGTGATTTCTTCCGGTGACAAGGTGAAACGCCGCTCGGGATCGCGCAGATCCTCTGTCGTGTGGGCAAAAAAGGTGAATTCTATTTCTTGGGTTAAGCGCTGGGTGGATGGTGAGCCTACCGTAAAGAGGCAGAACTTCATACTGCGGTGTACCCCGGGAAAGATATTCATACGATTTTCAAAATCAAAGAGACTAATGAGGGATCTGCTTTCTATTAGTTCTTGGAAAAAGATTTGTGTGGTGGCGTCGGTCGAAATGCCTGTGGGCAAGATACAGCCCACGCTGCCTTGGGGCTGGAGCAAACTGCGGTTTGCTTCTGCAAAGATAGGGTAAAGATTAATATCGCCTCGTCCGCATAGGGGATAGCGTCCGCTGTTGCGCAAAAAATGGCTTTCTCCTTCCGCTTTGCGCAGATCTTTTTTAAAGTCTTGATAGAGTTGGGGTTGCTCGGTTTTGAGCTTTTTTATCATGGCTTTTCGTGCGGCAGCATTGGCAGCACTTGCAATTTCCGGTTTTCGTTCTGCAAACCACTCTTTTTCTTGAATCTTCACCCGTTCCCACGGTGGATTGCCGAGGACGACGTCAAAGCCGCCTGTCCATCCTTGGGGGTCGTCTTTCTGCGCTCCCTTGTCATGGCGGGCAACTTCGCTTTGGGGCAGGGGTTGAAAAACAGTGGGAAAAGCAAGGTGCCAGTGGAAGAATTGGTAGTATTCTGCCAAGTCCTGGATCTCTCTTTCCATCCATTTCGGAGTCCAATGGGGATTGCCTTCAATTCGCCGTAGGATATCCTGTGTAATGGGGAAGGGAAGTGCTTCGTCTTTCTCTTTTTTCCAGACAAAGGCGGCGCACCACGCATCAGCAAGGAGTCGTGCTGAGCGATAGCTGTCGGATCCAACGAGCTCGGCATATCGTGCTTCTTTTTGTTGAACGCCTTCAAGGGTATCATCCCGAATGGTGTCCATGTCGTATAGGGCTGTGGCAAGATTTCCCAAGCGTTCCCAGGGCATTGCTTGTTCCAGATACATCTGTCCCGTTTCACGTTCATCCTTGTTTTGTTTCTTATACTTCTGACAATAGATTTTGTCGTCCCCTTCAATGGCGGTGAAGGCCTCGTCCGGGATGCCTTGAGCAAGGAGGGCAGGGGTCGTTCCGAACAGGCTGTTGCCCCATTGAATGTGATGGTCTAAGAAAGAGAGGGGCTTTCCGGGTTCGAGTGCTTCGAGCCAGAGAGTAACTTTACAGAGTTCGACGGCCATGGGGTTGATATCAACGCCGTAGAGGCAGTGGGTGATGACATCGCGCAGGGCGTGTTGATAGATGGCGGGGGAAGGCTCGCTTTCTCCGGCGCCGTGGGCGCGGACACGGGCCAAATGGCGTGCGAGGCGGTGGGCTGCGCCGACAAGGAAATGGCCGGAGCCGCAGGAGGGGTCGCAGACCTTGAGGGCAAGGAGCGCCTTTTCCGCGTCTTTTCCCTTCTTCTTTTTGAGGGTCTCTTCCACGACGGGATCAAGGGCAGAGTCCAGGAGCGCTTGTACGAGGCTGCTTGGGGTGTAGTAGGAGCCGGAGGTCTTGCGTTCATTGCCTGCAAATTCTTTAAAGCTAAATAGTTTGTTGTCCCCGCTGATTTGGGGGGTGAGGGACAGGAAACTCTCATAGACGCCGCCGAATTCTTCGGAGCCGAGGTTTTTGTAATCCACGGGCTGTAAGTTCTTGTTTTGATGGGTGAAGGCTAAATGGCGGATCGTGTCGAGGAAGTCCACGTTCGCCAGCTCCACACCGGCGCCTCCGGTCAAGGAGGCTGCGTTGAGCCGGTCGGTGCTTTTTGGAGACCAGAGATCACTGCCGAGAGCGGGCAGGGCGAGTTCTTCCCGGGCATGGGCAAAGGCCTCATTGCCGGACAAGGCGCCTACCACAAGATTGAATTGCTGCCAGAGGTCGCCGTGACGGCTTCCGTTGATCTGCCCCGCCAAGTGGCGGAGCCGTGCCATGCTGTAGTGGGCGGCATAGCGTGCGCGCTTTTCTCTGCCCTCTTCGGAATCATCGGGGGGATGCAGGAGAGAGACGCCGTCGAGGCTACGGTCTTCTGCCACAAACAAAAAGATCATGCGGTAGACGATGCGCAGGAGCTGCTCGTGCAAGGTTTTGAGGGAGAGCGCTTCACTGCGCAGCGCATCTCTTAAGGCGCTGTTACGGCGATGGCCGACAAGACCTTGGCCCAGTGTTTGAAGGGCTTTTTCGACACCGCCGCGCAGCGACTCCAGTGCTCGGGTCCCCTCTTCCGCAGCGATTGCAGTCCAGTCTTCTAAAAAAGTGCTTGCAGTGTTCCCTTCTTCACGGGGACTGAATCGCGTAGCATGGGCAAGGAGCCAAAACAATACGAAGTCAGAGTAGACTTCTCCGGAAAACATAGAATAGAGATCGAATTCGAGGTAGGATTGACGGGATAGGGCTTGGTTATCTCGTAAGATCCGAAACCGGAATCCATTGGACAGGATCGCCCACAGATGGCCTTCACTGCGGTTGAGGAATTCCTGTACCAGTCCGTGGGGATTGACGGCGGCAGCGCCCCGCACGCCTGCGCTGCGTCGGTCAAGATTGACACCGCAGCCTACAAGGTGAATGGGCGTTGCGCCATAGAAGCGGTTGATGGCATAGCTGCGCCCGTCGATTTCGGGGCCGGGAACGGTGGGCAGTATCCCAAAGCCCAGTTCCCGGAGGAGCGGGATATTCCATTTGTCGTTGGTCAGTCCCGTAGCGGCTTCTCCTTCGTTAAGATCTTTTGCAGCTTCGCGGAATTCGGTCCAGTGGCTGCGGAGTCTATTCCAAGAGTGGGTAATGCTTTCGTTGAGCCTGTTCCCTTGGGGGATGTGGTAATCGCGGGGCTCCTTGCCGGGCAGTTTTTCGTTGGTACCAATAATTTTCCGGAGCAGATCGGGGGGTAAAAGTCCGCCTTCGGAATGGATGGTCTCGAATTCTTGGGTACGTCGTGTCATGATGTTCAAAGCCTCGATAACAGTACATAGGCCCCGAGAATGTCCACGGGGAGTACAGGTTTAATGTGAATGGCGCCCGTCATCTTTGAAGCGCTGCGAACACGCTCGTGGGCTTCCAGCTGTTTTTCGGCGCGCCCTTCGGCTATGGCAATCAATGCCTCTTGGAAGCGGGGAAGGGCGGGCAGGAGCCAATCCAGCTGCTGGTCTATGGCAGTCCGGATGAGACCATCATCGGGGCTGGCGGTCAGCAATGCCTCGCTTTCTTCCACGTCAAGCCATTGAAGATCCTCATTCGGGGAGCCGGTACAGGCGAGGGGCAGAATTTCCTCACATAAAAGCGTCTTCTCCTGCTTTCTCGAGAATTGAAGATGATAGCGAAAGCGTGCCAAAAGCAAGGTGGTTCGCTGCTTTACGGCAGCCGTTCGGATCACCCCGCAGCGGGCGGCGACGGCACGGGTATCCCGGGCGTCCGAGTCGAGTGCCTGATCCAGTGCCCAGCTTGCTAAGCCTTCCACGATGGGAGCGGTACGGCCGAGGTAGCGTTCTCCTTTTTGGAGAGGCAGATGAAAGCGTCCTTTGAAGGATTGTTCACTGCCCATGGCTTGGCGCAGGGAACGGGGCGTTTCTTCGTTGATCGTGACCGTTACCGCCTTGTTGTCTTCTTTAACCGCCACTTTTGCAGCGGGGAGGAGGGTGCAGAAGAAACGCTCCACATCGTCGTTGCTGCCAATGGCTTCCTGAACACTTTTAAGTTCCTTTGCGACGGTATCTTCGTCGAGGGGGTTTTGGGCAAAGCGTGAGCGAATGGCACGTTCTTTTTCCCGTGCGTTTTCCCACTTTGTTTCCATGGTCTTAACGGCTTTGTTTACGGTCTCGTCGAAAGTGAATTCCATCTGGTCTTGGACGCCTCCTGTTTTTATGCGGAAGAGGGCGCCTTCGATGAGGGTGCGCGTAATTTGATCACCGGAATCAGGGACGGCGACGGTTACGCCGAGGTCGCTCTTGATACTTTTGTGTTTGCGGAGCAGTACTTTCAGGATCACGCCGTCAATGGGGTTGTCAGCGCCGTAATAGGTAGCGACGCGCACCACGGGTTCCCGTTGTCCGAATCGATCGACACGCCCTTCGCGCTGTTCATGCAGGGTGGGATTCCAACAGATGTCATAGTGGAAGACGGCATTGAAGCCTTCCTGGAGATTGATGCCTTCCGACAAACAATTGGTGCATACCAAGACATAATCCCCACCCTTTTTGACCAGCGTTTCAATACGATTTTCCCGTTCCGCCGGGGGCAGCTGACCGGTGATGCATTCGACTTCGATGGTGTCGGGCAAGGCGCTGCGCAGTTCTTTGGCGACATACTCGGCGGTGTCGATAAATCGGCAAAACACAATGGGTTGGAAGCCTTCCTTAATCAGTGATTTAATTTGCACCACGGCTGTTTGCAGTTTGCTATCGGAAGCTCCGAAAAAGGCTTCCGCACGCCGGGCAAAGGCAAGGAGTTTGCGGCGCGTATGTTCTGCTGCTTCTTCGGAGTCAGCGCCGGGACTCAGGTCTACGACAGTTACTTCATCGACGTCATCTTGGTCGAGCACGCTTTTAGAGCCCACCTCATCCAGTTCGTCGTCGGAGTGGTTATCCAGTTCTGTACGCGCCTTTAGTGTTGCGACTGCAGCGGCGGGACTGGAGGATACGCAGCGCAGGAGGGCGAGAGCCGACCAATAGCGCACGCGGCGGCGGCGGTCACTGCCCTCTGTATCGTTGATAAGTTCACAGGCGAAGTTGACCATATCATCGAAGAGGACACGGTATTCCGGATTGAAGGCGTAGGTCACTTCCTTGTCTAAGCGTTTGGGGAAGGGGGTGTTTGTGTCCAAATATTGGGTGATATCGGCACGGCGCCGTTGTACGAGATGGCGGGCAAGCTTGCGCCGGATTCCTTCGCGTTCTTTACTTTCCAGGTCGCTTGGCAAATCGATGAAGGTATCGTCCAGCAATCCGAGCAAGGATCGAAAGGCTTGTTCGTTGCCGCTGTGGGGCGTTGCCGTGACGAGGAGCAGATGTTGGTCAGGCTTCTTGGCGATTTTTTTAAGGAGATTATAGCGTTGCTGTCTGCCCCGTCGCGCACCGCCGGTGACGGTGCAGCCGTGAGCTTCATCTACGATAACAAGTTCGGGGCATTTCAATACGAAGTCGTCCGCCCGTCGGTCTGATTTAATGAAATCAATGGATACGATGAGAAAGGGGTGACGGTCGAAGACGGACACGCCAACGGGCAGATTTCGTTCGAGCCGTTGAATGGTGCTGCTGAGCACAAGTTCGGCGTCAATATGAAACTTTTCAGACAACTCTTTTTGCCACTGTTCCGCTAAATGGGGCGGGCAGAGTACGGCGAGGCGGCTGATTTCGCCGCGGTCGATAAGTTCACGGGCTACGAGCGCCGCCTCAATGGTCTTGCCGATACCGACGTCGTCGGCAATGAGCATTCGCACGGGATCCAGTTTTAAGGCCATCATAAGGGGCACCAATTGATAGGGGTGCGGATTTACGGCAATCCTTGCGAAACTTCGGAAGGGTCCTGCTGCCGCCCGTGTGGAGAGCCGTGCCGCATCGCGCAGGAGACGTCCCGAACTGAAATCACCCAGGTCATTGCGCGTTGGCAGGGAAAAGGCTGCAGATTCAACGCTTTCAATCTTCGGCAAGATGCCGACGATCTCTTGGTCGAGTCCACCCAAGGGGCGAACCATAAGCAGCTTGTCCGTGGATTCGGGGAGTACAACCCATTCGCGGCCCCGTGCGCGTACGAGGGTACCTGGTTTTGATAAAGCGGCTGTGTTCATACTTGAAGTTCTCCGAAGATATCAGGATGACGTTGGAAAATTTCCGGCCAGTCTTCTTTGTGGTGGAACCGAATAACGATATAGCCGGCCGCTATCAGGCGGTTGGTGATCTCGTCATCTTTGCGTATCTCCTCGGGCCTGTCGTGTATCGGTCCGTCAATGTAGATGGCGGCATTATATTCATGATAGAAGAAATCGGGGAGGGTGGAACAGGATTCGATAAGATGTTGGGCGGCACCGGGAGGCCGGAGCATGAATTGGTCTATTTGATCCAACCATTTTTTTTCTAGTTCGCTGTCGCAGCGTTTGCGCAATGCAATCATGCGTTCCTCACGGGAGCCCCTGCCGCCGGCCGGCTTGCATTCCGCCGCCATCAGTCCTTTCAAAAAATCGCGAATGCGGAAGCGGTCCAACAGTTGATGGTCAGACTGGTTGGCATAGTCCAAGAGGCAATTGTAACAGGCTTTACCGCAGGTATCTGCTCCCTGATCTTCCAGGGTATCGGGATCGAAATGGCAGATCTCGAGGGCGCAGCGCGCGAGTAGGGGAATGACTTTGGGATCTTCGACCAGCTGCCGCAATATGCCGGCGCCGCCTTCAGAGGCTTCATAAAACAAAATTTCTTTGCGGTTGTTCAAAGAGGGCATCGCTTCGCAAGAGAGTTCTCTGGGTTCAATTTGGAAATGCTTTTGAATGGCTTCTTTGAAGGCAGATTGGAGGCTCGCCATGGCTACGGGGTCGGATAAGGTATCAAAAGCCATGATGAGTGCGTTTTTCGTATCGGTCACATAAGGTACGACCCGCTTTTGAGAACCGGCAGCCTTATCATTGGGGTCGTCTGTATCCGTGGGATTACTTGCCCAGTAGCCCCGTTCCAGGTTCAATAGGAATCCCGGCGCTGTAGTGGATTGTTGATTCGCCCAGCCCATATTGATCCGATAGAGGGTCGTGGCGTCACTGTAGTTTAATCGGATTAACCGTTGAGCCTTAGCATATACTTCCGCATCTTTTCGGTCGGACTTACCGCCTACTTCGGGGAATTCATAAGCGGTGACCATTTTGTAACCATAGCGCTGTCGTTCCTCTTCATCGCAGGTGATGCGCTCCGTGAGTTTCAGACTTACGTTTTGCAGATAAACGAGATCCTGTATGTGGGTGGAATGATCCAGGGCTTCGCCGCAGCGGTCGCAGATCTCTTTGAGATTAAGCTCTTTTTCGAGGTGGCCATACCCGCATTTGTCGCAGCGTTTCATAGACATCGTTGAGAGGCCATGACTTGCCTCAGCATCTTCGGAGCCAAAATCAAGATTGACCTTGTACACGCGATAGCGGGCGCCTTCATGATAAATGAGTGCGCGGGGACCGAATTCAGAAATGGCAAGGAAACGGGGACGCGAAACAAACTCATCGCGCCCTTTGCGTCTGTATCGTCCGGGCACATAGGCGGAAATGGGAAGGCGTGGGAAATTATAGCCGGGGAGAAATCCTTCTGCAGCAAAGTAACGGTAAGAATAGAAATCGCCTTCATAGACCCCTTCCGCTTCGGTCAATAGGCGAATTTGGCTTTCTGCTTGTGCGCGGAGACGGCTGGAGTGCTTCCGTTCCTTATCAGGCCGGGAAGCATCGCCGATGATTTTGTGATGGAGTTCGCGTTGGTGGACTGCGGCACGATAGAGATTGCGCCACCGCTCACATGCATTGTCAAAACTTTTCTCAATCTGATCGAGCACTTCCTTGGACCAATTCTCATGAAACCAGGTGGCGCCTTCAAGAAGATCTTGGATGCCGTCCAAGAGTTTGTCGACTTTCTCCTGCGCCGCGGCGCGATGGCGGGGATTGATAAGTTCGCTTTTAAGCTGTGGTAAAACTTTCAGGGGCAGTACGCCCTCTACACCTTGACGGTCCAGTACGTTGCCGAGGGTTAGGCCGAGGTCGAGTTTCGCTTGTTCCATCCATATGGCATGAACATGAGAACGGAGGAGATCACGATTGCGCAGATCAAGGCGGGGCGGCACGACAGCTCCCGCCACCATGTGGGTGGGCTTACGGAAGTAGTACTGATCATGGGGGCTGCGGCCGGCGCAATAGGTGTATACCAAGGCGGGCTGCCCGCCTCGTCCGGCCCGTCCGCTTCGCTGGGCATAGTTTGCCGGTGTGGGCGGGACGTTGCGCAGATTGACCAGATTAAGCTCGGCAATATCGACACCCAATTCCATGGTGGGGGAACAGAATAGGAGGGGCAGCCGTGCGCTGCGGAAGAGGTCTTCCCGTTCTTCCCGATCTTCCGAGGCTACTTGTGCCGTATGCTCACGGGCTTCCAAGACACATTTGAGATTAACGAATTTGCGATAGCATTCAACGAAATATTCATTTACCTTGGGCGTGGATATGCCTTCGTCAATGAGGCGGGTGTGGTCTATGGCCGCTTTGCTGCCGTCGCCCGCAATCCACAATAAGGCACTATGGTTAATTTGATAGCCGGGCACTTCACCGCTGCGCACTTCTTCGAGAATGCCATAGCGTTGGAGTGCTAAAAAGAGGTATCGGATCGCCCTATTGACTTCATCCTTGCCATAGCCTTGCATTTGCTCTTCATAGGGTTTTAAGGTGCGGCGGAAGTATTGTCCAAAAGCGCCGTTGGAAGAGATGAAAAAACCGAATCTTTCTCTATTATTCTTTGGACGGGGATAGGCAACGACCGATTTGGTTAATTTGTCGGGGTCGTCAATATGCCATATGGATCCTTCTAAGAGCCGTCCGCCGGTTTTATTTACCAGCTCAAACTGCTTTTGGTGATCAAGGACATCTACTTTTACGACATGTTCGCGGCGCAGCACGAAAAGCAGGACACGCAGGATTTTTTCCAAGGTCTCGGCCGGACAGAGGCGCAAAATAGGCGGCACTTCAACGAAGACCTTCTCTTCTTTCTCGCCTTGGATAGATAAGCCTTCTTCCCAGATCTCGCTATCACGCAGAAGGCTATTCTCTCCACTGAGTCCTTTATACTCAAATTTCAGCATACCGCAATCCTCGAGATTGGGAGCGGTCACGCGCCAGCCGCGCTTCAGATCATGATAGAGATAGTATTCAATGACCCGTTTCAGCGCGGTGTGTGTTTCTTCGAGTGCAGGCCCGCGCACCTCGGAATCGTTGGCATAATCCTTGAGTTCGAGGTTAAGGGCTTTGAATACGGCTCCGGATAATTTGCCATGGGATAATCCACGTGGACCAAAATCATTCATGGCTTTAAAGAGGGCTGAGCGCAACAAAGCTACATGGGCGAAATCATTGAAGTGTCCCGCCTGCAGCGATGCATCTTGGCGGTTGTCTGTAAAGCTGAGGAGCTTGCGCGCCTCTTTCGAGAGTTCGGCATCGCTCTGAAGTTGGAGTAAGGATTGAACTGCGAGGATGGTCGTTGCCGTGCTTCGGTTGTCGATGCCTAAGGTTCCGAGCTTGGGCCGTTCCGCCTTCTGGTGCTTCGTATACGCCACGAGACAGTCGGGGTTCAGGCAGAAGAGGAAATTCTCGAGAATGAGCCCGCCGGGAACGCCCTCTCCTTTACGAACGATGCGTCCGGAAGGCGCGACAAAGACCGGTTGGGGCAGATCGCGGCGAAAAGAACCGGCGACTTTTTCTTCTCCCTTGGCTGTGGTTTCCCGCATGGATTCGGGCAGACGATCAACTTTTGAGGGGGTATCCTGCGGCCAAGGCGCCCGCTCCGAAACATAGAGGTAGGCATTCTTCCATTTATCATCGTATATGGCGGGACTGTCCTCGCGAGGCCTGAGTTCTTCCTGACCTTCTTCATTTCTCCCATAGGATACGCGATAGTAGGCGGTGCCGCAGCGGCGGCAGAATACGAGCGGGAAAAGGGGTTTGTCCTCTTCACCGGGTTTAGACCCCAATTTGCCCATTTCCAAGTGTCGTTGGTCTTCCGCTTCCAGGGTGCTCCAGACCGTGTCTCCCCGCGTGAAAAACTGGTGCAGGCGAAAGGCGAAGATGGGGAAGCGGCTCGAACCGTCTGCGCGAAGTTCGGAACCACACAGTAAAAAGTTGTGCAGTACTTTATAACACGCTTCCGGGGAGCTTTGGGTCAGATCGGCGAGTTCGGCGGCAGCGCTGCCTTCGCCCCGGAGCTGCCGGGGTGTCTGGCGTATGAGGGTGCCGGTGCCTTCTTCTTCGACGATGCCGAAGGTCGTCTCAATCCAAGAGGCTAAAGGGTGTTCACAGAAAGACTGAGGGTCTTGGGGGGGAGCCTCTGCGGATGTCACGGTATCGGTCAGGCTTTTCACGACGGCTTGATCGGAAAAGTCTATTTCTTTGGTAGCCCGTTGGAGGGTTTCGTTAATCACTTGAGAGGCGTCAATAGGCGTTCCAAAGAGGGTTCTCGCGACCTGTGCCACGGCGTCTTTCTGCTCTTCTGAAGAGCCGCCTGCCGCCATGGTTGCCGATGTTCCGACACAGATAATGTTGTTGTCGCCGAAGGCGAGTCGGCAGCGCCGTATGAGTAATGCCACATCAGCGCCTTGACGGCCCCTGTAGGTGTGCAGCTCATCAAATACGAGAAAGCGGAGTCCCTGCGCCTCCCTGACCAATTCCCGGTCTTCCTTTCGGGTCAGCAGCAGCTCCAGCATCATATAGTTCGTAAGAAGAATGTCAGGCGGATTGCTGCGTATGGATTCCCGTACCTCTCCTTTTTCTTGGCCCGTGTAGCGTGCAAAACGGATGGGGGCTTTGTCCTCGCCGTAGCCGTTCACAATAAACTTGCGCAGCTCCTCATCTTGACTGTTTGCCAAGGCGTTCATCGGATAGACAACGATGGCTTGGATGCCCTTGCCGGAACCTCTTCTAAGGATATGATCTACAATGGGCACGATGTAGGCGAGGCTCTTTCCCGATCCCGTGCCGCTCGTGAGCACATAGGATTTGGATTCCTTCGCCTTTCTGATCGCCTCAGTCTGATGCCTATGCAGTTGTAAGGGCTTACCTGTTAAATCCCTATCCGTCTTGCCAATGCGAAAGATCTTGGCACATTCAGGATGGAGTGTTTTATCGGCGACAAGTTGATCGATTGTGCCGCCCGGTTGAAAGGTCGGGTTTAATTGGAGCAAAGGTTCGGGCCACAGGGCGCCGGCTTCCAGCGCCTCATTCACTTTGGCATGGATACGCTCGTCAGTGATGTGGATAAAACTTTTGGTGTAATTTTTATAGTCCTTGACGAGTTTATCACGCAGATCAAAAACATTCATGGCAACCTCCCGGTTTAAATCTCTTTTGTAGACTCCGACCTTTTAATGACACTGCACTCCACTACACCTATTCATTGATCCTGACTCTCGTATGGGTTCCGGCACTGTTTTCATGCATCGCCCGGGAGTCAATGATCCTCAAGAATTTGACACGTGATCTCCGCCCTAGAAGGGCTTTGGCCATCATCGCTTGCGTTGATTTATGCAAACTGATATTTGTTGGTTCTGTAGGGGAAAAATAAAGTGCCACAATTCTTGTTCGCCAATCTCACCTTAATGAACACACTTCTCTTCACCACAACACCATCATAGTAATTTAACCTTCATTTGGTCAAGTTATCGCTTAAAAAAGCGCCTCTAATGAAGAAACGCAGCTGCGTAGACAAGGACTTCAGTGATGTTGATGTTTTGATTTCCGTTTTTTAGCGACGTTGACCATGACAAGATTAAGGCGGGAAAAAGCAAAAGAAGTACGTTACCGGTTTTAAACGGGAACATGGTATGCTAGTTTTTTTATTTGACGTGAAACGCAGATCCATCCCCTCGGATAACGTATTCGGAGTACGAAAATTAATGTATGATTACAAGTTTATGATTCTTATCGCTTATCTTGGAATCGTTATTGCGGTCGGTCAGTCAGCGGCACTTGAAGACGAATCAATTCCGATAAGTTCACTTGAATCACTCCAACAAATCGGTCGCGATCCTGATTATCCTCTCTCCGGAATATACCGCATCACAAGCGACATTGATGCGTCTGAATCGAAAACTTGGAATAACGGTCAGGGATTCATGCCTATTGGGGAAGATACCCGCCCGTTTACCGGGAGTTTAGACGGCATGGGACACCGCATCTCGGGCTTGACCATACGCGCTGCAAACGGGAGCTCTACAGGTATTTTCAGCGTTCTTTCCAAAGGCGCAGAGGTCAAAAAATTAGTTGTGAATGATGCTTCCGTTGAAGGAGACACCTATGTTGGCATAATCGCGGGCGAGAATTACGGAGAGATTCATAACTGTAGTTTTTCCGGGAACGTGCGCGGCAGCCGTCATGTCGGCTTGGTCTGCGGAACTAACGGAGGGCAGCTTACACGCGTTCGTGCGAAAGGACAGGTTACAGGCATAGAATATGTGGGCGGATTGTTGGGCTCCAATCAAGATCAGGCGGTCATAGACAATGCAATGGCCCATGTCGTTGTTCAGGGGGAACAAGCGGCAGGGGGAATCGCGGGGGCGAACTTTTACGGCGAAGTAGTCAAAACGTACTCAAAAGGTCAAATAAAAATCAGTGAATACGGCGGCGGTTTATTAGGCATCAATTACGGAACACTTGCCTATTGCCAATCTGTCTGTGAGGTTGCGGGCGGCAGTTACTGCGGCGGCGGAACCGGCGCTAATTATGGAATAATGCTTTTCACAAAAGCCGAAGGAAATGTTGATGGCGACATCGGTATCGGCGGATTGATCGGCTTTGCTGGCAACGGAATTATTCTGCGCTGTCATGCTTTGGGTGCTGTAACCGGACTTGACAGAGTCGGCGGACTTGCAGGCGTTATTGATGATGCCTGTGCACTGCGGGCGTCCTATGCCATGGGATCCGTAAAGGGCAGAAACTATGTGGGGGGCTTGGTCGGCAGCAGTAAAATCAATTTTCAGTCAATTTTCAGCAAATTCTGGGAAGATGGCGATTACACAACGGAATTGGTCACCCTGGATAACCTTATCACGGAATGTTATTCAACAGGCGATGTGACCGGACAATACTATATCGGGGGCCTTGTCGGTATGAATACGGGCAACATGATTTCCAATTCCTATTCAACAGGTAGGGTATCGGGTGAAAACAATGAGGGCAGTTTAATAGGAGCCAATTTTATGGCTACGGTTTTAATGCCCCCCGCCATTCGAAATTGTTACAGTACGGGTGGGGGAACGGATCCCGTCAAAGAGCAGCATCTGTTGGGGAGCGGGGCGGCGCAGACAGTCACCGCTTCCTTTTACCGCAGTGAAAATCATGATGCAGCTGCAGACTGCGCCGCGGGAACGGCATTAAAAGCCGGTGATTTTCAAAACCCTTCCATATTCATTGAACAGGGGTGGAACTTTGACGAGGTCTGGAGTCTGCCGCCGGAGGTCGAATCCCCGCAATTGCGCGTTTTTAATGAGCCGCAAAGACAGGATCGCGACGCTTATCTGAACGAGGTTATGGAGCTTAGATTACACCCCCAAACAGGAAACGAATCTAATAACAAAAACATCATGGACTTCACTAAAATTGCAGAAACTACAGAAGACGAAGAACAGAAAGAAGAAATTGCGCGTCTGCAAGCACTGGGTTATTTTATAACCTCTGACGCGGCTGCTGAGGGCGCCGGCGTGTTGATATACGATCATGAACGCGCTTGTCCCGGTTTCAATCTTTACGTTTCAGAACATGGTCCTGAGGCAATTTTAATGGATATGAACGGAAAAATTATACATAGATGGAAAAAACTCTTTCCTGAAATTGCGGAAGAAAATGATCCTGAGATCAGTGAGGATGACTTCTGGACGGCAGCACGTCTGCTCAACAAGGGAGAACTCCTGGTAATCCAACGTTCCCATGCTCTTTTCAAATTGGACAAGCATTCCGAGGTGCAGTGGTATCAATCTAATGCGGCGCACCACAGCTTGGATGTTGCCCCTAACGGTGACATTTATGTCCTGACCCAGCAACAACATGTCATACCTCGCATTTCACCGAAACAGATAATCCAAGAAGACTTTATTACTGTTCTTGATCCTGACGGCAACGAAAAGAAAAACGTGTCTTTGCTGGAGTGTTTTGAAAATTCCCCCGATTATCGTCATATTTGGGACAAGAGTCAGCGGAAAAAGGGAGATGTATTTCACGCCAATGCCGTTCATATCTTGGGAATACATGATGCGGGGCTGCTGCCGCAATTTCGTGAAGGTCAGGTCTTAACCTCTCTGCGAGAAATAAATACCATTGCAGTTGTCGATCTTGAGATGAGAAAGGTCGTATGGGCACAGCGTGGTCCTTGGCGCGGTCAGCATGATCCCCATATTCTTGAAACAGGATCCTTATTATTGTTTGACAATTATGCCCGTATGGACCATTCCATAGTCTATGAATTTGATATTGCGTCCATGAAGGAAATTTGGCGCTTTGAAGGTTCCGATGCCCGTCCTTTTCATTCAGATACGAACGGAAGGGCCTATCGTCTTCCCAACGGGAATACGCTGATGATTGAATCCGAAAAAGCCTGCGCCATTGAAGTAACACCGGATAAAGAAATTGTCTGGGAATTTCTTACAGGACAGAAGACAGGTCAAACAAAAGACAATACAGCCATATTGTTTGATTTGACCCGCCTGCCCGCCGATATGTCATTCGCATGGTTGGACTATTAACATCTGTTTTGCTGAGTAGCCATGTTGTTAATACGCACAACATCGTGCGGAATTCGGGGAAAGAGAATGATAATCGCCGCCATTAGCGCCGACGTTTTCATCTTATATCCGTTCCTTTTTTCCGAATGATGCGGTATTTGGACAGGCCGATATCTGAATTATTAACCGGAGCCAGTACAATCTGAAGCGCTGGTTGCGGATTGCGAAATAACCGTTCGTTATCTCCGATTCAGATATCTTAAGGCTGATTAGTTTGTTTCAGTCCAATAATCTGGTGTATATTCTGGATTTTTCAGCCTCTGTCAAGTGTAGGGGCTTGTTTCTTCGCAAAAGAGCGGACAAGATCATGAGCAGCGGCGCTGTGTTATGATGATTGCGACCTATGGACAAAAGGATCAAAAAAACGTGAAACTGGTTATTGTGGAATCTCCTGCCAAGGCGACCACCATTGGCAATATTTTAGGTAAAGACTATAAAGTGCTGGCGAGTTTTGGGCATGTCCGCGATCTGCCCAAGTCGGCGGGCGAAATTCCTGCCGCTTATAAAGGCGCTTCGTGGTCGCGGCTCGGCGTCAATGTGGACGAAGATTTTTCCGCTCTCTACGTCATCCAAAAAGATAGTAAGCGGCATATTAGCGAATTGAAAAAAGCCTGTAAGGACGCGGATGAAATCATTCTCGCAACGGACGAAGACCGCGAGGGCGAATCCATCAGCTGGCACTTGCTGGAAATACTCAAACCGAAAGTACCGGTCAAACGCATCGCCTTCCACGAAATCACAGCCGATGCCATTAAAAACGCTTTGAAATCGCCGCGCTCCGTGAATGAACAGTTGGTGCGCGCCCAGGAAACACGGCGCATCTTAGACCGCCTTTTCGGTTATGAACTGTCGCCCGTATTGTGGCGCAAGATCCGAGGGCGGCTCAGCGCCGGCCGTGTGCAGAGTGTTGCGTTGCGGCTTGTCGTTGAACGGGAAGAAGAACGGCGCGCCTTCATGAAATCCGCCTATTGGGATGCCGAAGCGGCCTTGTCGCGGGATGGCAAGTCCTTTTCCGCCACCCTCACCACCGTGAAGGGGCAGCGTGTTGCGGGGGGAAAAGACTTTGATCCTGCCACGGGCAGCTTGAAGAAGGAGGGCAGTTCCGCGCCTATTTGGCTGGACGAAGAGAAGATTAACACCCTCTTGGAAATTCTGAAAGCCGCTGTGCCCTGGCATGTGGTCTCTCTAGAAGAAAAAGAAAGTACCCAACGGCCGTATCCGCCTTTTATCACCTCAACGCTGCAGCAGGCAGCCAGCGGCGTGCTCGGCTTTTCTCCGCGCAAAACCATGCAGGTTGCCCAAAAGCTGTATGAAGGCGTGAACATGGGCGATGGGGCGCGGGAAGGGCTCATCACCTACATGCGTACAGACTCCGTGGTGTTGAGCGAGAAAGCGCTTCAGGAAGCGGCAGCCTATATTACCGATCAGTTCGGCGCGAACTACCACACGCGCCGTCAATATAAGACGAAGTCGAAACTGGCGCAGGAAGCGCACGAAGCCATACGGCCCACCAATATCCGGTATACGCCCGATTCGGTGGCGCGCTATTTAAGCCAAGATGAGCTGCGTTTGTATCAGCTGATCTGGAGCCGTACCATTGCCAGCCAAATGGCGGACGCCAAAATCATGCGTACCACCGTTGATCTGGAGGCGAAGAGCGAGGAGGAGACGGCAGTATTTCGGGCGAACGGCTCCGTCGTCATCTTCCCGGGATTCCTGAAGGTCATGAGCGGCCAGCAAAAAGATAAGGAGCTGCCTGCCCTGGCTGTGGGGATGACCGTCTCCACCGCGGCAGGGGCCGATATCCTGCTGGAAGGGCTCAGCGCGACGAGTCATGAAACGCAGCCGCCGGCACGGTATACGGAAGCTTCGCTCGTACGGCGCCTTGAAGAGGAGGGCATCGGCCGGCCGTCCACCTATGCGCCCACCGTCGCCGTCATTCAGCAGCGCGGCTATGTGGAGCGTGTCGGTACGGCGCTGGCGCCGACCTATATCGGTATTGCCGTCATCTTCCTTTTACGGGAACATTTTTCCGATTATGTGGATTTAGGCTTCACCTCGCGGATGGAAGATAAGCTCGACGCTATCGCCGAAGGACAGCAAGATTGGCTCTCTTTCCTCAAAGGCTTTTATTTCGGGGAAACGGCCGACGGTAAAGGACTCAAACCGCGGGTACACGATTCCTTTTCGTCGGTAGATTTCCCCGTGATCCCCGTGGGCGAAGATGCTGAAGGCGACGCAATCGTCATCCGCGTTGGGAAAACGGCGCCCTTCCTCCAGCGCGAATTCAAAGACGGACAGACAGAGACTGCCACAATTCCCGAAAAAGTGTATTTCGATGAATTAAAAGTGGAAAAGGCGGTTCATATTCTCAACACGAAATCGAAACGCGAAGAGGGCTTGGGCACCTGTCCAACTACAGGCGAACGGGTCTACCTCTTGGAAGGCCCATACGGCCCCTACGTGCAGCTGGGCGAATCGGACGGCGACGAGAAACCGAAGCGCATGGGATTGCCCCGGGGGATGAGTCCCGATGAGGTCACCTTCGAAAAAGCGCTGCAGCTCTTGGAACTGCCGCGAAAGCTTGGCGAACACCCCGACACGGGTAAATCGGTGAGCGTCAGTATCGGCCGCTTTGGCCCCTATGTCGTCCATGACGGTGATTTCCGCAGTATTAACGCGGCCGTGCTGCTCACGCTTACGCTGGAAGAGGCCCTCGCTATTTTAGCGCAGCCCAAGAACAGCCGGGGCGCTAAAAAACTGCTGCGCAACCTCCGTGAGGCAACAGATGACAGCCCCGCTATCGATCTTTATGAAGGGCGCTACGGCCCTTATGTGACCGATGGAACAACGAACGCTTCCCTGCCCAAGACGCAATCGCCCGATACGCTGAAAATTGATGAAGCGCTGGCGCTTCTGGTAAAGGCTGCGGAAAAGAATGCGGCGAAAGCCAAAGCTGCGCCGAGGAAGAAGGCTGCGGCGAAAAAGAAGACGGCTGCCAAGAAACCTGCGGCGAAAAAGGCCGCTGCAAAAAAACCTGCGGCGAAAAAGAAAAACCAAGCAGAGGGGGCGTGAAAGAAATGGGGGACCAACAAGAACGGAAATCTTTAGCGCGTATCTTGACCATTGCGGGCAGCGACAGCGGCGGCGGCGCCGGTATTCAAGCAGACCTGAAAACTTGTTCAGCACTCGGCTGTTTCGGCATGACTGCCATCACCGCCATCACGGCGCAAAACACGGTGGAAGTGCGCAATATTCACGAGATCCCCATTGACTGCATCCAAGACCAAATTGCTGCGGTAGTGGAAGATATTGGTGTTGATGCCCTTAAAACGGGGATGCTCAGCAGTGCCGCCATCGTTTCAGCCGTTGCCGAGAGTCTGCGCAGCTTGAAGCTGCGCAATATCGTGGTTGACCCGGTCATGATCTCGAAAAGCGGCGCCCACTTACTCAAAGCTGATGCGGTAGAGGCATTGAAACAAGATCTCTTGCCTTTGGCAACGGTTCTATGTCCCAACATACCGGAAGCGGAAGAGCTGGCAGGCGTGACCTTGAAGCAGGAGAAAGATATAGCGCCCTTGCTCCGGCGTCTGCACGCCTTAGGTCCCAAGTACATATTGCTGAAGGGAGGACATCTGCCGTCCGCCTCGGCGGTGGATTATCTTTTCGACGGCGAAGAGATCCTCACCTTTGAAGAAGAACGGTTGGATACGGCCAATACTCACGGAACAGGCTGCACCTATGCGGCGGGCATCGCGTGCTACTTGGGCAAAGGGCAAAGCGTGGCACAGGCGGTGCGCCTTGCGAAGAACTATCTGACCGAGGCGATACGACAGGGTCAAGATCTGGGCTTGGGTAAGGGGGCTGGTCCTTTGCACCATGGTTGGAACCAATCTTGAAATATTGATAAATGTTATTTCTTTTGATTTATGATATAGTGTAGGGTAAGTAGGGCGTCATGATGGAAGTGTGACGCCGGGTTCCGTACAAGTGGAGCCTTCAAAGCGGATGGCGTGCTTTGTAAACAGTGCTCCGTGAGATAGAACAGGTGGGTTTGCCATGTATGATAAATCATCTATAACCGCCTACATAACTGCCTTTGGGCACAAACGCTATCGTATGCCCGTCTATTGTTCAGAACTCCCCAGACATCGCAGCATTTCGTCGGACACGCCTGAATTTGTCATCCATAAAGCGGCTCTGCAAGAAAAGATTTGGAAGGCAAAATGGGAGGAGCGGAAGGCGATTAAACATAAGAAGCTCGGTTTGGAGATGAACGCGAAGCGCCTTGATTTGAAGCTGCGCCACAAACTGAAAATCGCTGATGAACGGACGGCCTTCGCGCAACAGGAACTCCATACAGCCTACCACGGGCTCGTGCAGCGCCTTGAAGAAGGCGCAACCTTTGATTGGGACTATTTCAAGACCTGTTCCGAATATCCTGTCGTCAAGCCCGTGTCGGGCAGTGCGCCTGTGCCGCCGCCCCAACCTGCCTTTCCCCGAGAACCACAGCCTACCGATCCCGCCTTCCAACCGAAACGGGAGGTCATGGATTCGTTGATGCGCAAAAAACGGGAAGCCAAGGAACGGGAAGCCTTTGCCCGCTTTGAAGCCTATCACCGACACTGGCAGCAGATGTGCGGGCAGATCAAACATAACTATGAACAGCAGTGGCTGCAGTACCAAAAATCTCTTAAGGCTGCACAGGCCAAACATGAAGAAACAGTGAGGAAGTGGCAACAGGACAAAGAGGCCTTTCTCCGTCAGCGGGAAGCCTGCATTGCGCTGATCAAAGAGAAAACGGCGGCCTTTCACGAGCGCGAAGCCAACGCCGTTCTGGATTTCTTCGATATGGCTTTGGCGCAGTTTTCCTATCCAACCTGTTTCCCACACAGCTATGAGATGGATTACGACGAAACGAACCGGCTCCTTGTTGTCGATTATTTGATGCCCACCTTGCGCGCGCTGCCGCGGCTGGTGAAGGTTGACTACAACGAAGATGACGAACTCTTCCATGAAGTCCTGCTCAGCGAGAATGAACAAAGCATGCTCTATGCGCGGCTCCTCCAAGAATTGCCCTTACGCATCTTTTATGAGCTCTACTCTATCGACACGGCCGACGCGCTGAATGCCATTTCGTTTCGCGGCCATATCTTCTTGGAGAACAACAAAAAGCAACAAAATACGCTGCCCAAGCAGATCGTGGAAGTGAACATGGACCGGAGCGCCTTCGCAACGACTGACTTTTTTCACGGTGATTCCGCCATGATCTTTGAAGAACTTGGGGGCGCGATCCTGCCCTTGACCTGAAGTCGGGCGCTTCCGCTCCGTGACGCTAAGACCGCTGTTTCGACTGCGGGGGACAGATCCTACTGTTTTTTGGTACAATACTCTTTTTGTGCGATTATTCTAAGGCGGTGTCCCGCGGGATACCCCTGTTCTACCGATTGCTGATAGAAGGAGCCTGGGAACGTGGAAATTGTATGCTTTCCGGTAACCCCGTTTTTTACCAATTGCTATATCGTGAAAGAGGGCAGCGAAGCCATGGTCATTGATCCGGGAGAAGTGACGGCGCCCATGAAAGATTATTTGGCGGATTGCACGGTGACCATGATCATCAATACCCACTGCCATTGTGATCACTGCGGCGGCAACGCGGAACTCAAGAAGCTGACGGGCGCGCCCTTGCTCTGCCACAAAGACGATCTGCCGCTGCTGCACAGCCTTGCCGATCAAGGGCGCATGTTTGGCGTACCCTTTCCGCCTTCGCCCGAGCCGGACCGCTTTCTCGAACATGGAGAGCAGCTGTCCTTGGGCGATACGGTCTTCGAAGTGCGCCATACACCGGGACACGCGCCCGGCCACGTTGTATTGATCACGCCCGGCGTCGCCTTTGTGGGCGATGTATTATTTGCCGGCAGCGTGGGGCGCACCGACCTGCCCGGCGGGAGCATGCGCCAATTGATGCAGAGTATCCGTGAACACTTGTTGGACTTGGATGATAATACGGTGGTGTACAGCGGGCACGGGCCTGAGACCACCATTGGAGAGGAGCGGGCGACCAATCCGTTTTTGGTGAATTAATATGATGCTGCCATTCCTATTCCTTTTCTGTTTACCGGCTGTTGTCGATGTGAGTCTCGCGCCCGATCAGCCCGTACCTTTTGTGTACTGCGATGATCCGCTCATCCTCGAGATTCACGCGCCCCGTGATGTGCAGGTCTCGGGTTTCCTTCTTTTCAAACCCAACAACAACGACAAGCGCATTGAGGTCGCCATCGAACCCTTCACCATGCCCGCCAATTCAGGCTATTGGTATGTCGTCAGCGATGCGCCCGGGGAACGGGGCTTTTTCTCCGTCGATATTAAATTGGACTGCGGCAACGAAACGCTGGAAAAGACGCTGCGCTATTGCCGCATTGATCGACCCGCCTTCCTCCACAACATTCCCGTATTTGTCCATTGCGGCGGCGATGAAGGAAGCTGTTCCCTCGTTTCCATACGCAGCGTAGGCATTGACACGCTCCATTTCGCGGCAGGCAACACCTCCTTGGAAAGCCTGACCGATGAAGCGGTGCGGCTGGGACTGCACTTCATGATTTCACTGAGCCCCGACGAGTTGCGTGACGTGCCCGCCTATCTCAAAGATTTTGCCTCGGCGCGCTGTGAACATATACTGCGCTTCGAGTGTGGATGTGAAAGCATCGAGAGCGAATGCTGCGGACTCATGGAAAATTTCCGCACCACCGTCTGCCCCGCAAGCATGGCCTTGGTCGTGAAAGATGCCAATACCTTTTCGAAGCTTCTCGGCGACACCTCACGCATGCCCGCGCGCCATGTGTCGCTCGTATCGGACACCTGGCCCAGACCCGAAGAAGTGCAGCGCATCCGCTATATAGCCGCTCAATATGGGCAGGAAAGCCAGCAGATTCACGTATCCTGTCCGTCGTGGTTCCCGCGCAGCAACGAACAGGCTGCCACGCTGCTTCCCCGATTTTTCCAATATCGCGCCGCTGCTGCCAGCCAAATCGGCGTCAATGCTGCCCTCATCGCCGACGATGTCGCCGTGCAGGAGACCATGGCCTATCTCAACGGACTTGCCCTCTTTTTCTCCGGACAATGCTATGTGGGCAGTCCCACCGGTCAAGATGGCGTGAACAGTCTGCTCTTCCGAAAAGGAGCGCAATGGCTGACCGTGCTCTGGTCGGACATGAAGGGGAGTACAGCTACCTTTGCCGTGGACGGCGCTATCAACCTCGCCCTTTACGATGCTTTCGGCAATGCCATGAAACTGGATGAGCCGGGACAGCGCGGGCTGGAAGTGCCCTGCGGCCCCATACCCGTGTATTTGACAGGAACCGGCGGCGCACTGCTCGGCCGTGCCGCAGTCAACCGACTGAAACAACAAATCGATTTCTTCATGGCGCAAAGCGACCTGCGCGAAAACCTTACGCCTGACGTGATCGAGCGCATCCAAAAAATCGGAGCGGAACCGCGAAGCGACGCCAACCGGCTGCGCTTCTTGGAATTGGCACGGACCCTGCCGTGGATCGAAGAACAATGGCACAGCCGAGGGCTGTCCCGCCACGTGGCTGTCCCCGCTATCATGCTTATTTCCGATATTCTGAAAACCATGGCCATTATCGAAGAGGATAGGGGAGAGCTCTTCCTCGAGCCTGTTTCCGATACGCTGGGCAGAACAGAAGAATTTCAGTCCTTGTATTTGACCGGCTCGGCAGGTTCCGCCAAGGCACGGGAACGGGGCGATTGGGTTTTGGGTGAGGTGCGCCGCCTCGTCGAAGACGCCGAATCCCTCGAACAAGCGGGACGCAAGATTGAAGCGGCCGGTATCGCAGCCCTCGCCGAAGCACGGGCACAATGTCTCAAAGCCGCGGCACGGGCAGAGGTGACCAACGAGTCCGCAGAGCTCGTACCGCTGCCGCTCACGCCCGCCGTAGAAACACCGGTGCCTGAGGCTGAAACAGCCGAAACCGGAGCCCTTGTCCCTGAAGCGCCGAAACCCGATGTGCCTGCCCAAGACAAGGATAAAGATACGGCAAAGGCAAAGGATGAGAGCGCCCCCGTGAAGGAGGAGAAGGCGGCGGAAGAGGCGGCTCCGGCGAAAAAAGACACGCCAAAAGAGACCCGCGCAGACGATACGGTTCATGTCGTCGTTTCCGGAGATAACCCCTATGCCATCGCCAAGAAGTATGGCGTGAAATTGGCGGATCTCCTCGAAGTGAACGATTTGACGTCGAAGTCAATTTTGAAGATCAATCAAGAACTGATCATACCGAAGAGCAAATCCGATTAACCGACTCCCGGTACTATCGCTTAGCTGCTCGAAAGAAGACGTTGCTGTGCCTCAGCCGCAGCGCCGCCTATGTAGTCAACCTTAATCAACGAATGTGGAAGTGTGCTTTATGGGATCGTCAAGAATTAAACCGCAAACACTCAAAGGATTTCAAGACCTTTTACCCGAAGAAATGATTGCCAGAACAGACGTCATCGATCGCATCCGCCGCGTCTATGAACGCTTCGGTTTTGTACAGCTGGACACGCCGGTCATGGAACATCTGGAGACGCTCACGGGCAGCGCAGGCCTTGAAGTAAACAAGGAAATCTTTCAGCTCTTCACACCTGAGAATGAAGCCGCCGCCTTGCGTTTTGATCTCACCGTTCCCTTTGCACGCATCGTCAGTCAATATCGGGATCGCATCAAACTGCCCTTCAAACGATATCATGTAGGCCCCGTATTCCGCGCCGATAAACCCGGTTTGGGCAGGTTCCGTCAGTTCACGCAAATCGATATTGATATTGCCGGCGCACGGGGTGTTGTCGCCGATGCAGAAGTCATCGCCGTACTCTGCGAAGCCATGCGCGCTGTTGGCCTTGTCCAAGATGAAAAACCCCGCTTCCGCGTGCGCATCAGCAACCGCAAACTCATGGACGCCCTCTTGACGGGCAACGGTATCAGCGAAATGGCGCGCATAAAGCACAGCTTGCGCGTAGTCGATAAGCTGCAAAAAGTGGGGGCCGACAATGTGCGCGCCGAGCTAGGCAGCGGACGGGTCGATGAGTCCGGCGATCCCATCCCCGGCGTACACCTTGAACCAGCGCTCATCGAAGACATCCTCGCGTTCATTGATGTGAAAGCCGATAACAGGCGCGCTGTTGTTGAAAAGCTGCGCGCGCAACTGCCCGCCACAGAAGAAGCGGAGGTAGCGCTGACGGAGATGTCGGAACTGGCCGACTTTCTGGAGGTGCTCGAGATCTCCGAGGAAGAGGCGCGCTTCGATCCGAGCCTCACCCGTGGACTTGATTACTATACAGGCGCCGTCTATGAAATCGAAATTGTGGATTGTCCGAAGGTGGGCTCTGTGGGCGGCGGCGGACGGTACAACGAGTTGTGCAACCGTTTCCTTGCCCAAGAGATCCCCGCTACAGGCGCGTCGATCGGCGTTGATCGCTTGTTAACCGCCCTGCGCGAGTTGTCCTTGGTGCCCCTCCGTAAAAGCACCGTGCAGGTCTGCATCGCGGCCATCGGCAGGGTACACCCCCGCGAGCTGCTGCGTGTCGCCAAAGAATTGCGCTCGCTGGGCTTCAACACCTCCACCTATCTGGGCGGCAAAAAAAATCTCGCCAATCAGCTCAGCGACGCCGACCGCTACGAAATACCGGTAGCCGTCATTTTGGGCGAAGATGAATTGGAAAAGGGCGAAGTATCGATCAAAGACCTCTACGCAGGCAAACGAGTCCGAAAGGATATCCAAGATCGCGACGCCTACCGTGAAGCCGGCAAAGCGGCACAGGTCACTGTGAAACGGAGCGAAATGGCAGCGGCCATCAACGCCATTTTAGCCATGAATGACGCCGACGAAACGCCATAAAGCGGGGGACAGCCATAGCCATGCAGCCTGAGAATAAGTCTATTGCGCGCTGCCGCCACTTTGGCGAATGCGGCGGATGTCAGTTTCAGGATCTGAGCTACGACGCTCAGCTCAGCCAGAAACAGGCGGTCTTAAAGGAAGGCTTCGCCGCCTTTTGGCAGGAAGATATTCCGCTGATCCCGTCGCCCGTACGCTACCATTATCGCAATAAGGTGGATCCCGGCTTCGCACTCAAACGCTATCCGGAACCGCCGCCCAAAGACTTCAAGCGGGAGACCGTGCTGGGCTTTAAAACGCGCCAAGGATGGCGCTGGCCCTTAGAGCTCGACGAATGCCTCATTGGACCAGAAGGGCTCGACCGCCTATTCACTGCGTTGCGGCCATGGCGGGAAGCCTGCGGACTCGACGCCTATAACAGCCGAGCCAACACGGGCAGATTGCGCAATCTGCTGGTCCGCGACGGTAAGCGGTCAGGGGAAAGAATGGTCGTGCTGCTGACCACGCCCGGAACGCTGCCCCATGCAGATGCCTTTGTCGAGGCCGTAGTAAAGGGCTTTGATGCGTGCAGCATCCTTCATGGTGAATTCGGCGGCAAAGCGGAGGTGGCGACGGCCGACACGTTGACCCTGCTCCACGGCAAGGAATGGATCACCGAAACGCTTCTCCCGGACCTGCAAGCGGAAGCTGCCTCAGCCGCCGGCGTGCCCTACGAGAATCCCGGCCAATACCTCGCTGCCGAACAAAGAACCGAGAAAGCGCTCCATTTCCGTATCTCGCCCTTGAGCTTTTTCCAGACCAATCCTCTTGCCGCAGAACGACTCTACGGAATCATAGCCAACTGGGCGAAGACCGTGGAAGCGCAGCTCCTCTACGACCTCTACGGCGGCGCAGGGGGCATCGCCTTTTGTTGTGCCCCCTACACGCCCGAGATCGTCAGTGTCGAGAATAACGTCCATGCCTCCGAAGACGGCCGCTTCAATGCCGTACGGAACGATATCCAAAACGTGGAATTCATTACCGACACCGTCCGGGGCTTCACCAAAAAACTGCAGCAACGGGGCGGTATGCCTGCAGGCAGTGCCGTTGTCCTTGATCCGCCCCGAGCGGGCATGCATCCCAAATCGATCAAGCGTATTCTGGAGATGGCGCCGCCTCATATCCTCTATGTTTCCTGTAATCCCCGCAAGTTGGCGGAAGAACTAAGCGCTTTCACCGAAAGCTATAGGCTGACGCAGCTGCTGGGCGTCGATCTCTTCCCGCACACCCCACACGTGGAACTGGTGGCGGCGCTGCGCCTGCATTAAAACGCAGCTGAATGCCGGGGCGTTATATGGAATTGCGGATAGAGCAACAAAAAAATATTTTGAACCTGCGCTGTATTTGCCACTTCCTTCACGTATACTATAAAATGAGTTAAATCTTTAGTGATTATGGTTTTGGATCTCTCCCTATTAAAATAGCGTGATGCCTATGTTCAAGATTTGTTGACTTAGTAAGGCACTCGGGAAGCACGCCAAAGGGAACGTGAATACAGGGAGCACAGGAATTACGTATGCCAAGGTCTACTATGAAAAAACTTTTTAAAATTTTCAAACGTAATAAATCTGCAACAAAACGACCGCTAACGACACGCTCAGTTGAGGTAGAACAAAAGCTGCCAACATCGGAAGAGGAGATCGAGCCTGCGCCGGAAGAAATATTAGCTGCCTCGGAAAATAAGGAAGTCCCCGCGCCAGCCGAAGATACCGAAGCCATGAGTCCGCAGGAAGAGGAGCTCGAGCCACAGGCGGAAGAACTCGTTCAATCCCCGGAACCGATCACACTTGAGAATCCCGACGACGACCCCGAGCTCCACAGGGTCACCTTTGCCCCCGATGAAGATCTGAGATGGACCAAGCCAATGCGCCTTATCCTTCAAGGAGAAGAGCTTTCCTTCCAAAATAACGCATGGGCATGGGTCTTAGTTGCCGTCACAGAATGGCTTATCACAACCCAAAATCCCCGACTGTCGTCCTTGGAACAAAAGGCGTTCATAGGTGAACGACCTTTTCTTTTAGCTGAAGAGGTTGAAGATCGCGCATGCAAACTGTTGTCCAACGGAAAATGGTTGAGCACCCAATACAGCGCCGACGCTTTGGTCACTATCATCAACAAGCTCTGCGCCCATTGCCGTATCCCCTTGGATGACATCACCATTTATTATAAGAAACAGCAAGGGTCAGAAGCTGAAGAGGGCGATGCAAATGTTGGGGAAGTACAAGCAGAGCCTTACGAGACCGGCGAGGCTACGCCGGCTGCATCCCCCATACATGAGAATCCGGAAGACGATCCGGAGCTGCATAGGGTCACCTTTGCCCCCGATGAAGATCTGAGATGGACCAAGCCGATGCGCTGTATCCTCCAAGGGAAAGAGCTTCCCTTAACAGAAAATACATGGGCACAAACCTTACTAACCCTTACAGAATGGCTTATCACAGCCCAAAATCCCCGACTGTCGTCCTTGGAACAAAAGGCACTGATAGGTGAACGACCTTTTCTTTTAGCTGAAGAGGATGAAGATCGCCCATGCAAACTCTTATCCAACGGAAAATGGTTGTTCACCCAATACAACGCCGACACTTTGGTCACGATCATCAACAAGCTCTGCGCCCATTGCGATATCCCTTTGGATGATATCGCCATTTATTATAAGGAAAACAAAGCCGCGAAAGAGCGTGCCGAAGAAGCGGCAAAAGAACAAACACAAAGCAAAGCCGATACGGACATCCTAGATGAGCATGGCGCCTATTACTGGCGCGTTGATTTTAGGCAGCCTGAAAATTATGACGAAGCACGACCTGTACGCTGTACGCTTCAAGGCCAACAACTCCCGCTGGATGAGCAACGTTGGTCTGCTGTACTCATAGCCATCACGGAGTGGCTGATAGCCCAAGACCATCCTAAATTAGCCGTCTTGGAACAACAAGCCTTATACGGGATTATGCCTTTCTTACAGCCGGAAAAAGAAGCCTTTATTCAGGGGTCTCAACTTTCTAACGGCAAATGGATTCGCACCAATAACCACGCCCAAAATATGATTTCCGTCATCTCCAAACTTTGTGACCATTGCAGCATTGACCTCAACGATGTTGAAATCCTTTGCGAATCGACACAAGACACGACCCTCCTGAAACAACAGATTACGGAACTGTTGCTGAACCGTTATCGCAATGGTTTTAGATTTGACTTTATTGAGATGAAACGGTTTCGCAGCTTTGCAGCAGAGGCGGGCATTACCGGGCTGCCATCTGAGGATAAAGCGCTGGAAGCCTACATTCGCGATTGTGGTATGAGCTATGAGAACAAAATATATGTTATCACCAACGAGGCGCGTGAAAAGATACGCAAAGGTGTCGAACATCATTTCGACCAAGGCGCAGCCGTTATCTTTTTCGAAGCCTTCTATACCTTGCATTGGTACGAACTCGAACAACAAGGCGTGCTTTCTGAAGAAATGCTTCGTATCCTCCTCCAGGATCTCTTCCCCGAATTAAACTTTACATTACTCTATTTTGGATCTAAAACCGGGGCTTTTTTAGAGGTCGTGAAAGACGAAATTCTGCGTGTATGGGGGAATAATTTTTCTTGGGATTGTGAACAATTGGCAAAACGACTGCCCTGCATACCTCTGCCAAGAATCAAGAATACTTTAGTCCGTGAGGAAGAGTTTATTTGGAACGAGAAAGAAACGTATGTTTATGCCGCACAGATTCATATTACCGACGAGGAAGTGACATCCATCCGTGACCTGACAGAGAAAGCCTGCACGGAGCAAGGTTATATCTCTATGGGAGCATTGCCCCTGGAAGAGATCCGGGAAAGGAATGATCAATTGTCAGAAATAGGCCTATACAACGCTGTTTATCGCCTATGCCTGGCCGATACCTTTCACAGGCAGGGGAAAGTGCTTTCTCACAAAGGGGAAAAACTTGACGTTTCAACCATTCTCATAGACTACTGTCGAAAACAAGACCAATGCACCCTGGAAGAACTGAGAGACTACGCCAAAAACGAACTGAAAGAAGATCGTAGTTATAAGGCGATTTCCGCAGCCAATACGGTTCTTGTGCGCATTGACAAAGATCGATTTGTAGCCGACGACAAAGTACATTTCGATATTGAAGCAATCGATGCAGTCATCGAAAAAAACGTGCCCTATGATTATCTGCCCATAAAAGCATTCACCAGTTTTTCCGACGTTCCAAGCTGTGGTTACAGGTGGAATCTCCATCTTTTAGAGAGTTACTGCCGCCGTTTCAGCAAACAATTTCGTATTGATGCCCTCTCCGAAAATTCAACAAATATCGGGGTCATTGTTCGGAAGCGTTGCGGACTGTCATATGAAGAGATCATGAGTGATGCCGTAGCAAGATCCAATATACCCCTCAAAAAAGATGATGTAAACAACTATCTCTTTAATGAGGGCTACAGTGGAAGCCGAAATTTAAACAGAATTAACGATATCTTAAAAAAAGCACAGGATATTAGACAAAGGATTGGATGAGTATGTATTCGTATACCCATGATCCGGAAACAGGAGGATTACTTCTTAATTTCAGTCCAACCGGATTTTCAAAGGAACCACGCCCTGTATATGCTCCAGAACTGGATATCTTGGGCTTTGATAAATATTGGAAATATGACAAACAGACCGATCTGCCCTATATGTGGGCTGAAGCAAATCAATACATCTATCGCGGTAAAGTGGTAGCCAGACTTAAAGGTGGTAATCTATACACAGCACCCGAAATAAACATTCCCAAATCTGACAATGGCAAGGTTATTAGACCAGAACCGAGAGGGAAGAAGCTGCGCCCTATAAATATTGAAGCTATGACAAAGGCCAATAGGAAGGTACTTCAGGTCGTTGAGCAAACTACAATAAAAAAAATACTGAATGTTTATAAAAAATATAAAGCAAAACTAGACTGCTTCCACGTTGCCTTTTCCGGTGGAAAAGATAGTCTTGTCTTATTAGATCTTGTTAAAAAAGCACTGCCAAAACGTAGTTTTCTTGTGCTTTTTGGTGATACGGGTATGGAATTTTTAGACACTTATAAAATTATCCGAAAAGTTAAAGAACAATGTATTCAAGAGGACATCCCATTTTATAGCGCAGAATCGCGTCTCAGTCCGGAAGAATCTTGGAATATTTTTGGACCACCATCGCGCGTCCTTAGATGGTGTTGCTCGGTGCATAAAAGTGCTCCACAAACTCTTAAACTGAGAGAAATTACCGGTAAAGAAGACTACAAGGGTTTGGCATTTGTCGGTGTCCGCGGACATGAAAGTAATGTTCGATCACACTACAAATATTTAAATACAGGAGAAAAGACTAAAGGTCAGTATAGCCACAATTCAATTTTAGAATGGACTTCTGCAGAAGTTTGGTTATATATTTTTGCCCACTCTCTTTTAGTAAATGAAGCGTATAAAAAAGGAAGCGCTAGAGTAGGTTGCCTTTGCTGTCCAATGGGCGGCGGAAAATCTCGCTTCATAGAATATACCAATTACAAAGAAGAGGTAGACAAGTATTTAGAAATTATTAAAACTGCATATGGAAAAGAAGATTCTGATTTCGAAGATTTTATTCTTAAAGATGGATGGAGTGCGCGTAAAAACGGGCGTGACTTAATTAAAAATAAATTAAAATACACAGACACTTTAAAAAGCCAATTTTTGACAATAAATATATCAAATCAATTATCTAATTGGAAGGAGTGGATGCAAACGATCGTTATTGACAGCAATCAATATAAGGTCGAACCTAAAAGAGCAGGTCTATCAGTTGAAATTAAAGCGGACTATTTAAAAAATAATCCTTTGCTCGGCAAATATTTTAAACACGTATTCCATAAGACCGCTTGCTGTCAAGCTTGTGGTGTTTGTGTCAAGCCCCCGCTTTTTGGTCCAGTTGTTATGAGAGTTTCTGTGTTTCATGAGCGCGCCTCCTGGCAGGATTGCATGGGCGCTTGTGGAGCCGAGCGTAGCGAGGCGGAACAAGCGCC
>Ga0172382_10002250_pt1 | contig 32731 bp, 30 predicted proteins | sample Leawel138RmetaG_FD_122245 | JGI IMG/M metagenome (GOLD analysis project Ga0172382, IMG submission 122245) | Leachate microbial communities from a municipal landfill in Southern Ontario, Canada - Leachate well 138R metaG | ecosystem: Engineered > Solid waste > Landfill > Unclassified | place...
CATTAATAAAGTTGCAAGTGTTCCTCTTTCTTTTTCACCAGCAATTGCATCACTACCAACACCTAATGCACTAGCAAAAATAAATGACATTACCATCATTGGTAAGATCATCGCAAGAATAGACCCTACACTCTCTTGATCAGACTCTAATTTTTCAAATCCAACATTAAATAAATTTGGGTCTATATCTAAATCTTCATAAATATATTTTTGTTGCAACCCAATTATAGTTTGTGCTCTTTCCATTACAGCATAAGCATTTGATGCTGTTGAAACATAAAATACTGATACTTTAGGAAGTGGAGATTTTTGAATATTATTATCAAAATCTTCATCATAAACAATAACAGCAGCAATCTCTTCATTCAATACTGCTTGCTTTAGATTATTAAGTTCACTTACATCTTCTTTTCTTAAATCAACTTTAAGACTACTTGCAATACTATAAATTGATTCCAATGACTCAGGTGAGTTAATAACATAGATAATACTTGCTTGTTCTTCTCCTTCTTCCATTACTGAGCTTAAACCCACACCAATAAATGCGTAAATCAAAAACAATAGTAGACCAGGAAGAATAAAAGCTGTAATTATTTGTCTTGGAAACTTGAATATTTTATCTAGTTCCTTTTTCACTATCCTAAATATATTCATTGTTTTCCTCCTCACTGTAAAGTTTGAAGAACACACCTTCAATATCTGTATTAGGATACATGTTTAAAACATTATCAACCCTATCACATAATGTAAGTTTTCCGTTTATAATTATCCCTACTCTATCACATATCTTTTCTACAAGATTCATTATATGAGTTGAAATTATAATTGTTCTTCCTCTTTCTTTTAATTCAATTAAATAGTCAGTTACTGTTTTTGCAGTTAAAACATCAAGCCCATTAGTTGGTTCATCAAAGATAATAATCTCTGGATCATGCACTAAAGAGATAGCTATAGATATTTTTTGTTTCATCCCGGTTGATAATTCACCGATTTTTACTTCGCTAAACTTATCTATTCCAAATCTTTCAAACAATTCTTTTTTTCTAGTTTGAATTACTTCTTCATCCAAATCATGGAATCTAGAAAAATAATCATATAGATAATTAGGAGTAAACTGTTCTTCTAATTTTAATTCGTTCGTAAGAAAAGCAATTTTTTTCTTTATCGCTACATCATCTTCTAAATCAATCCCATCAACAGTAATACTACCACTATCTGGCTTTATTAAAGTTGCAATACATCTAAGTGTTGTTGTTTTACCTGCACCATTTGGTCCAAGTAAACCAAATATTTCACCAGCATATGTGGTAAATGATATATCATTAACTGCTATTTTTAGAGGGTTTTTTGTCCGATTTATCTGCATTTGCTTTTTTGATAAAGTAAATGTTTTTACTAAATTTTTAATTATTATTGTTTCTTTCATACAATTCCTCCAGTAAATTATTTTAAACTTTTTCTATAATTATGTCAACCCTAAAATTAACTTCCACTTGTTAATAGAATTAAAGTAAAGTATAATGTTGATATAATACTATGTTGGAGTGTTTTTATGACTAAAGTTGCAGTAACTAAATGTGATGATTATAATTTAGATATATTAAAAAAGAAAATTACATACTGTTTAGATTTAATTGGTGGATTAGATTATCTCATAAAGAAAGATTCTAATGTCTTTATTAAACTTAATTGTGTTGGTCCTTTTGAACCAAACCTTGGAATCACAACTCATCCAGTTTTTATTCAAGCAGTAATCCAATTAGTAAAACAAAGAACAAATAATATCCTAATTGGAGATAATCCAGCAACAAAAGATATTATTTATACCCTAAAGAAATGCGGTATCTATGATATTATTATAGAAGAAGGTATTGAAATTTTTGACGGTAAAATATCAACAGTTATAGAAAATCCTACATATAATAATTATTCTAAGTTTGAAGTATCAAAACAAATAGTAGATGCAGATTGCTTAATAAATCTTCCAAAACTAAAAACCCATGCTCTAATGTATATGACAGTAGCACAAAAAAATCTTTTTGGTTTAATTTATGGTCTAAGTAAAGCAGCTTGGCATGTAAGAGCAAATAATCCATTAGAGTTTGCAGATGCATTAAATGATCTATATGGTGCTATTTTAAACCAATTTAAGGATAGGATAATATTAAATATTTGTGATGGTATTTTAGGACTAGAAGGAGAAGGCCCATCAACTGGAGGCCTTCCTAAAAATGCGAATGTTGTTTTAGCATCAACTGATGCAGTTAGTCTCGATAGAGTTGCTTTAGAAATAGCAGGTTTAGATTATGGAAAATATATTCTAAATATTATTGCAAACAAGAGAGGTTACGGAGTTGGTATATTAGATAATATTAAAATTCTAGGAAGCACTTTAACAGAATTTAAAGAATTAAAATTTATTGAACCCGTTAATCCACTAAGTATTTTCGGATTGAGATTATTAAAGTTTAAGTTTATTAGGAATTTAGTTCTAGAACATCCCGTTATTGATAAAAGTATATGTATCAAATGTGGTGAATGCGTAAAAATATGTCCACCAAAAACAATGAGAATTAGAAATAAATCCTATCCATCTCTAACAAATAATAAATGTATTCGCTGTTGGTGTTGTGCTGAAGTTTGTCCTAATAATGCGATATCCAAAAGTAGGCGTCCATTAATAGGGAAACTTACCTTAAAAAATAGATTTTAAAAAGCCCATATTAATTGGGCTTTTTTGGATAATATACAGGGTAGTAAATAATAGGATAGGGAATATACCTTGGAGCATTATATACTCCCAAATAATACGGATAATAGTTGTTTAAAACTGGTTTTGGTATCTTATTTGAAAAATGAGTAAATTCCTCATCTTCTTCATCTTCGTCTTCTTTGTTTTCTTCTTTAGGTGGTGAGAATTTTTTTATATTTTCGTCTACTTTTTTTGATTGATCATAATCTTCATAAATATTGGAGTGAGTGTGTTTTTCTTCTTCAACTACATCTTCAACCTTTTTTAGCTCTTCTTCGCTTTCTTCTATACTTATTCCACTTAAATCATCACCAACAGTAGGATAGTAATCCTCTACAAATGGTTCCATATCTGATACTTCTAATTCCACTGCTTCTGAGATAGTTGGAATTTTTATTTTAGTTCCAGGAATTAATTTATCCCAAACTCTAATATGTTTATTTTCTTCTATTAGTTCATCTTTTGTTAAATTATAAATATATAATATATCATCTAATGATTCTTTAATACGAACAATATGAAACTTCACTTTTATCACCTATTAAAGTTTATGAGGTAAAATAGATTTTATAACAAAAATCGTATTTATAAATACGATTTAGTTTGTTTTTATGAAGTTTTCATTGATTTCATTTTCAAAGTCATCGTCAGCAGGTTCTACAATTTCATTAGATTGAAACACAGTTACTAACATTTTTGTTTCACCTATTATTTCTCCAATTACTTCAAAAATAATTTCAACTTCTAAGCCATCATCAGAAATTTTCGCATTTGTACATGTTGGCTGTTGCAGAATTCTAATAATAATATCTTTTGCATCGTCACTTACATCTTTTACTATTTGTCTTGTTTTAATGGCCTCTTCGTAATTAACTACCTTTTTCGCAATATCAGTTTTAGTATTATTATCATATGCATACCATACATCTATTTCGAAACTTCCTAATAAGCTTATTTTATTTCCATCTACTAAATTTCCTTCAAACTCATGATTGATAACCCAACAACCTAGGATGCTGAAAGCTTCATGATTTGCATTAACTACATCATTTAAACGAATTATTTTTTTGCCTTTGCCTACAACTGCTTTTGTTACAATCTCACGAATTTCATTCATTCATATCCCTCCTCAATAACAATATATTCCTAAACTTGTAATATTGCTACTAGGTATTAATCTATTTTAATATATGAATGCTTCTATTTAAGTATGCCTCTTAAATGCCAAGTAAATGCTTTTTCGATTTTCACTTCAACAATCTTACCAATTAAATCTGCACTACCTTCAAAGTTAACAACCTTTAGATGTTCTGTATAACCTGTTAAGACATTATCATTTTTAATTGATTTACCGTCAACTAATACTTTTACGGTTTGGCCAACAAATCTTTTATTTCCTTTTAGATAACCATCATTAACCATTTTATTTAATTCCAATAATCTTGCTTTCTTTACATTTGCATCTAGAGTATCCTCATAATTATATGCAGGTGTACCCTCACGTGGTGAAAAAATAAATGTGAATGCACCTTCAAATCCTGATTTTTCTACTAAGTCTAATGTTTCTTTAAAATCTTCATCAGTCTCAGTTGGAAAACCAACGATAATATCTGTTGTAAGAGAGATATCAGGAATTAACTTTCTTAATTTTGCTATTTTTTCTAAATAATCTTCTTTAGTATATTTTCTATTCATTTTCTTTAATACACTATTACTACCAGATTGAACAGGTAAGTGAAGATGAGGCATTATATTACCTCTTTTAGCCATAACTTCAATCGTTGCATCATCAAGATCTCTTGGATGTGAAGTTGTAAATCTAATTCTTGGAATATCAATCTTATTTAAGTCATCAAGTAAATTAGCAAATGTATAATTAATATTTAAATCTTTTCCATAAGCATTTACATTTTGACCTAGTAATGTTACTTCCATATATCCACTTTTTGCAAGTTCTTCTACTTCACTAATAATATCTTCTGGGGATCTACTTCTTTCTTTACCTCTAGTATATGGTACTATACAATATGTACAAAACTCATCACAGCCATACATTATATTAACCCATGCTTTAGTGCTATGATCTCTTTTTGCAGGAATCCCTTCTACAATATCTCCTTCTTTAGAAAATACTTCTACAACTCTTTCCTTGCTTAAGTATGCATCATATACATATTCACCAAGTTTATGAATGTTGTGGGTTCCAAATATAATATCAACCTGCGGGTATTTTTCAGTAATTCTAGTTACTACATTTTCTTCTTGTGGCATACAACCACATAAAGCCATTAGTAAATCAGGGTTTTGTTTCTTAAGTCCTTTAATTCTTCCTAACTCACCAAATACACGATTTTCCGCGTTTTCTCTAATAGCACATGTATTAAAGATAATAATGTCTGCATGATTTTCGCTATCAACCCATGTATACCCCATTGCCTCTAAGATACCTGCCATCTTTTCACTATCAGCTAAATTACCTTGGCAACCATAAGTTTTTATTGTATATGTTTTATCTTTACCCAAACCTTCTAGATGAATAGGCAAATTATAATTTATTGTTTGTGTTTCTTTATTTTTTCTTTTCCTCGCTTCTTTTAATGAAGGAGTAAAATACTTTCCATAATCCTTTTCCATGTCTTCACCTTTATCTATTAATATTAATTATTATACTTTATTTTCGCATAAAAATCAATTGTAATCTGAATGAAGCCTTAATCATTATTTTCAATACAAAAGCTTTTTTAATTGTTTATAATCTTATTTTATGATAAAATCTATAAAAAGGAGATTCATATGGAAAACTACTTAGAATACCACTTGAAAAAATATCCAAAAAGTGAAATCCAAGATTTTATCAAACTGATCTATCAAGCAACATTTGGGACTGGGCATATGATAGATAGTCCAGCAAAAAGTCTTACTAGATTAAAAGAAGAAATATCTGCATTAGAAAGTGTTAGTTTCTCTGAAGATTTATATGATTATATAAGCGATGATTATGTAAGAATAAACTTAAGAGTATATAAACATTATAATCTTAATGTTAATCTTCTAAATGAGTCTTTCACAAACACCTCAAATATGTTTGTTGATAATGATAAAATATTCACTGAAGAACTAAACAAATTAAGAACTTTCTTAATTAATAATGGCTTTGATAGTGAAGAAGTTGAACGAAACTTTTTAGACTATTCTACAAAAGAATATCCAGCAGTACATCATACAAAAAGTTATCACGATGAATATAAACCTGCTTATAGAGTTATCCATCAAAATTTTTTAAGCGAAGAAATTCAATATTATCAAGTTAGACATTTCCTTGAAAACTTTGATAAATCAAAAGTTAACTTCTTCGCAATCGAAGGAAAAGCAGGCAGTGGTAAATCAACACTTGCAAGTCTTCTTGAAAAAGATAACGATGTAACAATTATCCATATTGATGATTTCTTCGATGATGCAAACTCCCAAATTGGAGTTAATTCTCTCAGGATTGTGAAAGAAGTAATTAATCCAGCAGTAATAGGTAAACCTCTAAAATACCGTAAATTTAACTGTTCAACAAAAACATTTAGTGAAGTAAAAATAGATTGTCTTAATCCATTTATAATTATAGAAGGTGCATATAGTGCTAATCCAGTTTTAGAAGAGTATTATAAGGGTATAATCTATTTAAATGTTAATGAAGAAACTCAACACAATAGACTTATTAGAAGAAGTAAACATCTGTATCCCAAATTTGTTAATGAGTGGCTTCCTAGAGAAAATAAATATTTTCTAAATTACAACATCTTTAGAAAATCAGATATCATAGTATAAAAGGTGATGATCATTTGATCTTCACCTTTTTATAATATTAATTAATATTTTATAAATTATGCAAATAATATAAATGTATAGGAGGACATATGAATTCTAAAATTTATATATCTAATTACATTTACATTGTTGCTTATTTTATCATTGCATTACTAATCGATCATATTGGAGTATTCTCAATAGAGCGTAGATTTTATATAAAAGACATTTCAATTTTTATAGTATTTATTATTTTTATATCTACTATTATATTTCTTTTAAATAAACTTTTTGGAAAAATACTTGCTATAATACTTCTGCTGTTTCAAGCATTTCTAAATGTAATATTTAAATTAGTCTACATTATGCAAGGACAAACAGTCTTTTCATTCTCTCAACTTAAATTTATCGGTGAAGGAAGAGAAGTTATTACTAAATTAAAATTAGATTATTTATTAATCCTAAATTACATAATGCTTATTGTGCTTTATATTATATTCGCATATATTATCAAATTTAAGAACAATAAACCCAAAAAAATTACTTATCCAAACTTCCTCATTAGATTACTATCTATTATTTTAATTTCAGTTGCCACATTTTCTAGCTTAAGTAGCTTAGCTATAAACACATATTTTGACTATGACAATAAAGCATATAGCCCCCCAAAGACCTATAACTCTTATGGTGTAACTGCGAATGCTTTAACTGAATTATTTAATTATAAAAACACACCTCCTATTATAGATGAGAATGAAGTATTAAATTTTCTTTTCGAAGAAATTAAAACTAATAAAGGTATTTCAAAAAATAATAATCTAATTGTTATTTTAGCCGAAACTTTTGAATGGTATAGCTTTATCCAAGATGAGAATTTATATCCAAATGGTTTAACAAATCTAACTAAAACAGAAATAGAATATCTCCTTCCTAATCTTACTTGGTTTTACGATAATAGTTTAAAGATGACTAATTACTACAGTAAAGAAACTACCCTCTATAGTGAAAATTTAGTTCTTTTAGGACATCATCCATATAAAACAATTCCAACTTATGATCACACCTTTAGTGACTATAGTTATAGTTTGCCTAATATGTTTAAAAATGAGAATTATCAAACAAACTATTTTCATAATAACAATATTTACTTTTATGGAAGAGAAACCATAATGCCATTGTTTGGATTTGATAATGTTTATGGTCAAGAGAGATTATTAAAAGAGTTTGAAAATGAATTAGATTATTCTAAATTAAAACTAAAGGATTCCTATATTACAAAAATAACTGATTTTTCAATGTTTGATGTTGCGAAAGAAATAATGTTTCCGCTTGATAAAAAGTTCTTTACTTTTATAACTACTCTAACGATGCATGGTTCTTATGAGTCAGTTAGAGATAGCCTTAAAGCTGAGTATGAAAAAATTGATTCCTTAGATTATGATATTTTTCCTAGAACCAAAGAAGGTAGATATTTTAAAAATTATTTTGCATCAGTTATTAACTTTGATAGTGCTATTGGAACCATGATAAATTATCTAGATGAAAACAATTTACTAGAGAATACAACAATAATACTTCTATCTGATCACCATGCTTATTCAAATAATTTAACATACTATGTTAGAGATAAAACATTCTATGATCCAATTGTTTTTAATGTACCATTTATGATTTATGATAAAAACTTAAGTAATGGCATTATAGATAAATTCACTACTAACATAGACGTTCTTCCAACAATATTTGATATTTTGGGAATTGACCATTATAGCAATTTCTACTATGGTTATTCAATATTCGACGATAGACAGAGTATTTCTTACTCTTATTATTATGATAGTTTCCAAACAGATAAAATATTGTTTAAGTCAATGGATAATATTATTTATATTGATGATAACTTAAACAACAATTATCTCTTAAGTGTAGAACAAAATATCAATACTCTTTTTGAAAAAATTAAATATATTGATCAGTGGTATTACTACTATAGCAAAAAAAAGGTTTAACAACCTTTTTTAATTTTCAAAATTTTCTAATTCAAAAAATTCTATAATCTTTTCAATCGGAGTTGCTCCCCCTTTTACAAACTCTTCTTCTATCTCTTCGTCTTCTGACACAAATCCCCAAGTGTTAATGCCAACAAGTTGATAGTTTTCATTTATAAGCATACTACCGCTACTTCCCTTATAAATAAATGCATTATGAACTATTACTTCATAATCAACATTTTTTATCTTTGAAAAAGCTAATATTTTCCCAGCTGTAATTATGTTTTGTTTTCCTGCTGGACTTCCTACTGAGAATACTGTATTTGAGATTACTGGATTTTCTTCAGCTAAATCTATAACTGTAAGTTCACTAGTTGTTTTGAACTTAAGGATTGCAAGATCATAATCTTCATTCTTCACAAGAACTTCCGCAATTATTTCTTCATTATTGATATCTTCAATTTTATATTCATGTTTATAATTATCATCTAAATGAATAACGTGAGCGTTTGTAAGAACATAATAATGATTTTCAGTATTAATAACTTCTTTCTTAATTATTACACCACTACCATATGCCTTATAAGGCCCATCAACTCTTTGTAAGAATTCTATTTTGTATGTAGATGTATTGATTTTCACATTAGCATTCATAATTACTGTACTAATATGGTTAAGAGTTGAAGTAGAAATTCTTGTTTCAAATATATTTATATTACATGCACTTAAGATGGTTAGTAATAATAGCATTAATCCTAGTATAAGTTTATTTTTCATGTTTACCACCATGTATTATTATAAATTCTAAAAAAGTATTCATCATCTGTTATTGCAAAACATTCTAAATCATGAAGTGAACCATCATATAAAAGATAGCCTTTTTTTCTTCTGCCTTCATATGTTAGTCCTAACTTTTCACATACCCTACTTGATTGCTGATTTGAAGTAAAAGTTGTGCATTCAATTCTCTTTAACCCTAATACTTCAAACCCCCATCTAATAATATATTTAGATGCTTCAAGTGCATAACCATTACCCCAGTATCTTGGGTTAATTGTATAACCTAATTCAGCTTTAAAATCTTTTGTATAAGTATGAAGTTCAACTGTACCAATCATTTTATTTTCTTCTTTTAAGATGATTGCATATACCCCAGGCTGTCCGTATTTTTTTTTGCTTTGGAATAGTTTTATTGTAGCTTTTGTTTCACTAAGTGAACTATGTGGTTGCCAACCTGCAGTTGGTCCTACATTATCAAGTCTTGCATACTCATACATATCATATGCATCAATCAATTCGATTTCTCTTAAAATTAAACGAGGAGTCTCGATAAAATCTAAATTCATTTATATCATTCCTTTATCTTATTATATAGTTTAAACTGCCCTTTTGCAACAAAAAAACATCGAAAATCGATGTTTATTTTCTATGCTCAACTATTAGTTTGATGGCAGTTCTTTCTTCTCCATCAATCAAGATATCACTAAAAGCGGGTATGCAAATCAAATCTTTTCCCGTAGGTGCAACATAGCCGCGGGCAATTGCAATTGACTTGATTGCTTGATTTAATGCTCCGGCCCCTATAGCTTGAATCTCAACAGATTGTGTTGTTTTAAAGGCATTTGCTAGTGCTCCTGCGACTGAATTTGGTTTTGATTTTGATGAAACTTTTAATACATCCATAACTATCCTCCTGTAATATTCGTCATAAAATTATATTCAATAAAATATGTTTTATGCCTTATACAGGATTTATTGTATCACTTTAATAATGTCGATTTTTGTCGCTTTTTTTGTATTTTCATTTATTTCTACTAAAATAGCATTGAATTGTTTTTTTCCGGTATCTTGTGGTGAAAATCTTTGTCTAGAATCATTAATATATCTATCAATAATTACTTCCTTTTTTACACCTATCACACCATCAAGTGGTCCAGTCATCCCTACATCCGTAATATATGCTGTCCCATTTGGAAGTATTCTTGCATCATTAGTTTGCACATGTGTATGAGTTCCATAAATGACTTGAATTTTTCCATCAAATGCATGACCATAAGCAACTTTTTCACTTGTTGTTTCTGCATGGAAATCACAGATATAAATGTCACTTTTCACATTCTCTAATACTTCAATTGTGCTTTTAAATGGACAAGCATTTTCTTCACTCATAAATACTTTCCCGATCATTTGCATAATTGTAATTTTAATATTGTTATAATTAATTGTAACATAGCCTTTGCCAGGAGAACCTTCTGGAAAATTATATGGTCTTATGACATTATTTACATCATCAATATAATTTAAAATGCTCTTATTATGATATGCATGGTTTCCTAATGTAATTACATTAACACCTTGTTCTAGATACCATTTATAATGGCCTTCATTCATACCTTTACCATGAGAGGTATTCTCACCATTAACTATTAAAAAATTTATTTTTTCTTTTTCTTTGATGGCTTTCACGTTTTCTTCGAAACTAGCTCTACCTAGTTTAGAGAAAACATCGCCTACTATTAATACTTTCATATACACTCCATAGTATAAATTATAACATAATGGACCATCCATATCAAGTCAAGCAAATGAAGATTTTTAATATATATTATTAGTATTTACCAACAAATAAAAAGAAAACTTTTAAATTGAAATATGTCTTTGAAAATGTTATAATACTAGTGAAAGAATGAAAACGTTATATTAATGTTTATTCTAAATTATTTATAAAGGAGAGGTGTATGAAGAAAGGTATTTTATTACTTATTTTTCTTATTGGATTTGTTCTAATCGGCTGTAATAGTGTTGATTTAGAATTAAAAGTTGCTGAAAAAAATGTAACTGTTGAAGTTGGTGATACTCATCAAATTAATGCAACAGTAGAAAACGATGATAAAGCAGTTATAAAATTTACTTCTAATGATACGGAAGTAGTTGAAGTAAATGCAAGTGGTTTAGTGACAGCTAAAAATGTTGGTACTGCTAAAATTACAGTTACTGTTGAAGGTCATAACGATTTAAAAGCTACAGTTAATATAACTGTAGAACTTGGTGATGTTGCAGACCAAATTACAGTTGAAGGACCAGAAACAGTTGTTGCTGGTGAAACAATCAAATTGACTGCTGTTGACAAACTTGATAGTGGTAACGGAATTATGTGGATTGCTCTAAATCCTGAGATTGCGAAAATTGCGCAAGACGGAACTGTTACTGGAGTATCTGCTGGAACTGCAGGTTTTGAAGTTCACTCAATGGAAAATGGCTTTAATATTACAATTGAAATTGAAGTAACAGAAGCTGAAGTTGCTGAAGTTGCTGTAAAAGCAAATGTTAATGGCGATAAAATTAAAACAACTGCAAATTATAAATTGACTGCAACTATTACTCCAGCTGCTGCTGACCAAGAAGTAGTTTGGACAACAAGTGATGATAGTATTGCATCAATCGATGATAACGGAAATGTAACAATTTCAACTTATGGTGAAGTAACATTTACTGCTACATCTGTTAAAAACGAACAAAAACTTGCAGAGCACACTGTAGAGTTTTACTGGGATGCAATGGACTTATTAGATTATGTAATGGTAGCTAGCCCAATTATTGACTTAGAAGTTTTAGGATGGGGTTGGGAAGCTAATTACAATCCGTATGAAACAAAAGTATTAGGAAGCGTAAGTAATTTCTATTTTGGTGAATATCCAGAATTCACATATATTATCCCTGAAGGAAAAGGAAACCGCCCTGGTACTAAAATGACATCAATCGAATTTATTACAGTTCATGATACTGCAACAGGTTCACCTGCAGGTAACGGTAAAATGCACTCTGACTTAGTACAAAACTTTGATGCTTCTTGGCATTACTCAATTGGTAATGATGGTGTTTATAAACAACTTCCAGATGAAGAAGTAGCATATCATGCTGGTGATGGTTCTAGAACATATAAACTTAACGATACTGGTATAAAAGCTACATCAAAAATTAAACCAGCTCAAGGAATTGATGCTCAAGGTTATTACACATTAAATGGAGAAAAAACATTAATTAAAGCTCCTACTAATGGATCTACTATTCTTACAACTGCTCATATTAATGATTATGGTATTTATATGGAAGTTGGTCCAAATGGAAATTGGTGGATGAATGACTCTTGGTATTCAAGTAGCTATGGATTAATTGGAAATCATGGTGGAAACAGAAATAGTATCGGAATTGAAAGTAGTATGAACTATGGATCAGATCTATACTTAACTTGGCATTACCTTGCAAAGAAAGCTTCAAGACTTGCTTTAGAACATGAATTAGGTTTAGATAGAATTGTTACACATCATTTCTTTAGTGGAAAAGATTGTCCTATGACACTTAGAAAAAATGATTTGTTCGATAACTTTAGATTAATGGTTGAAGCTGAGTACTTAATGAATAAATTCTTAGGTGATTATACATTTAATTTTGTATCTAACAATCCTGACTTAGTAGATAATCATGGTAAAATTATTAAATTACCTGATACTACAACACAAGTAAGTTACCTTGTAAATGTATCAAATGCAGAAACAGGATTTAACCAAAGTAAAATTTATTACTCAACTATTCCTGCACAATAAAACAAATAAAACCAGTAGCCATTTAGTTACTGGTTTTTATTATGCAAAAAAGGAGTTAAACCTTAGTCTAACTCCATATTTTCAAATCTTATTTCGCAACTTCTTGAACTCGTGTCTCACGAATTACAGTTACTTTAATTGTACCAGGATAGTTTACATTGTTTTCTATCTTTTGGCGAATATCTCTTGCTAACTTATGAGCTTCAATATCTCCAACTTCTTCTGGTTTTACTAAAATTCTTATTTCCCTACCAGCTTGTAAAGCAAATGATTTATCAACACCTTTAAACTCATTACAAATCTCTTCAAGTTTTGTTAGACGTTTAATATAGTTTTCTAATGACTCGCTTCTAGCACCAGGTCTTGCAGCACTTAATGTATCTGCAGCAGCTACTAGGTGAGAAATAATTGAAGTAGCTTCATGGTCACCATGATGTGAGCCAATTGCATCAATTACTTCAGGGATTTCTTTAAATCTATGAGCTAATTCAAGCCCAATTTCTACATGGCTTCCTTCCATTTCGTGGTCAACTGCTTTTCCAATATCATGAAGTAATCCAGCTCTTTTAGCTTTAACTTCACTTAATCCGATTTCAACAGCTAACTTCCCAGCCAAGAATGCAACTTCCATTGAATGAGCTAATGCATTTTGACCATAACTTGTACGATATTTTAATCTACCAATTAATTTCACCATCTCAGGGTGAACTTTTCCAATTCCTACTTCGAAGACTGCTTTTTCACCAGCTTCTCTAATTTCTGTATCTAATTCTTTTTTAAATTTTGAAACTAATTCTTCTATTCTAGAAGGCTGAATTCTACCATCAGCAACTAATGTTTCCATAGTTCTTCTGGCGATCTCTCTTCTTACAGGGTCGAAACATGATAGCACTACTGCTTCTGGTGTATCATCAATAATAATATCAACACCAGTTGAAGCCTCAATCGCTCTTATATTTCTTCCTTCACGGCCTATTATACGGCCCTTCATTTCATCATTCGGTAGCGGAACAACAGATACTGTTTTTTCCATTACTGCATCAGCTGCATATTGTTGAATCGCATTCGCTAGTAGACTTTGCGCCTTACGATTAACTTCTAATTTTGCTTTTTCTTCAGCTTCTTTAATTACCGCAGCAATCTCCAAAGTCATATCCTCTTCTACACGATCTAAAATAATTTGCTTGGCTTCTACTATAGATAAACCAGAAACCTCTAATAGTTTTTGGTTTTGTTCTTCTATTAATTCATCCAACTTGCTAGATTGTTTCTCGAGATCTGCTCTAATATTATCGATTCTTTCTTCTTTTTGATTTAAAGATTCTTCTCTCTTATCTAAATTTATTAAACGATTGTCGATTCTCTCCTCACGTTGTGATAATTTGTTTTCCAAATCTGAAGCAGCTTTACGTCTTTCTCTTATTTCACGTTCTGCTTCTTGTTTAAAATTACGAATCTCTTTTTCATTTTCTTGTTTTAATTTAAAAATTTCTTGTTTTGTTTCAACTAAAACTTTTTTACGATTTTCTTCAACAGCTTTATTGGCATCTTCTATTAATTTTTCTGCAGATTTACCTGCTTTATCATATTGTTTTTTGAAAAATAAATAGCCTAAGCCAGTTCCTAAAACTAATAGCAATATGGAAGCAATAATATAACCAAGAACTTGCCAAGCACTTAGTAAGAAAATTACTAATACTTGCATTTATATTACCTCCAAATATATTAAATATTCATTAATTCAATTATTGTCTACTTATATATTATACATTATTAACGTTTTCAAGTCAATTGAAATATATTTTAATTAAATAAATCAAATGACAAAAAAACCAAGGTTATACCTTAGTCTTCTGTTTTAATGCTTCTCTAATTTTATTATCAATTTCTTTAAGAAGGTTTGGATTTTCACGTAAATATGTTTTTACATTTTCTCTTCCTTGTCCTAGTTTCTCATCATTATATGAGAACCATGACCCGCTCTTCTTAACAATCTCATTATTAACTGCTAAATCAAGAACTTCTCCTTCGTAAGATACACCCTTACCATAGATTAAATCTACTTCACATACCTTAAACGGAGGTGCAACCTTGTTTTTAACAACTCTAATTCTTGTAAGGTTTCCTATAATTTCAGTTCCGTCTTTAATAGCATCTACTCTTCTTATATCTAATCTAATAGTTGCATAGAATTTTAATGCTCTTCCTCCTGAAGTAGTTTCTGGAGAACCAAACATAACTCCAACCTTTTCTCTTATTTGATTTATAAAGATTGCAATTGTATTACTTTTTGAAATAACCCCGCTTAGTTTACGCATTGCTTGAGACATAAGTCTTGCTTGCATCCCAATATGAGTATCACCCATATCACCATCAATTTCTACCTTTGGAACCAAAGCTGCAACAGAGTCAATTACAATTACATCAATTGCTCCACTTCTAATTAAGTGTTCTGTAATCTCTAATGCTTGTTCACCAGTATCTGGTTGAGATAAAATCAAGTTGTTAACATCAACGCCAAGGTTCTTCGCATAGTTTGGATCAAGCGCATGCTCTGCATCAATAAATGCAGCATATCCTCCACGCTTTTGCGCTTCCGCAATTGCATGAAGTGCAAATGTTGTCTTACCACTACTTTCAGGACCATATATTTCTATAATCCTACCTCTTGGGTATCCACCAACACCAAGAGCCATATCTAGGGAAATGGAACCAGAAGGGATAACATCGATATCTCCTACTGCCTTATCTCCAAGTTTCATTACAGATCCCTTACCAAATTGTTTTTCTATCTGTTTAAAGGCATCTTCTAATGCTTTTATTTTTACTTCTGACATAAAATTCTCCTTATTTACTGTTTATAATCAATTCTTTATTTTTTATAAAATAATCTATTCCAGATATTAAAGTCAATAATCCAGCAACGCTTATTACAATTGTTAGAGTTAAATCTCTAGCAAAACTACCTAAGAAAGAAAATGGGTAAGCATTAAGTAGGAGGATTATTATCATCAACATTTGTGATACAGTTTTTAATTTCCCAAGATTACTAGCTGCTATTACAACATTATTGTCAACCGCAAGCAATCTCATTCCAGTAACCATAAACTCCCTTGCAAGAATAATAGTAACTACAAATCCTAAACTAAAATTAAATACTGTAAATCTGCCAACCTCTAATAAAAAAATCATTGCAGATAATACTAATAATTTATCTGCTAATGGATCCATAAATTTTCCAAAGTCAGTAATCAAATTATGCTTTCTAGCAATATATCCATCTAGAAAATCTGTTATTGATGCAATAACAAAGATACTTAAAATAATAATCTCTTTTAAAGTTACGAATACCTCTGTACTTCCAAAAACAATAACCGTATCGAAGTAGGAAATTAAAGATACTATTATAATCAATGGAATAGCAAACATTCTTCCAATTGTTAATTTATTTGGTAAATTCATAAATACACCTTTCATTACTTTCTAATATTAATTATACTACAATTTTGAGGTTTAGTAAACAATTACAAATTTTTTTCAAAAATGCTTCTAGCGCTAATAATTCCGCTTGCCCAAGCAAAATGAAGATTATAACCTCCACTTGAACCATCAATATCTAAAACTTCACCAATTAAATATAGATCTTCAATTATCTTTGATGAAAAATCTTTATTAATATCATTCATTGCAACACCACCTAAGACTATTTGTCCTTGATTAAAACCATAATTACCAACAACCTTAAACCTTAAGTCATGAATCATTTTTAAGATTTTACCCAATTCATAATTACAAGTCTTCACAATATACATTGCTAACATTTTAGGAAGTAAGCTACCCAAGATATCAAGTATATTTTTCTCGCCTATGAAACTTAAGATATACTTATCAATATCTTTATAGTCACTAAATAAGTCAATACTAATAATACTGTTTATATTTACATGTCTTGATAAATTTAATACCAAAACACCAGACAAACCTTTATCTTTAAATAGTATTTCTCCTTCTTCAAAAAATACAACATTATCATCATTTATAACACTAGCCTTACACTTAACTCTTATGCCCTGTAATGACTTAGTGTCTTCTTCTACCTTTAAAGCAACTAAACCAGGTTCTAACTTGGTTATACTATGTCCTAATCTTTTTAAGACATCATATAAATTTGTTGTCTCTTGAGCAATACTTCCGCTTGCAACAACGACATAATCTGCTTGAAATTTATCACTTTTTGTAATAACACTAAATCTATCTTTTTTAATTATATCAATAACTTCTTGATCACATTTTATTTCTATACTACCTTTATCTAATTCATACCTTAAAGTATCAATAACAGTCTTAGCAGATTCACTATATGGATATAGTCTAGTAGAATTATCATTCTTAAGCAATAAACCAATGCCCTTAAAATAATCTAAAACTTCGCTAGGCTTAACTTCATTATATAATTCTTTTATAAAATTATAATGATTATAGAACTTTGGATCCATATCTTTATTACTGATATTACATCTACCATTGCCAGTCTTCATTAGTTTCTTTAATATCCTATCATTCTTTTCTAGTATTAAAATATCTACTTCTCTTTTTAAACTTCTTAAATATAAAGCATGCATCACACCTGATGCACCACCACCAATAATTATTACTTTCATTTTTTCACCCAATTAATTATATCATTTTAATAGTATTTTGACTAGAAAAAACATCGCATTAAGCGATGTCATTTTCCAGATACAAACGATTCAATAATACCAAAAGTATAATCAAATAATCCACTAATAGCCTTCTCACCAGTTTTTGCTAAATCATTTGTGATATTAGGATTTATTCCTGTATTATCTTGGCCTGGTTTATAATTATTATTCGGGTCTGTAATTTGCTCCTCAAAATTATCTATCCTATCTTCAAGTTCTTTACTTTTTGTATCCTTTGAAGTTACTCCTAATTCCATACCAATGAAAAGTGCACAAAGAATTAAAAATATATATATAAATTTTTTCAATTTATCCTCCAAACAGTTTAAAAATGCTAGTAAACTCTTTTATATTAAAATTAAATAGGATAGAAATAAAGTAATCAAATAAGATCCCTATGAAGCTGTCACTACTCTTTAAGCCTAAATGATTATCTATCAAACTAACATAGTCAGTATTTTTAATTAAATCTAATAAATCACCACTAAGTAAATTATAAATAAAGCTAACTAATCCTAATATAATAATAAATATAAATTTCACTTTAATCATAATATATCTTATGTAAGATTAAATATAAATATGAAATAATATTACTATTAGGAAATAATATAATTATTATCTACAATTGAATGAAGTGCTCTATCTATTGATGAACTAATTACCTGCGATAAATCTGCTATATCTAAATCAACTTCCTTAGGTGTAACCATTAAATTATACCCGTTTGGAGTTAATACTTCTTGTAGTAATGCTAGTTTCTCTTCCTCATTTAGAATTCCAAATTCACCTAATAAATGCTTTGTTTGTTTTTCTGTCGGTAAACCTAGATTCTCTTCGTCTAGTTTTTGAGGACTAACTACTAACTTATCACTCGGTTCTGCTTCTTTATTTAGTTTCTCATTAAAATATTTTAATAGTAGATCAATCGTATCACTAGCAATTGTAACAGCATCTACTACAGTAGGTACCCCAATAGCTATTACAGGTATCCCCATTGTTTCTTTACTTAGTTCTTTTCTAGTATTCCCAACACCAGATCCTGGAGAAATTCCTGTATTTGTAACTTGGATTGTTTTATTTACTCTAGAAACACTTTTTGCAGCAAGTGCATCTACGACAACAATATAATCTATTTTTATTTTATTAACTATTGCTTCAATAATATCAAATGTTTCAATTCCTGTATTGCCCATAACACCAGGAGCTACAGCACTCACATCACTAATACCCTCAGAAACTTCTTCAGGGCTTAAGATAAACATATGCCTTGTAACTATTACATTATCAATTACCATAGGGCCTAGTGCATCAGGGGTTACATTTACATTACCTAAGCCAACCACTAAACCTTTATGGCTTGGATTAATATTTTCAATCTTCATTACTTCTTTTATTATTAATGTTAGTGCATCTTCGCATTTCTTAAGATCATCATTATCATGAGTCTTTATTGCTTTTGTATCTAGTGCATAATATGCTCCAGGTTTTCTACCGAGTTCTTGTGCCGCGTTTTCTGAAATAACAGTTCTTCTTATAATAAGTTTGTCTTGTTCAAATTCTTCGTTTATAACATCATTTGCATTACTAATTCTTTTTATATCTAAAGATTCAAATGCTAAATCAGTTCTTACTTGAAATTTCTCCAAATTCATTTTTAATCACCTCAAATGTATTTTTAACCAAAATTTGCTTTTCATTATAAAAACTTTGATTATATTTTTCTTGATTTTTTGCTTTGTTTTTGGTACAATAGGTTGTATGTCATTTGGAGGTATAAACATGGCTAATATTAAACAACAAGCTAAACGTAATTTAACAAATGAAAAGAAAAGACTACAAAATGCTGCATTCAAATCTTCAATTAGAAGTTCAATTAAAAAATTCGAAGTAGCAGTTCAAAATAATAACTTAGAAGAAGCTAAAACAAACTTTAATCTTGCTTACAAGAAATTAGATAAAGCTTTATCTAAAGGTCTATTTCATAAGAATCATGTGAACAGAGTAAAATCACATATTTCTAAATTATTAAATACAATAGCATAAAAAAACATCCATTTAATATATGGATGTTTTTTTATATCTACATGTCATAAATTATAAAGCAAATAAGAATAGTTCAAATCCAGCTTTAATATCTACTTTACCACTTTTCATTTGATAATCTAGATCCCCTAGTTTAATAATATATTCTCTTACCTTATCAATATCTAAATTTCTTGCATTTCTTACCATGTAATATGCTCTACCTGGGCTTACTTTAAGCATTCTTGAAACATCTGCTTGTTTAAACCCCTCTTGGAGAATTGTGTTTACTAGATAAATTTCTCTCATACTTTTCGATACTAAAGAGAATAAATAATAAACATCATTTCCGCTTTCAATTAATTCTTTATATAAACTAATAATCTTTGATTTATTTTGTTCAACAATTGCATTTGATAAGGAGAATACATCGTTTTGAATTTCTTTTGCAACGACTTTATTAATTACTTGTGTTGTTATAACTCCACTTGGACCAACATAAGAAATCAATTTATCAATTTCGTTTTTCGCATTAATTAGATTCTTTCCTACCATATTATAAAAAGTTCTAACAGCATCATCTTTTATATCTACACCGCTAATTGCACATTGTCTTTTTATCCAACCATCAATTTCAATATCCGATAACTCTTTGGTTTCCACAGCATTAGGAAGCTTTTTTAATCTTTTTACAATCTCTTTTCTTTCGTCTAATTTTATATTATTTGCATCAATTATAAAATAAGTAGTTTCCATTGGACTTTGTAAATAAGAGTTAAATGCTGCCATTTCTTTATCATTTAAACTAGTTTCACTTGATAAAAATCTTGGGTTCTTACATACCACAACTTTTTTATCAGTCAAAAAAGGCATTGTTATTGCATCTTGGAGAACAGATACTATACTAACTTCATCTAAATCATAAGTAGTAATATTGTATTCATCAGCCTTTGTTTCTCTAATTAATCTTTCAATCTTGTTTTTTATTATTAAGCTTTCTTCACCATAATAAAAATATATATTTCCCATTTAACCCTCCAATGTACTAATTTCAAGAATTTGGAGTGTGTTTTCCTCATAATCAAAGTTAATAATAATTAAATTGTATTCATCCATATTATCTGGTAAAGCAAAAGTTTTATTTTCTAAATCATAAATTAATGAGATATCAGATCCAGGTAACATTACTTCACTAAAGTATTCTTCTAAAAGGTCAATGTTTTCTTGTTTAAACCTTACATCCATTCCATTAATAAATTCTAAAGCATCAGCTTCACCTAATTTATATACTATATCATTATTAACATAATCTCTAAAAGAAACTCCAGTAAATTGACCATCCATAATTAAAATACTATAAAATGCAGGTTCCACATTGGGGATATCAACATTTACTATTTCTGAAATTCTTTCTGCACTTTTATTTGCATAGTCTTTGGTTATCAAATCATTTGTTAGACCAATACCACCTATTAATAATGCAAGCACACCAAGACCAACAGCCCAACCATTAAATTTATTTTTATGTTTAATAAAATTGAAGATAGCATAGCCAAGTGCACCAACTGCAATTATTAATGATATTACAGGAAAAACACCACTTAAGATTAATGAAAATCCAACAGCTCCTAAACTAATCCAAAACACCATTTTATCATCTGGAATATTCGTTACCGGGTTGTTTTGAAATCTTGAAGCTATAATATCCTCTTCTTCATCAAAATCTCTTTTAAGTCTTGCACCACATGATAAACAAAATTTATCATTAGTACTTACTTCACTATTACATATATGGCAAAATTCTTTTTTCTCTTCGGTTCTTAAAGTAGCAGAACCACAAGAATTACAGAATTTATCATTTTCATTTAATTCGTTATTACAAATATGACATCTCATATGTTCTTCCTCCGACTTATTAATATATTAATATATGCAAACTTATATGTCAAGCAAAATCTAAAAGACACCTCTATTACCGGTATGATACTAGGGTGCCTTTTTATATTCTCATCAGATGTGAAACAAAAAATTTTCGCATCTAATGTTCTTTAATATTCTTTACTTTATGGTTTCAAATATACTCTTATTTTTCTTATACTTATATATTATAGAATAATCTATATCTGTTCTATATGTTTTTACATTATACTTATTTAATACTTCTATAGTTGGAGAGTGAGGAAATGCAAATTTTTCTACTCTTCCTGCCATTATTACAGCATACTTTGGCCTTAACTTTTCAATAAGATAAGCTGATGTTGAAGTTGAACTACCATGATGGGCAATTTTTATAACATCAACATTTATATTTACACTTAAAATTTTATTTTCCACAGCTTTTGTTACATCTCCTAAAAAGAGGAAATGTAGACCACCAAATTTTGTATAAATTACAATACTATTATCATTATCATCATTATAATAATTATCGGGATGAAGCACATAAAACCTTATTCCACCACATTCTAACTCATCACCAGCTCTTACCTTAATTATATTACTTAAATTTTCTTTATTAAAGAAATTATTTGTAACACTACTATCATATGCACTTATAACTAAATTATTAACTTTTATTTCTTTTAATATATTATTTGCTTCACCATTATGATCTAAATGATTATGAGTTAGTATAAGATAATTTAATTTCTTAATTCCTTGTCTTTTTAAGTATGATGTCACTTCATTATTTGATCCATCTCCTGTATCAATTAAAGCAAAACATTTATTTCTATTATCTATTAGAAGACTACTTTCTCCATTTTCAAGATCTAAAAAATGAATCTCTTGTTTTGGAAAGATATATATACTATTACTGAAAATAAACAATAATAAAACAAAAACAACTACAAATCCAGTTCTTAGCTTTTTAATATAATAAACTCTTATTAAAGAAAATAAAAAGAGAAAATAAAAAATTATAAACATATTTTTAAAATATGGAAACTTTAAATTTATTATAAAATATCTAGAGAAAAATAAAGTTATCTTATCAAAAGCAATTATCAACAAATCATAAAGCTTACTAAATAAAGGAAAGACCAATATAAAAAATGAAATTGGTAAAATTACAACTTCAACTAACTCAATAAATATAACATTGCTTATAGGACTAAGCATATTTATCTTGCCATTAATATTTATAACTAATGGGAAGGTTACTAAATTAGCAAAAATAGATATTATTAATACTTGCAAATACTTATTATACTTTTTAAATAAATCCCCTATTACAACAATAATTGTAGAAGAGATAAACGATAAGTTAAATCCTAAGTTATAATAATAGAGTGGGTTATATGTTATTAAAATAATAAATATTATAGATATTATATCTAGTGTACTTAATCCTAGTTTTTGTTTTTTATTAATCAAAGAAATATAATACATCATACTTGCTCTTAGAACAGATGCAGAAAAACTTGTTAGAACTAAATATACTAATAAAAAGATTGAATTTATTATCTCAATCTTATTTTCTTTTATCCGAAAGAATTTTAGTGCTTTTTCAAGTAATCCAATAAAAAGAACAATATGTAATCCACTTACTGCAAATAAATGTAAGATGCCATTATTCATAATTGCTTCCTTGAAATCTGAATCAATATCATCAAGTTCGCCAACAACCATAGCTTTTAAAAAGACTGTAGATTTATAAGAAAAATAATTTTCAAGATACTTCTTAAAATAATGTTTTATTACATTAAAAGTAAATCGGTTCTCAACTATTTCAATATTCTTTGCAAGCATTGTACAAAAGATTCGATTATGTTTTAAATATTCACTATAGTCAAATCCATTTTTGACTCGTGAACCCATATTATCCAATGTTTTACCTTGTACATTGATAATATCTCCATACTTAATTTCATAATTGTTATAATCATATACAATATATTTTCTATTAAAAGATTGTAATGTTAACTTTTGTCCATCATTACTGTCTTCAATCCCTATTACTTTTCCACTTAATTCTTCTAGATATGTATATTCATAACTACATCTTAAGTATAAGAAATTTAGGCTAATAAAGATTGAAAAAGTAATACCGATATAAAAAATAACTTTAGTTTTTTTATAAAGATAATAAAGATAATATCCTAAAAATATTATACAAATTATATTAGTATAACTTATTAAAACTAACAAAAGTAAAAAAGCTAACAAAAAATAATTGTTTAATAAATCTTTATAGACAGATGAATTCTTTATTATCGCTATATATTTTTTCAGTAATCCCATCTACATTACAAAGTTCTTCAAGACTCATGAAATATCCATGTTTATTTCTATAATCAATAATATTTTTAGCTTTTGATTCACCTATTCCAGTTAATTTTGTTAACTCATCAATTGATGCAGTATTTATAGATATCTTTTCTATTTTACTATTTCCCGCTTTTTTAAACACATTAACAATCATGCCATCTTCTAAAAGTGTAGCAAGGTTTATTTTTTCTATATCAGCATCCTTAGTTAAGCCACCGGCTACATTAATTGCATCAAGAACTCTACTATTACTATCTAAGTAATAAAGTCCAGGTTTTTTTACTTCTCCTTTGATATCAACAGCAATTTGCATATTTAAACTTCTTGGTATATCTTGGCTTTCATTATCTTGTGAATCTACAGTTTTACCATTATTAAATACAATTCCCAAAACGATTAAAGCAATTACTAAAATACCAATGATTATATTTCGCTTGTTCATAGTATGCTCCTTTCAACTATATATTTTATATCTCTAACTTGTTTTACGTTTTATTTTTTCAGTGTTTATTCTCAGTTTAAAATGTGTTATAATAAACTTAATCAATTCAAGGAGAAATAAAATGAGAAGAAAATTTTCAAACAAGTATAGTGATCTCTTAGCTACAAAGGGTCCAGTTGCAGTACTTGAAGAAATGCATAATAAGCAAATTGACAAAAAAACAATTCGTGTTTTTGGATGGGAAGATAATGGTCAAAGTAGTTATGATCACGAATTAATAAGTAGTGTTAGTAAATATTTATTTGAGGAATTAGAAATTATCGAAGCACCAATTTCAAAAGAACTTGATAATCGTCCAGGTATTATAAAAGAATCTACAAAATATATCTGCGTTCACGATACAGCTGGAGCAAGAAAGGGTAGTGGTGCAGTTGCTCATATGAAATATGTATGTGGTGGTGGCGGAGGTACATCATGGCACTATTCCTCAGGAGCTGACGGAATTTTTCATCATTTACCAAATAATGAAGTAGCATATCATGCAGGTGATGGATCAAGAACATACAAACTAGAAAACACTTTTGTACAAAACACAACACCTACACCAGATATAGATATAAGTGAAGATGGCTATTATACACTTAACAATATTAAATCAACAGTTCTAGCACCTACAAATGACGGCAAAATATTATCTAAAAAAGATATTAATGATATGAATATTGAAGTTGTAGTTGGTGAAGATAATAATTATTATTTGGGAACATCTTGGTTTTCTAAAACTTATAACCTAATTGGTAATGGCGGTGGAAATAGAAACAGTATCGGTATTGAGTCAATGATTGATAACGGTAGTGATATCTATCTAGTATGGCAAAGACTTGCGAAATTAGTTGCTTTCCTTTTAGAAGAGCAAAATCTAAATCTAGATGCAGTAGTACAACATCATTTCTTTAGTGGTAAAGATTGCCCAATGACAATGAGAAGAGCAAAAATGTGGGATGAATTTTTAGATTTAGTAGAAGCTGAATATTTTGTAAGAACAAAAATGAAAAATTATAAAATTACACTTTATCCATCATCTAGTAATATAGATAGTAATGGTCGAATTATTAACCAAAATAATATTGAATCTAATCTAAGTTACAAAGTAAATATAATTGACCTACAAGGTAAAGAATATAGTCTTGAATTAAAATCAAAATTCTAATAAAAAAACATAAGCTAATTTGCTTATGTTTTTTTGGATTATTCCATAGTTGCTTTAACCTTATTAATTTTATCCATACCTGCTTGTTTTATTTGATGCATCCTATAGCGGATATCATCTTTATATTGCATATATAATATAACAGATGCTGCACTTATAGCACCGACTACCATAAATGATAAAGCTTTATTCATAGATCCACCTCATTTCGATTAAAGCATAGCAAGTTATCGCATAGCAAGATTTTGCATAGCAAGATTTTGCATAGCAATACATCTTGCAATTATATTATTTGTTTAATCTAAAAAATCATAAGGTGAAACATTTTCCAATTGATCTATATTTGTTAAATCGAATTCTTCAATATCACTTATATTTGTAGAAATTTTTCTTGCTAAATGTGTTTTACGCTTTTCTTCAATTCCTTTAACACCTTTGTTTAAGGCTTCAATACTGCCAACCATAATTAAGAATTTTTTCGCCCTAGTTACAGCTGTATAAATTAACTTCCTCTTAAGCATTATGTAATATTTAAATGAAAAAGGTAAAATAACTAAATCAAATTCACTACCTTGAGATTTGTGAATTGATATTGCATATGCATGTGTTAAATCATCAAGTTCATCTTTTTCATAATCTACACTTCCAAAATCATACATAACAGATAAACCGATAATCTCTTCACCATCATAATTAAAGTTTAAGATATACCCAATATCACCGTTCATAACCTTTTTTTCACTTCTATTTACTAATTGGATAACTTTATCATTAACTCTAAATATTCGTGAAGCATGCTTTATTTCTTGTCCAGTTTTAGGATTAAACACTTCTTGCAATTTTAAGTTAATTGCATTAATCCCAACATCACCTTTATACATTGGCACTAAAACTTGGATATCTCTAATTAGATCCATTCCACTCTTAATTGCCTGATCTACAACTTTAACAATACTACCAATAATATCTTTATCTTGCATATTTAAGAAATTACGATCATGTTTCTTTTCTAAAATATTTTCAGGGATAAATCCTTGATTTAAGTTATGAGCTAAAGAGATGATTGTTGAATCCTCTGCTTGTCTATGAATTTTATCTAGTCTAATAGTTGTAATTTCTTTTGAACTAATAAAATCACTTAAAACCTCACCAGGAGCAACACTTGGTAACTGGTCTACATCACCTACTAAAATAATTTTAGTATCAGATTCTAGTGCCGAAAACAATCTAGCCGCTAGTGCTAAGTCCACCATTGAAAACTCATCAATAATTACAATTTTTGCATCACAATAATCTCCGTAACCGTATTTAAATCTACCATCACCTTCATATCCCAGAAACTTGTGAATTGTTTGTCCTTGATGGTTTGTAACTTCTTTTAGCCTTTTTGCTGCTCTTCCAGTTGGTGCAAGCAAGGCAATTTTTTCTTTTATTGCTTCATTCGGATATAGTCTAGAAATAGCTTCAATTATTGCTTTTATAATAGTAGATTTACCAGTTCCTGGTCCACCTGTAATAATTACAATATTTTCTAATAAAGCTGTTTTAATTGCTTGTTCTTGTTTTTGATTATATTCTATTGAAAATTCTTCTTGTAATTTTTTTAAAATAAAATCAATGTCACTATTATTATAGCCAATTTCAATTTTTTGATTTAAAAACTCTTTGACTTTTAATGCTAATAAATTTTCAGAATTATAAATTCTAAAATCATATATATCATTATTTTCTATAAATATTTGTTTTTCAACTTGTAAGAATTTTAGATTTCTATCAAATTTTTCTTTGTTTAAAATATCAAAATTCCCATTAACTTCCTTCATTGCTTCTTCAAATAAAGTATTATATTCAATATAGACATTACCTGTACTTCTTGCATAAAAATTTATTAGATATTGCAGCAATGCTTTTATTCTTATATCACTATCTTCTTTAATACCTACTTCTAAAGCTATTTTATCTGCTCTTTTAAAACCAAAACCATCTACAAAATACATTAATTGATAAGGATTACTCCTTATCCTTTCAACAACATCTTCACCTATTATTTTATATAGCTTAAGACTTGTCTTCATAGTTATACCTAAATCAAGTAAACCAAGAATAATCTTTTTATTATTTTGGTGTTCACTTAAATTTTCATAAATAACTTCCTTTTGCTTACTCGATAATCCTTCTACTTGATCAAGAACATCTTTATTAGCTTCAATTAGTTTAATTGTATCTTCACCTAAAGTATTATAAATTTTAGTTGCACTAACTTTACCAATACCCGGAAATAAGTCACTTGAAAGATATGCTATTACTCCTTCTAAAGTATTTTCGTTTCTTCTCGAATATGATTTAGCTTTAAACTGAGTTCCATACTGATTAGTAATAAACTCACCAACAAAATCATATTCTTCATCTACTAAAGGAGCTCTATCAAAATTACAAGTAACAGTTAACATATTTGAAAACAACTTTGCTTTATATTTAAGAATTGATCTATCCTGATAATCAAGTTTAATTCTTACAACTCCAAAATGTGTTTCTTCACTAAAATATGTAACTTTTGTTACTACTCCATATAAAGATTCTAATTCTGTATTTTTAATATCCATTTAATATAAATAATAATAAACTAAGTTTATTACTTCCTTTCCAATTCTATATTTAAGTATAATATATATATCAACTTAAGTCAAACAAAAATATGAGTGTTTTAGCACTCATATTTTGCATTTTAATTAATATTCGCATACTCCAGTTTTAGGATCACAAGTTAATGTTTTACCTAAATAATAGATAAAATTACCAGTTCCCACTTCATCTAAGGTTATATATCCTTTTGCTTTTAATTCTCTCAAATTTAATTCTAGTTCTTCATCTGTTAAATCAAAAATTGCTTGAAGTTCAACAGGAGTGGTTTTTATCGATTCCTTTAAGTATCCTATAATATTCTCTGGGGTTTTTTCTTTAATTACTTCAACTAAATCTTCATCACTTATATATTCCATAACATCTTTAATATCTTCATAATCTTGGTAACCTCTTAAAATAATTGATTTACCATTATAATTATTCCTAATTAAAAATGATGGAAAACCAAATACTCTATTTGTTCTTGTGAATAATAAGTCTTCTTGAAAAAGTCTTTCAGCAGTTCCATCTTCCATAGCTTGGATAAAAGCACCAACCTTTAGGCCAACTGAACTAGCTAATTCTATTAATACTTTTTTATTTGTTATTTGACTTGCTTCTGTTGCAGCAGCTTCTCTAAGTCTTCTTAAATATTTATTTGCAAGTTTTTCTGACTGGATTTTTGCTGCATGATAAGCTATATTTGCAGGATAACTAGAATAATAATCGTTAGAGAATAATTTAAAGCCTTCCACACATACCGGCATCCTATGACGAAGTGAGGCTTCAACCCAATGCTTAGCAATATTTTTGTTGGTATTTATTATATCTCCACCTATATCATTTTTATCATCTCTAAAGTTTCTTATATCTTCTATAAGTCCTCCCATAACAAAGGAGACTTTTAAAGCTTTAGGAAATCTATGTTCTAATTTTTTTAAAACAGGCTCACTACCCCAGCACCATGTACAAACTGGGTCAGTAAACTCAATTATTTCAAAATTAGGTACTCTAAACATTTATAAAAACTCCTTTTCCATACCTTTATTTTATTCATTATACCATACAAAATACTTATGGATTATAAGTTTGCATTTATGATGCTTTTTCTACAAAAAAAGATATTAAATAAATACTTTTTAATACCTTCTTTTACTATCATTCATATATACTTGATCTATAGTACCTCCACCTAAAAGTACATCTCCATCATAAAATACCGCAGCTTGTCCTGGTGTTACAGCTTTAGCTTTGGTAGGATAAGTAACTTCTAATGTACTATCATCGAGCCATTTAACACTACAATCAATATCCTTACTACGATATCTAAATTTCACTGCACAGTCGATATCTTCTTTTTTATCTCCAACCCAGTTCATATCAGTAATAATTGCTCTATTAGAATATAAATACTCTTGGTCTCCTCTACCAACAAGTAAGACATTCTCTTTTACATCCTTTCCTAAGACAAAATATGCTTCACCACTTCCACCTAAGCCTATTCCTTTTCTTTGGCCAATTGTATAATACATTAAGCCATTGTGTCTACCTAGTACTTCACCATCTAAGTTTTTAATATCTCCTGGTTTTGCAGGTATATAGTTGGATAGGAAGTCTTTAAAGTTTCTTTCGCCTATAAAACAAACTCCTGTTGAATCTTTTTTTGTTGCGACATTTAGATTATATTTTAAAGCAATTTCTCTTACTTCAGACTTTTCCATGTCCCCAATTGGGAATAAAGCTTTTGCAATTTGATCTTTTGTAAGTCTACATAGAAAATAACTTTGATCTTTATTTTTATCAATGCCTTTAAGTAACTTCACTTCTGGAGAATGAACACTTCTAGCATAATGCCCCATTGCAATATAATCCGCATCCATTTCTAATGCTTTTTCTAAAAATGCTTTAAATTTAATTTCACTATTGCATAATATATCAGGATTTGGTGTTCGATTGTTTTCATATTCTTTTAGAAAATATGTGAAAACCCTATCCCAATATTCTTGTACAAAGTCGACTCTATGTAGTTTAATACCTAAGATTTCTGCAGTTTTTACTGCATCCATGTAGTCTTCTTCTTGAGGGCAAACTGGATCTAATAAGTGTGGATTACCTAAGATATCATTGTTTAAGGATGAATCCCAATTTCTCATAAACATTCCTTCAACATCATATCCTTGTTCTAATAGTTTTATTACAGCTACTGCACTGTCCACACCACCAGATAATCCTATTATAACTTTTTTCTTTTTCATTTTTTACCTCATATCTGATTTCAACTCAAAAACAATATCTCTTAAAGCCATAGCTTCTTCAAACTTTAATTCTTTTGCAGCTTCTTTCATTTGCTTTTCTAATTGAAGAATTAAATTTTTCTTTTCAAGTTTTGACATCTTACTTAAATTATTTAAGTCAACATTATAACTATCTTCTTTAATTTCTTTAGTTATTACTAAAGAATCAGTAATATGTTTATATATTGTTTTTGGTGTAATATTATTCTCTTGATTATGCTTTTCTTGGATACTACGCCTTCTATATGTCTCTACAATCGCTTTTTCCATTGAATTCGTAATTTTATCCGCATACATTATAACCTTACCAGAAGCGTTTCTAGCGGCTCTTCCAATGGTTTGAATTAAGGATGTTTCACTTCTTAAGAAACCTTCTTTATCAGCATCTAAGATTGTAATTAAAGATACCTCAGGAATATCAAGTCCTTCCCTTAAAAGGTTAATTCCCACTAAACAATCGTATTTGCCCATCCTAAGTTCTCTAATTATATCCATTCTTTCTAATGATTTTATTTCACTATGTAAATATGCAACCTTAATATCTAAATCTCTTAAATATTTTGTTAGGTCTTCACTCATTTTAATAGTTAGAGTTAATACCAATGTTCTTTCATTGCGTTTAATTCTTTTCCCTATTTCCATAACCAAATTATCGATTTGACCTTCTCTTGGCCTTACTTCAATAAGTGGGTCAAGTAAACCCGTAGGACGAATAATTTGTTCAACAATATCACCACTTCTAAATTTTTCATAATCACTTGGTGTTGCACTAACATAAATAACTTGATCTAATTTTTTATTAAACTCATCAAAAGTTAGTGGTCTATTATCTAAGGCAGATGGTAAGCGAAATCCATATTCGACTAATGACATTTTTCTAGATCTGTCACCATTATACATCCCCCTTACTTGCGGGATACTAACATGAGACTCATCTATAATCATTAGATAATCACCTTTAAAGAAATCAAGTAATGTATAAGGTGTTTCACCTTCTTCTCTTAAACTCATATGTCTTGAGTAGTTTTCAATTCCACTACACATACCAATTTCTTCTAACATTTCAACATCATATTGGGTTCTTTGTTTTATTCTTTGTGCTTCTAATAATTTGTTTTCTGATTCAAAATATTTTATTCTTTCTTCTAGTTCATCTTTTATTCTCGATATTGCAATTTTTAGTTTTTCATCACCAACCGAGAAAAGTGTTGCAGGAAATATATTAATAATCTTTTTCTCATACAAACTTCTACCAGTAAGGACATCTATTTCTTTAATTTTTTCAATTTCTTCATCAAAGAATTCTATTCTAACTGCTTGTTCTTTTTCATAAGTTGGAATTATATCTATAGTTTCACCCTTAACTCTAAAGGTACCTCTTTTAAACTCATAATCATTTCTAACATATTGCATTTTAATTAATTTTTCCAACAATTCTTCCCTTTTAACAATATCACCAACTCTAATAGTTAACATATTTTCTTTATAGTCATCAGGATCACCTAAACCATAAATACAAGAAACACTTGCTACTACAATTACATCATCACTTTCTAAAAGCGATGAAACTGTGCTATGTCTCATTTGGTCAATATCATCATTGATAGAAGAGTCTTTTTCAATATATAAATCCTTTTTTGCAACATAAGCTTCAGGTTGATAATAATCATAGTAAGATATAAAATACTCAACCCTGTTTTCTGGAAAGAAACTTTTCAGTTCACTGTATAACTGACCAGCTAAAGTTTTATTATGTGCTAATACTAAAGTCTTTTTACCGATTTGTTTAATGACATTAGCAATAGTAAAAGTCTTACCAGTACCAGTAGCACCAAGTAAGGTTTGTTCTTTCATACCTGTTTTTAAATTATTAACTAATCTTTTAATAGCTTCAGGTTGATCTCCTGTTGGTGAGTAATCACTTACTAATTTAAACACACTCATAATACTCTTTGTCCTTTCCTCTATTATTAATATATTATACCACTTTTTATGCATTTTGTGTAGTTCTAACATGTGAAAAA